>ERZ808051.130-NODE-130-length-99510-cov-12.541832_pt1 | contig 99510 bp, 95 predicted proteins | sample MGYA00380199_ERZ808051 | MGnify/ENA primary metagenome ERZ808051 (study PRJEB31490, sample SAMN06133391) | mouse gut metagenome | isolation source: J11 | host: mice | place: China: Chengdu | collected 2015-05 ... | reverse complement strand
CGACTTTCAGTCGGCGAGCCAGTAGGCGGCCCTTATAGGGCCTGTGCAAACCACCAGTTCAACTGGTGGTTATGATTTTATACCGGATGAACCTTTGTTTCGATATTATCGTGCTTTGAGTCAAGGTTATATTTCGCATCTCTTCTCTTCTCAAAGAACTTGATAGCAACCTGACCGAACTGAGCATAGGAAAGAACGTCCTCCTCCTGCTCATAGAATTCCTTTATTTCATCTTTAAAGGAATCAATTGTATCTGTAATCAAATCAGCAGGACGACAATCAATAATGTTATCATCGCCTACAATCATCTTTCTGAATTCCGGATCAATTTCACAAGGTGTTTTACCGTACTTGCCTGCAACCATATCCTTGAATTCCTTCGTTACCATTTTATATCTCTCACCCATAATGATGTTGAACACTGCCTGAGTACCGACAATCTGAGAGGTTGGTGTAACCAGCGGAGGATAACCCGAATCCTTACGAACTCGTGGAACCTCATTGAGAACCTCTTCAAGCTTATCAGCCTTGCCTGCCTGCTTAAGCTGAGACACGAGGTTGGAGAGCATACCGCCCGGAACCTGATAGAGAAGTGTGTTCGCATCAACACCGAGCATCTTAGGATCGAGGAGACCTGACTCAAGATACTTTTCACGAAGCGGTGTGAAATAGTCACGAATCTCAGTAAGTGCTTTGATATCAAGACCTGTATCATAAGGTGTGCCCTGAAAAGCAGCAACCATTGATTCAGTAGCAGGATGTGAAGTACCCATTGCAAGAGGACTGATAGCGGTGTCAATTACATCGACACCTGCCTCAACACCCTTAAGCTGTACCATTGACGCAAGACCTGATGTGTAATGTGAGTGAAGCTGAATCGGAACATTGACTGTTTCCTTAAGAGCCTTTACAAGATCATATGTGCCGTATGGAGTCAAAAGGCCTGCCATATCCTTAATGCAAATTGAATCAGCACCTGCATTTTCAAGCTGCTTAGCATAATTGCAGTAATACTCAATATCAAACACAGGACCTGTTGTGTAAGAAATAGCAGCCTGAACGTGACCGCCGTATTTCTTGGCAGCGTTAATAGCTGTCTGAAGATTGCGAACATCGTTAAGAGCATCAAAAATTCTTAAAATATCAATACCGTTATCAATACTCTTCTTTACAAAATAGTCAACAAGCTCGTCGGAATAGTGACGATAACCGAGCATATTCTGACCTCTGAAGAGCATCTGTAATTTTGTGTTCGGACACTTTTCACGGATTAATCTGAGCCTGTCCCACGGATCCTCATTTAAAAATCTGAGACATGAATCAAATGTGGCACCGCCCCAGCATTCAAGTGAATGATAGCCGATTTTGTCCATCTTTTCAAGAATATCTGAAAATTCATCAGTAGTCATACGGGTTGCTATCAAGGACTGATGTGCATCACGTAAGACTGTTTCTGTAATACCGATTTTAGCCATTTATAGCACCCCTTAATTCAATGTGATAATAACCTGACCTGCCTCAACGCTGTCACCCTTATTTATATTAACGGATGCAACAGTACCGGCCTGAGGAGCAACGATATCATTCTCCATTTTCATAGCCTCAAGAATGCAGAGTACCTGACCGCTTGTAACAGCAGTACCCGGAGCTACCTTTACATCAAGGATGTTACCCGGCATAGGAGCCTCAACCTTAACACTGCCTGCTGAACCTGAAGCAGCAGGAGCAGGTGCAGGAGCTGCAGCCGGTGTACTTGCAACAGGAGCAGGAGCTGCCTGAACAGGTGCAGATGCTGATGAGCCGTTTTCCTCAACAGTTACGCTGTATGGTGTACCATTTACAGTAATTGTATAATTTTTCATATCATAATCCTCCACTAATTATTTAACAGAATGTTTTCTCGGTAAAGTGTTTTCTCTCTTGCCTGCAAGCATATCAAGAGCAACAATTACTCTTGCTCTTGTATCGGCAGGAGTGCAGATATCATCAACCGCACCGCATGCAGCAGCAGTAAACGGTGATGCAACCGTTTCAATATATTCAGTCTTAAGTGCTTCCCTGTCTTCGCCTGCAGCAAGTCTGTCGTTAAACAGGAAGGCAACTGCTGAATCAGCATCAAGCGGAGATGCAATTGCACTGTCCCAAGCAATGGTAATATCCGCATTTGCACCTTTACCTGCAAGAGTAATATATGCACATCCGATTGCTTTGCCTGTGATAACGGAAATCTTAGGACAGGTAGCAGAAGCATAAGCTGATGTAAGCTTTGTAAGCGCAGTTAATGTTGGATTTTCCTTCTCACTGATAACGCCGTCGGCATTTACAAGAGTTACAACAGGAATTGAATAAGCATCACAGAGCTTAATCATAGCCTCAGCCTTATATAAACAAGCAGGGCAAAGCGCATTGCCTTCAAATGCAACAAAGCCTACGGTAGAGCCCATTACGGTTGCAAGAGCTGTTTTGCAGTTAGATGCAGCATAACCACCCTTAAGCTCAACAACAGATGCATCGTCAGCAATAGATGCAACGATTGAAAGTGCATCAGCACCCTCCTGCGCTGCAATCTGCGGTGCAGCAAAATCAAAGATAGGTGCAGGTGAAAGGTTGTTTGAAGGGAGCAGAGAAACAAAATCCTTAACCGCCTCAACAGCACCGTTAAAATCATCACAGAGAACATCAACTGTTCCCTCTTTGTATGAAGTCTCAGCAGTTACATCACTTGGTGCAGAAATGTAAAAATCTGCATCCTTTACTGCAACTACAACGTCTGCAAGATTTGCAATAAGAGCAGATGTACCAAGACAAGCACCTGCAACAACAGCAATCTGCGGACAAACACCGCTGAGAGATGATGATGCCTTAACAAGCTCACCATACGCATTCAGCACCTCAAAGCCTTCGCTGAGCTTAACACCGTTTGAATCAAAAACGGAAACAACAGGACAGCCTGTCTTTGCAGCGAGGTCATAAATTTTCTTTATTTTTGCACACTGCGCAACGCTGACAGCACCGTCATTAACAGTAATATCCTGAGAAAAAGCATAAACCGCACACTCATTCACAGTACCAAAGCCTGCAACAACTTCAACCTCACCGTCAGCAGATTTTGCGAATGCATCAATCTGTGTAAATGAGCCGTCATCGAAGAGTGCCTCAAGCCTTGCAAGTGCTTTTGAATCTTTCAATTCACTCACTTTATTATCCTCCTAAAATTTGTATAATAAAATCGAATTAATAGGCAAAATTCAAAATATTCCAAATTTACCTATTGTACATTTTAACACTTTGACAAACAAATATCAATATAAATTTTTGCTTTTTTAAATAAAATAAAGCGAGTGATAATCATTCACTCGCTCAGTTAAAAAATATGGGATTACTGCTCGTCTTTTTCAGCAGGATTTGAGGAACGCAGGAGCTTTCTCACCTCATTATCGGTAAGTTCTCTTGACTTGCCCGGCTGAAGCATACCAAGCTTTACAGGACCTATTGAAATTCTCTTCAGTCTTGCAACCTCAAGATTTACAGCCTCACACATTTTTCTGATCTGTCTGTTTCTGCCCTCACGCAGAATAAATTCAAGAACCGCTCTTCCCTCTTCCTCAGTAACAATATTTACATCACAGGGAGCCGTTTTTCTGCCGTCAATTTCAATACCGTTTCTCAGTTTATCAAGAATCTCATCATTGACAGAAGGACGTACTGTTACACGGTATACCTTAGCATAATTATGCTTCGGATGTGTCAGTGCATTGGCAAAGGAGCCGTCATTCGTAAGAATCAATAATCCCTCTGAATCCTTATCAAGTCTGCCGACAGGATAGATTCTTGCTTTCACGTCAATAAGATCCATAACTGTTTTTCTGCCGAGTTCATCGGAAACAGTGGTGACATATCCGCGCGGCTTATTGAGCATGATATAGTACATTCTGTCAACCTTGTTTATCTTCTTACCGCGCACAGTAACCAAGTCCTTTTTAGGATTGATTTTGTCACCGATATGAGCAACATGGCCGTTGACCTTAACCTTGCCCATTTCAATAAGCTCTTCACTCTTCCGGCGTGATGCCACACCGCATTCAGCCATGAATTTCTGCAATCGTACTTCGTTCTTGTTCGGCATAATATTTTACATCCTCGTCTGCCTCTATCGGCAGTCTTTCTATCATTTTTTCATTTAAATAAACACACACATAGCCTACCGTATCCCCCTGCATTACTGGGGCATAAAGGAAGGGACTATGATAGATTTCAAGTCTTAAATCCGATAAAATATAATACTTTTTTCCATAAGATGCTTTGACGGTGTTTTCATTGCCGCCAACAACATTTATATCCATTGTATCTGCAATTTCATATTCATTATATTTCTGCTCACAGGCTTTCATCAGATTGATATGATCATTCCAATCATCAGGCGCATTGAGCGTCACGCATATAAGAATATTGCCATTGTATTTTTTTGCAGAGACCAAACACCTCCCTGCTTTTTTTGTATATCCGGTTTTTACACCAAAAAAATTTTTATCTCTCGCAAGCAGCTTATTGTGATTATAAACCGTAACCTTATTTTTGCCAATCATAATATCAGCACTTTTCTTTGAAACGATTGAGCAGAAAGTTTCATTTTTCACTGCCTCTGCTGTAAGCAGTGCCATATCATACGCAGTAGAATGGTGACCGCCCTCATCAAGGCCTGACGGTGTTACAAAGTAGGTGCTGTTCATTCCGATTTCAGATGCCCGCTTATTCATAAGTGCAGCAAACGCTTCGAGACCGCCTGAAAGAAAGTAGGCAACTGAATTGGCAGAATCATTGCCTGATGTCAGCATCATACCTGTAACAAGGTCACTGAGTGAAAGGCTATCCCCTGCTCTTAAGCCCAGTGACGAGCCTTCAGTCCTCAGCATTTCATCCGTAATTTTAACACTCTCATTCAGCTTACCGCTTTCAACAGCCAGAAGGGCCGTCATAATTTTAGTGGTTGAGGCAATCGATCTTTCTTCATAAGCATTTTTTTCATAAAGAATGATGCCTGTATCGGAATCCATAACAATAGCGCTCTGTGCCGAGTTATCTGCACCATAAGCTGTAAGCGGAAAAATAAATATAAGCGACAGAAAAAAAGCAAATCTCTTCAACAAAATAATCACCTACATAAATATATGCAGGTGATGTGAATAACAAAACACGGTTTGTTAATTATTCAGCTGTTTCCTCAGCCGGCTTTTCCTCTGCCTTATCAGCCTTGAGAAGCTCAGTTACCTTATCAACAAGCTCAGGAATCATTGCAATCGCACGATCAGCAGATGATGTGTAGTTGTTAATCTGCATCATTCTGCACTTGCCGTTTTCAATAACAATAAATGCAACAGGAGTGATTGTAATACCACCGCCGCCGCCACCGCCGAAAAGCTCAGCGTTTGACTTTGAAGGAAGATCTGTACCGCCTGATGTAAAGCCGTATGATACCTTTGATACAGGAATTAAAGTGGTATTGCCTGTTGTCATTGGATCACCGATGATTGTTGAAACATCAACCATCTGGCGCATTTTTTCCAGAGTATTTTCCATTATTTTGTTTACCGGAGTTTCTTTCATTTTGCTAATCCCCTTTTTTATTTTTAATTAAATTTTTCAAGAATACAAAGCCTGCCTTAAGTGCGACCTTAAGCAGCAGACCGACGCTGATACTTCCTATAAGCTGAAATTCAACTTCAGTTCTATCAGCAATAAAATCAGGCTGAATATAATCATCATAATTATCAACCTTCATTGCAGAGAGTATCATTCCTTTTACAGGATAATAATACTTGCACAGCGTTCCGTATGATCTTGCAATCATATCCGCATCGCCGCCGCCTACCAATATCATAACATAAAGTGAGTAAATATGTAAACCCCTAATTAATGTAGAAATTGCAGAATTTGCAGTTTCAAGCAAATTTGAAACAAAGGAAAGGATACCTACAATACCCTCCTCATCCCACATTTTCTTGATTGGGTTTGACTTTTTCTTTGCAGGCGGATTCTCAGCAAGCTTATTTTCTTCGAAAATATTTTCACTCTGCTGATTAACGGTTCCCGTTTTCTGCGATTCTGTATCAGCCTTTGGAACTGCAGATGCAGGCTTTTGCTCTGATACTTTTTCTTTTTTCTCCTGCTTCTTTTTCTTACTCTCTGCAGCAACATCCTTTGCCTTTTTCTCAGGGAACAGGATAAAATTAAGAATTTCGGAAAGAATAATATCTTTTTCTATAAAAAGAACCTGAATTTTTGTATGCCAGCCTTTATCATAAACAAGCGTAACAGTGGCTGAGAGTGAACAAATAAGTGCAATGATTACAGCAAGCACTACAACGATTATTAAAAATACTTTCATTTATTCACCGTCCTCCTGTTTATCTGTATTCTGCATTTGGGCATTTTGCTTATCTGCTGATTCATCCTCTTCAAAAAGTGATGTCTGCGAATCATCCTTCTCCTCACTATTATCAGGCAAATCAGGCAAATCGTCAAGACTGTTCAGTGAAAAACATCTTAAAAATCTATCGGTAGTTCCATAAACAAGCGGTCTTCCGGGCAAATCCAAACGGCCCTTTTCCTCAATAAGTCCCTTCTGAATGAGATTTGAAACCGGTCCGCTGCAATCGACACCGCGTATCTGCTCAATAAAGGAGCGTGTAACGGTTTTATTATAAGCAATTATAGCAAGCACCTCAAACGCAGCCTGACTGAGCGGCGTATTCTTTTTTATTTCAAGAAGGCCTCTGACCTCTTCGGAATACTCCTCACGTGTGCAGAGCTGATATTTTCCGTCAACACGAATTAATCTGAGTCCGCTGTCGTTTTCATCATACATAGCCTCAAGGTGGCCAAGCATTTTGATTACATTCTCAACATCAATATCCAGCACCTCTGCAAGCTTGCCCGGTTCAACGGGATCACCTGCCGCAAAGAGCATTGCCTCAATAGAAGCCAACACATTATTACTGCTCAATATTATTTACCTCATCTACTATCTGAACCGAAGGATTGCTCATCTCACCCTCGATTGTTATTTTTTTCGTTTTTGCAAGCTCCAGAACTGCAAGGAAGGTTGCAACCATATCACTTTTGGTCTGTGCATCCTGGAAGAGAGTTAAAAATTTAACCGTTTTACCGCCCCACAGCTTACGCATAACCGTACTTACCTTAGTTGCAACGGCAACAAATTTCTTGGCAACGATTACTTTAAACGAATCCAGCGGCGGAGGAAGCTTACGTCTGCCCCTGCCGGCAGCACTTATGTAAGCGTTAAGAAGCTCCTCGCCCTCGTGAAAGCGCTCATAATCATAATTTACATATCCCTCCTGTGCAGGACGGACGAACCGGTTAAAGCCGTCTGTCTGGTGTGACAGCTTTTCAGCCATAAGCTTACAGTCACGATATTCAATCAGCTCACCTGTGAGCTCCTTTTTCAGTATCTCAGCCTCTTCGTGCTTGGGCAGAAGTGAAACGGTTTTGATATAAATCAATCTTGCAGCCATTTCAAGGAATTCACCGGCAACATCAAAGTCCTGTTCCTGCATCTGCCTTACATATTCCACATACTGATTTACAAGCTCAACAATCGGAATATCATTAATATTCAGTTTATGCTTTGAAATCAGATGCAAAAGCAAGTCCATAGGACCCTCAAACACATCTATCTTATAATGAATCTGTTCCATTTATTCACCCGAAAATCAGTCTTGGAATAATCGAAATAAGGTCAAGCATTTTTGAAGAAAGCCATGCAATCGGAATATCAAGCACTCTTGTGAAAAGAAGCACCATAAGTCCAATCATAATGTACCTGTCATATTTCATAATTTTGAAATAAATCTTGTCAGGTAAAACGGAAGAGAATATCTTTGAACCGTCAAGCGGCGGAATAGGCAAAAGATTAAATACGGCAAGCATAACATTAATCTGAGCAGCATAGCTGAAAAAATATGCCAATGCATTACCGACAGGACTGCTGCTGACAGTGGCAATAATGTAATAGATAAATACGGATACAAATCCCATAAGAAGATTTGACACAGGACCTGCAAGTGCAATCAGTGCCATATCCCTTCTTGGGTGCTTTAAGCGTGCAGGGTTAACAGGCACCGGATTTGCATAACCGATACCAAACAGGAATATCATAATTGTACCGATAATATCAAGATGTGCAAAAGGATTAATTGTAAGTCTGCCTTTAAGCTTAGCCGTATCATCGCCGCATTTATACGCAATAAGACCGTGCGCCATCTCGTGAATCGGCAAGCAGCAGAATACAACAAAGCAGGTTGATAATACCATTACAATAAAGCCTAAATAGTCCCCTGCTCTTACAAGCTCAATCATCTGTGAAATTTTTGACATATCCTCAGTCCTTTTTTATTGCGGTAACGATTCTGTTGTTACCATACAAATCTTTAATTACATTAACATCCTTGAAATCCGTTAAAACATTTAGAATATCTTTTCCCTGCTCATTACCGATTTCAAGGAAAAGATGTCCGTTATCATTTAACATTCCAGACCAATTATCGTTGATTATGCGATAAAAGTCAAGTCCGTCTTTTCCGCCGTCCAGTGCCATAGACGGCTCGTGAAGCACCTCGCTCTGCAAGGCTTCAATCTCATTACTCTTTATATAAGGCGGATTTGAAATGATTACATCTGCTTTTTTCAGTTCTTTAGTATTTTTTATATCACCGCAGATTACCTTCGCATTGGGAATATCCTGTGCATTTTTTAAAAGGTAAAACATTGCATCTGCACTTTTCTCAATCATATACACAACAGCATCCGGACAAGCCTTAGCCACACTGACACCTATACATCCTGAGCCTGCGCATAAATCATACACTGTGCATTTACCCAGTGTTTTAATATGCCTGATTGCAAGAGAGCAAAGCTCTTCCGTCTCAGGTCTTGGGATAAGCACACCCTTACCTACATAAAACTCACTTTCGTAGAAATCCCATTTACCGATAACATACTGCAAAGGCTCACCGCTCTTCACTCTCCAGAGCAAATCGGCAAAGCGTTTCATAATCACATCATCGTCTTTATGCATAGGGTACTCATTGTTTTTGATTCCAAGCAGACTGCACACAAGGCACAGAGATTTAAACTCAGATTCATCAACACCGTTGCAGGATAAGAAATATACTCCGTAATTATAAGCTTCACTGGCTGTCATTTTATTTCGTCATCCTCCGGATTATCAGTAATCACTGCCTTGAGAGCCTCAATACCAACCTCGATAATCTCATCATCAGGCTCGTTCGTAGTAAGTCTTTGCATCCATAAACCGGGTGCGGAAAGTATTTTCACAATGATATTATCGTGCTTGCCTGCATATTTTATAAACTCGTATCCAATTCCCATTATAAATGGAATGAATGCCATTTTAAGGAGCATCCAGAGAATTCTTACTTCAGCAACGGAAGGAAAAATTTTTGAAAGAATGGTACTGAACACAATGCTGAAAATCAGCATTACAAATATAAAGGATGTACCGCATCTTGGGTGAAAGCGTGAGCATTTCTTAACATTCTCAACGGTGAGCTCAAGTCCTGCCTCATAGCAGGCAATGGATTTATGCTCTGCACCGTGATACATAAATGTACGCTTAATATCCTTCATACGGCTGACAAGAGCGATATATACAACAAAAATAATGATTTTCAGCACACCCTCAATTGTACCCTGCCAAGCAGTGAGTGTACCGTCAGTCCAGGCATTAAGCCTGTTGAATATAAGTACAGGAAAATAGAAGAAAATAAGAATTGCAAGACACACTCCGAGAAATGATGCAATAACCATAAGGATATCCATAAATTTGTCACCGAGCTTGTCGGTAAGCCATTTCTCAAACTTATTCATTTCAACGTCTTCCATATCCTCCATACCGGAGGCTTCAGCTGAATACATAAGCATTTTATAACCAAGTATCATGGACTCAACAAAAGCTACTATTCCCCTGATAACAGGCAAACCGAGAAATTTTACCTTTTCCTTTGCATGTTTGAACTCGTGATGCTCAACAAGTATATTACCGCTCTCCTGTCTTACAGCAGTGGCTATACCGCGCGGTCCCTGCATCATCACACCTTCAATCAGTGCCTGACCTCCGACTGAGGTTTTATGTGTTTTTTTATCACTCATTCATTTCGCCTTTCATTTCAATACCCTTATTTATTTCAGCATCATCCGGATTTTGGGCAATACCCTGAAGCTCATTTTCCGATGGTGCATTTTCAACAGGAAGATAAATTACAACAAGTGTACCCTTGCCCTCTTCGCTATCAATTTCAAGCTTTCCTTTATGTAAATTAATAATTTCATTGGTTACCGCCAGACCGATACCTGAACCGCGAACGGAAACATTCGCCTTATAGAATTTATCCTTAACGTGCGGCAAATCCTCCTTGCTGATTCCGCAGCCCTGATCGGCAATTGCAATACTGATAAAATCACTGCCCTCAAGCTTAATGAACTGTGCCTTAACAAATATCTTACTCGGTGAGCGTGAATACTTAAGAGCATTATCAAGTATGTTCATAAATACCTGTCTGAGTCTGTTGGCATCTGCATCTGCTACAGCAGGTACATCAGGAATGCTGTATTTAACCTCAATACCTTCCCTCATTGCTCTTTCACAGAAGGTGAATACCGTTTCATCAAGCTCAGCAAAAACATCTGTTTTGGCCAGCTTCAGATTCATTCTTCCGCTCTGAAGCCTTGAAAAATCGAGAAGCTCTTCAACAAAGCCTTCAAGTCTGCCTGCCTCCTTAACGATTACCTCAAGTCCTTTTCGTGTTACATCGTCAAAGGAATCATTAGCACCAAAGGTCAGCGTTTCACCCCAGCCTTTAATGGAGGTAAGCGGAGTCCTGAGCTCGTGCGAGATGGTGGAAATAAAATCGTTTTTCATTTTATCGGTGGTTGAAATCTCTTCCGCCATTGAGTTAATGGAATCACAGAGATTACCGATTTCATCATTATATTTCTTCTCAATACGAACAGAATAATCACCCTGCGCAATTTTCTTTGTCGTATCCGTAACTTCCTGAATAGGGAAAATAATGGAACGGATAAAAAACAGATTTGAAAATACTATGATTGCAAACACAATCACGAGTGCAGCAAATATCAGAAATACCATTGTATGTATCTGATTATCAATCTGCTCAAGAGAGGACATTACACGCACTGCACCGACAATGTCACCATCAGGATTCTTTATTGCACGGCAGATCGCCATTACCTTTTCGCCGCTGTCCAGTTTTCCGATAAATTTTCCGCTGTTTTCAGCATCAACAAGCGCCTGATTATAGTCAGGCATTTCCTGTTTCTCAATGGCAAAACCGCTCGACGACAGAATAATCTGACCATCACTGTCAATAACCCATATTGTCGTTTTGTCCTTATAGCTGTAGCTGTCAATGAAATCCGTCGCTGACTGCTCCAGCGTTATACCGGCCTCAAGATTTGATGAAAAATAGTCGGTTGCCGTTGTGGATGTACCTGAGCTTAAAATGCTTTCAACATTTGAATAATAATGATTTTTAATTGCAAACGATGATGTAAAAAAAACAATAATGAAAAATATTGCAACCACACCGAGAATGTTAATGAGCCATCTCAGAGTGATTCCCCTGACTTTAGGGATATGAAGTTTTTCGCTGAATTTATTTTTCATTACATTTCCTGCCAGAATATACTAAATTTATTTTTTACTGCTTTGAGGTAATCCATTTATAGCCAAGACCCCATATGGTAACAAGTCTTGTAGGATTTGAAGGATTTTCCTCAATTTTAATTCTAAGACGTCTGATATTCACATCGACAATCTTTTCATCTCCGTAATAATTTGCACCCCATACTGTTTTCAGAATGTCTGTTCTTGAAAGGGCAGCATTCGGATTTTTAAAGAAATATTCGATAATCTGAAACTCAACCTGAGTCAGTTCAATCAGCTCACCGTTTTTAGCTAAAGTACGGTTTCGCAGATTCAGTTCAAATTCGTCAAGGATGATACTGTCGCCGGTAGTATCATTTTTTCTGAAGCCGCGTGTCATTTCAACTCTTCTGTAAACGGCATCCACTCTTGCCATAAGCTCACTTGGTGAAAACGGCTTTGTTACATAATCATCAGCACCGAACAAAAGACCTGTTACCTTGTCCATTTCCTGCGTTTTGGCACTGAGCATAATGATACCCAGATCAGACGAACGTTTGCGAAGCTCCTTGCATACTGCCAAGCCGTCAATTTCAGGCATCATAATATCAAGGATTGCAACATCAAAGCTGTTTTGATTTTTTGAAAACTTTTCAAGTGCAACAGCACCATTTTCAGCCTGCTCCACCTCATAACCGCTTCTTGTAAGGTTAATTACAATAAACTCGCGGATGGATTCCTCGTCCTCTGCAACCAATACCTTCTTCATAAAATTTCCTCCTCTGCCTCTGCGAAAAGCGAAGGCATTCCAAATTAAATTAATAGGATTTAATCATATTTTTCAAATCATCAATTGTAAATTTAATATCAGATTTGTCATTAACCTTAGCAAGATAAACAAATCCGGAATTACTGTAAATCTCTGTATATCCCTGAAAATCCGCTTCCCTTGAATTATAAGCGGACCTGATCATTGTGATAATGCTGAAGCATTCATTTTTACTTTCATTTGATATTAAAGAAAATGTTCTGCTTTCATTATCGTATTTGGCACTGACCTTATCAAAAATATCATCGTTAATCAAAAGTGAATACGCATCTCTTTTGCAGGAATATGTGTAGCACTTATGGAGCAAAACCGTATTTTCATAAACAACCCAGTTCTGGGCAGTGATCTGCGCAGGCAAATTTTTTACTGACTTATCTGTAGGGATTTCAATAGTCTTATCACCGTCAATATCCTTGCAGTAAATAATACTGTTTCTTCTTGTCTCAGTGGTTTTGCCTGAGTTGTAGCTATAAAACGGTGAAACGATCGAATCATAATAGTCAGACCAATAAATAAACTCTGTTACCATTGAATCTCCGTCTGATTTAAGCGCATCGGCATATACACTGACGCCCTCATCAGTCATACCCCAAGTTATATTTTCAAAGGAGATGATTGTGCTGTCCAGCTTTGTTTCACCAAGTAGCTTTTCGTCACCGTCAACAAAGGAGTACAGCTCCGCAGTAGGTGCTTCAGCCGCTGAACCGAGATTGAAAACAATTACCTCGTTCACCTTATCATCATTTATATCCAAACAAATAAATTCACCGGCAGCAATAGAATCGGATATGGATTCAAGCATTGTACCTTTATCTGTTTTTTTCTGAGCATAAACATTGAATCTGTAATTGTTTGATTTAGAAATAATACTCCAGCAGACCAGGATTTCATCATTTCCGTCGTTATTTACGTCGCAAAAATCGACGGATTTAACATCACTGCCTTCCCCCCTGATACTCTCAACAACGCTCCATTTATTCTGCTGCTTTTTTAAAACAGCAAGGCTGGTTGTTCCTCTTTCATCAGAGGGCTCAAAAAAGGCAATTGCCTCATCCTCTTTATCCTTGTCCAAATCGTGAAAAATAAAAGATGTTGTATAATCACCGCTTGACGGTATCTTTATCAAGTAACCTGATTTGCAGTATTCGTCAACAGCATTCTGCACACCTGCATTATCACCGCTGGGTGAAACAGGTGAAATTAAATCATCAATGGATGAAGAAAGTCTGAAATTACTGCATCCGGTGAGCAACAGTGACAAAGATAAAAGAATCAGAAACGCTCTTAATTTTTTCATTTTGTCACCCCTTTAATGCACATATATTAGACATTATAACAGAAATGAACTATAAAATAAATATAAATTTAAAAAATAATTACAAATAATTACATTTATTATAAAAAAACAGGACAGCAGCCATAAAAGCTGCTGTCCTGTTAAAATTTATTTAAAATTCTCCATAAACCTTTCGGCATAGTACATAATCATCTGATTTGTTCTACCGGTCATAAGACTGTCACTGCCGTGCCCTGCATAGCTTATCTCCAGTGCATAACAATTGTGATTTCCTGCACCCTCAAAGGCATTAAGTGTTTCCGTTACAGTTTCCGTTCTGACAATGCAGTCACTTACTCCCATAACAATCATCGTGGGTACACTGTCACCATCAACATAATTCAGATAGTTGTCAATGCCCTCACTGTCCGGGCTGTATCCGGGATAAACAGGTATTATACCCTTAAGCACAATACCATAATCATTTAGGTGATTATCGTACGAATAAGCATACTTGCCTGCAAGTCCGCCTCCCATTGAGACACCGGTGATAAAAACAGATGAAAGATTCAGATTTTCGTCATTGTGATTTGAGAGGTGTTCAAAGAATTTATCTATGTGAAACAGCATATTTTCACTGCTGTACATATCCTCTGTAAAGCCTGTATTGCTTTCATTCCAATCCCCTATCTGCAAATCGAAAACAGCATATCCCCTGCCGGCAAAATACTTATTTCTATGGGCATAGTTGCCTGTGTCCTTGTCTCCGCCGCTGCCGTGAATATTCACGAGAACAGAAGTATCCTTTGAGCTGTTCTCAGGCAGATACATATCATATCTCAGGCTCAGTCCCTTATCCACACCCTTGTCTGAAGTGTAATAAACAACTTCCCTCTTTATTTCAAAACCGTTCGTTTCCACACCAATAAATTCATCAGCAACTGAATACGGAAGCTTCCTCATATTCTTATCTGGCTCCACATTCATATCTGCAAAAACGATGTTTGCCTGATTTATATCATAGACCACACTAAGCTGCAAAACAGAAAACGGCACAACAGCAAGAATAAACATCACCACTGCAAAGAAAAGTGCATTCTTTGATGTAAAGCTACCTGACAGTGAAATAAGCAAACCGAGCACTGCTGAACACAAAACAATAAACAGCAGAGCTAAATTAACTGTATTTGTATTGACAGGTGTTTTGGCAAAAAGAGAAATCATACCGACAATCAATATGCTTAGTAAAAATAATATGCCTGCCGTATACAGCACAATCGCTGCTTTTTTATTTATTTCAAGCCTCTTGCATTGCTTTTTTTCATTAACATAAATAAACACTGCATTGATTACGAATATAAGAATAATGCTGATTATTCCGATATAATTTTTATCCAAAGTGTATGCAGAAAGACCTGCAATATAATTGGATGCAAAATTTATGATAAACAGAATTGCAGTCAAAACAATTTGTATCGGAGTGTTCTTTGTTTTATATGATGCAGCATAAATAAAATCACAGCAAATAAGAATAAAGGCGGCTGCCGAAACAATATTTATCATATTAAGTTTAATATTTGCAAAGACATATAACAAATAAAAAACAGCAAATAATATATTAAATTCAAAAAACAAAGAATTGAAAAACTTTTTAAACCTATTCATATTAATTTACCCATTATGATGTAAAAATCAATACTTATTATGTACCTTCTCAGCAAAGCAGAGGAAATCCTTAATTTCAATCACAGTGCCGTCATCGAGTACCGCTTTGCCTGACATTCTGCCGAACACCTGATGCTGGTCGGTTACAATAATTCCGACGCTGGTATAATCACATCTGTCAATAATCGGAACAAAATCCATTTCAAATCTGCCGTCTGATGAAGTAAAGGTCCATGGATCAGTAAAGTTATCACTGATGTTAAAGGTTACATCATCAAATTTGTGAGCCACGCCGTCATAAAAAATAACATTCTCACTGGCTGCAGAGGTATCACCAAAGCCATAACCGATATTAAAGCCAAAACGGTGACCGTCAACAACACCTGAGCCTGAGCCCCAGTACCAATAATTGTTATAGGTCCATACGCCTCTGCCCCAGTCCAGTCCGCCGAAATCGGTTGCAGGGTCAAATTCGTAAATTCTGCCGTCATATTCAACCTTACCGCTTGCAGGCATACAGTTTATTTTCTGATTGTAATAAAATGCTTTCTTATCCTCAGCCCAAGGGGTAGCAATAACCATAGTGTCCTCATCAGGATTATCAAGTGTCAGATTAACCTTGAGCCCTTTTCCTCCGTCAAAGCTCGGATAATCGCAGCGAATCATACGCTTGTTATCCTTCACGAGATACTCAAGAGCCAGCTTTGCATTTTTCACCTTGACATCACCCTGTTCAGAGGTTGAAGGCAGATGCAGCTTACCCATAGGAAACGGAGCAAGCACAGGCTGAGTATGTTCCCAAGCCTTGTTGAAATCAAGGAAGCTGACACTCTCCATTTCAAGATAACCCAAGTCCGAAATGGTAAAGCACACGGCAATATTGTGCTTGTTGGAAATTACGTAATAGTAATCCCATTCCTTGATTCTTGTTTTTCTTTTCTTAATCTCATTCCTGTCGTAAATCTGAACGAGACGTCTGCTCCAGCCGGGCTCTCGCAAAGTACCATCCGGATTGAGTAATGGTTTGCGCTCTGTTACCTCATGATTTCTCATAATAATTCCCCTTTATTTTTTATATTAATGTTTTAAACATTATTTATTTCTCTGTCTGAATTTAACCAATTGGGCAAAATCCTTTGCATTGATGATGTTATCATTATTAAAATCAAATATCATCAAAAGCGGTGCATCATATCTTGACTTATTTATCGTGTCTGTGTTCCATGCATTCTCAACATAGTCAAACGGAATTTCCGTTGTGGAATACGCATTTGAATATATCAGATTGCCGCCGTCGTCAAGACCCTCAAATACAACATCATTTATATCTGCAAAATTATGCCCATTCTCCTTTGCCCACTGCTCTGCGTATGAGTTGCTTGGCGCTATGATGTTATACGAATATTGAGAATTTGGTAATTCAGTACAGGAGCCCGATAAATAAATAGTTGAATTGAAAGCTTCAGGTAATGATTGTGTAGCTTTAAGAGTTGGTGCAAAGATGGTTTTTATATTTTCACAATCTGAAAAAGCATATGAATTTATAGTTTTTACCTTTGAAATATATATTGTTTCAAGCTTTTGACAAGAATCAAATGCATATTTGCCGATGCTTGTTATATTGTTAAGTATTATTTCCTTTAAATTTTGACAACACCTAAAAGAATAATTTGGTAAATCACCTGTGATATTAGGTGCATTAAAAGTTTCAAGTGCTTCACAGTGTCCAAAATATTCGGCGTTTTCCACTGCTATTAATGTTTTTAATTTTGGAAAATTTAATTCTTTTATTGAATAACAACCTTCGAATGCTTGTGGATACACAGTTTCTAATTCAGGAAGGAATATAGATTTGGCTTGCTGTATATCCATTAAACCGCCTTGCTTTACTGTTGTTACATTGGAGAAACTTACACTAACAGCACTATTTAGATCACCAAAAGAATATTCATTGATTATCGAAAGTTTATCATTTTTAACATAAGGGATTAAAATACATGAAAAAAATGCATAATGTCCGACACTTGTTAAATTAGATAGATTAATATCCACTAAATTTCTGCAACGATAAAATCCTTCATTTCCTACAATTTCTATGTTATTAGCATAAACAGAAATCAGATTTTGACAATTGCTAAATGTACTGTTTCCAATAGATGTTAATGTATCCGGAAATTTTATCATTACTATATCAGAATTTTTGAAAACATTATCGCTGATACCTTTTACATCAATGTTTGAAATACTATCAGGTATTGTTAGATATTTGCTATTTCCCAAATACTTTGTAATTATCCCATTATTATCAATAAGAAAATTAGAATCTGAATCAGTATGTGTAATATAGTAATCTGCTTTTGATTGTAAACTTTTTAATTTACCGGCGGAATAAGAAACTGCATGTACAGTTGTTACACAATCAATAACAATCGGCTCGGTATATAATATACCATTGTTTTGAGCAGCTCTTTTGCCGTCAAGGGTATAATATATTTCTGCATCCTCATCAGAACAATTTATTTCAAGTGTAATTTTGTCATCATATCTACCTGATTTGATGCTGAATGTTGGTGCTGAAGTTCTTTGATAATCATAGGTTGATATATTGCCTATATAAAGTGCACGCTTGTTTAATAGCCTGCTTGGCGGAGAACAATCTCTACCATTTGATTCTAAAGTGGCACTTATTTTTTCTATAGATATATTTATATCCTTTGATTTAATGAGTGCACAAGCAGCGGCTACAAAGGGACTTGCCATAGATGTGCCGCTTAATGATTTATACTCACCATCAAAATATGAACTGTATATTGATACTCCCGGTGCAATAATATCTACACAGTCACCATAATTAGTCCAATATGGAAAACTATCATTATAATCTATTGCTGCTACTGTTATAGCAGAATCAACATTAGCAGGAATGTAATTATCAGCATTAGCACCATCATTTCCTGCCGAAACACAAACAGCTATTCCTTGCTGTGTAGCGTTATTGATTATGTCTTCATAGACATTACTGTTGGCTCTTGCTCCTAAACTCATATTTATAACATTAACTTTATCTTCGATTGCTTTTAATAAGCATACAATAATATCAGAGGTTGCACCCTTGCCTGCATTACTCATACACTTATATGCCTTTAATTTTACATTGTCTGTTGTATTATCAGCAATGATACCCGCAACATGCGTGCCGTGTCCATTATCATCATCTTCAGAGTTTTCTGTACCACTATCACTATAGTTAATTCCTGTTTGAATTATTCTATTTTTCAAAAACTCGTGATCTAAATCTATACCTGTATCAAGAATACCGACAACTATTTCAGGTAATAGAGATATATCTCCAAGATAATCGATATAATCATCGACCCCAATACTTTCGCTGCCCCACGATAAATGATTGTCATATACTATGCCATTTGACACTTCACAAATAGACATTAGTATATCTTCTTCGGCATATTCGATATATTTACTGTCATTATAATATTCAAGTGCCTGCTCTGCGCTATCAGAATTATCAAACTGAACAATATGTAAATCATCATAGCCTTCAACAATATCCACACTGTCAAATTCATTGATAGCATATTTTGATTTGACAATAATTCTATTTGAAACAGGTTCATCAGTATATTTCTCATTCATCTCGGAAAATTGTTCTGCAAATTCATCCAGTGAAATTTCAGACGTGGTATTGACCGCATAAGCTGCTACAGGTAAGGATGCAGTGAATATGCAAAGTGATAAAATGATTGATAAAAGCTTTTTACGTTTCATATAAATATCCTCAAATATTGATACAATTATCCAAATTTATTATAACAGACAACTATCTGAAAAGCAATAAAAAGACGGAGGGCATATGCTCTCCGTCAAATATATCTGATTGTTATTTTTCAGCCTTTACTTCTTCAGCTTTTTCAGTGGACTTAGCGAAATCAAAATCCTTACCCGGAAATACTGCATTGAGGACGATGCCTGCAATAGCAGCAATAGCAAGAGCAGAAAGTGTGATATCAAACTTACCGATTGTAAATGAAACACCACTGCCAAGACCGAGTGCACACACAAGGATAACTGCAGCAATAATTGTATTTCGTGCCTTTGAGAAATCAACCTTAGCCTCAACCACATTTCTTACACCGATTGCAGAAATCATACCGTAAAGAACGAAGGATATACCGCCTACAATGGACATAGGAATGGATTCAATTACCGCAGCAAACTTCGGACAGAATGAAAACAGGATTGCAAAATATGCTGCAATTCTTACAACTCTTGGGTCATAAACCTTTGAAAGCGCAAGCACACCTGTATTCTCGCCATAGGTTGTATTTGCAGGACCGCCGAAGAGTGATGCAAGGATTGTTGCAAGTCCGTCACCGGCAAGTGAACGGTGAAGACCCGGATCATTGATATAATTCTTGCCACAGGTAGCACCGATTGCTGAAATGTCTCCGATATGCTCCATCATTGTTGCAAGGGCAATCGGCATAATTGCGATAACGGCTGTAATTGCCTTTGAGCTGTCGTGAACACCGCCGAAAACAGTTGAGCTCCATTCAATTGGGAAACCAATCCATGCAGCCTCTTTCACTGCGGTAAAGTCGATTGCAAAGCTTTCAACACCAAAGCCGTTGCCCACAATAGCTGCCACTGCATAGGAGCCTATAATACCAAGCAGGATAGGAATAATCTTAATCATACCCTTGCCGAAAATATTGAATACGATGACAAGCACAAGTGCAATGATTGCAAGCCACCAGTTCGTCTTACAGTTATTTACTGCTGACGGAGCAAGACCGAGACCGATAGCAATAATAATCGGACCTGTTACAACAGGAGGAAACAGCTTCATTACCTTATTGATACCGATAAGCTTTATAACGGCAGCGAGCACAAGATAAAGAAGTCCTGCACAGGCAACACCGAGACAGGCATACGGCAGCAATTCCTTATTGGCGACAGTTGCATTGCCGTCAGCATCCTTAAGCATAGGAGCAATAGTTGCGTAGCCGCCTAAGAATGCAAAGGAAGAGCCTAAGAAAGCAGGCACCTTGAACTTGGTGAAAAGGTGGAACAACAGAGTTCCGAGACCTGCCATAAGAAGAGTTGTTGAAATATCAAGACCTGTTAAAAGCGGAACGGTTACAGTCGCACCGAACATTGCAAACATATGCTGAAAACCGAGAACGACCATTCTTCCGCCGCCGAGCTTACGAGCGTCGTAGATACCGTCGGTACCTACTCTGATTTTTTCTTTAGCCATAGTTTCTCCTCATTAAATTATGATTGAATGATAATCGTATTTATTAGCACTCAATAGTTTTGATTGATTATTTTGTACCGAAAATTCTGTCGCCTGCATCACCGAGACCAGGTATGATGTAGCAATCCTCATTGAGTTTTTCGTCAAGAGCAGCACAATAGATATCCACATCAGGGTGAGCCTCCTTAAGAGCCTCAAGTCCCTCAGGAGCAGCAATAATGCACATAAAGATAATCTTTCTCGGACTTCTCTTTTTAATCTGGCCGATTGCGTCAATAGCAGAGCCGCCTGTAGCAAGCATAGGGTCAACTACAAAAACATCTCTTTCCTCAATATCCTTTGGCAGCTTGCAGTAATACTCAACAGGTGTATGTGTTTCCTCATCACGATAGAGACCGATATGACCTACTCTTGCAGCAGGAACAAGCTGAAGGCAGCCGTCAACCATGCCTAAGCCTGCACGAAGAATCGGTACAAAGGACAGCTTTCTTCCTGCAATATGATTGCACTTGGCAATGCCGCAGGGCGTCTGAACATCAATACATTCAGTAGGCAAATCCCTTGTTGCCTCATAAGTCATAAGCATTGCAATCTCATTAACAAGCTGGCGAAAATCCTTTGTACTTGTTTCAGTAGAACGCAGAATACTGAGCTTATGCTGAATAAGCGGATGATCAAAAATAACTACTTTTCTTGACATAACATATCCTCCATAAAAACTTTTTATCTAACAAATCATATCATAATGCGACGGAATAAACAAGAAATGTTACATCATTGTAAATACTTTTTCAGGTACTGGCCTGTGTAAGACTTTTTGCATTTTGCAATTTCCTCAGGTGTACCTGCTGCAACAATTTTTCCGCCGCCTTTTCCGCCCTCAGGACCGAGATCAATAATATGGTCCGCCGTTTTTATAATATCCAGATTATGTTCAATCACAACGACTGTATTGCCTGTATCCACAAGCATATTGAGAACATTGACAAGCCTGTGCACATCAGCAGTATGGAGTCCTGTTGTAGGCTCGTCAAGAATATAAATCGTTTTGCCTGTGCTTCTCTTTGACAATTCTGTGGCTAACTTAACTCGCTGCGCCTCACCGCCTGAAATCGTTGTGGCACTCTGTCCGATTTTAATATAGCCGAGACCCACTTCGGAAAGCGTTTTCAGCTTATTATAGATTTTAGGCTGCTGAGCAAAAAATTCCACACCCTCGTCAACAGTCATTTCAAGTACATCAAAAATGGACTTGCCTTTAAACTTAACCTCCAGCGTTTCACGGTTATAGCGTTGACCGCCGCAAACCTCACAGGGCACATAAACGTCTGCAAGAAAATGCATTTCTATTTTAACGATACCGTCACCCTGACAGGCCTCACAGCGTCCTCCCTTCACGTTAAACGAAAAGCGGTTGGCTTTGTAGCCTCGCTGCTTAGCGTCAGCTGTCTGAGCGTACAGCTCGCGGATATCATTGAAAACGCCTGTGTAAGTTGCAGGATTGGAACGCGGTGTTCTTCCGATTGGTGACTGGTCAATATTTATAACCTTATCAAGGTTGTCCGCACCTGTAATTTTTTCAAACTTTCCCGGTCTCTTCTTGGCGCCGTTAAGAATGTTTGAAAGGTATTTATTCAGTATTTCATTTACAAGGCTTGATTTGCCTGAACCTGAAACGCCTGTAACCGCAACAAATTTACCAAGCGGAATTTCCACATCTATATTTTTAAGATTATTTTCAGCAGCCTTATAAACCGTAAGCTTTTTGCCGTTTCCCTTTCTGCGTTTTTCCGGCACAGGGATAGAACGCTTGCCGCTGAGGTACATACCTGTAATTGATTTTTCACAATTTATGATATCGTCAACCGTACCTGCTGCAATCAGCTCACCGCCGTGTACACCTGCACCCGGACCGATATCTACTATATAATCGGCATTTCGCATTGTATCCTCATCGTGTTCCACCACAATCAGTGTATTACCTAAATCACGAAGATGCTTAAGTGTGCCGAGCAACTTGTCATTGTCTCTCTGGTGAAGACCGATTGAAGGCTCGTCAAGAATATAAAGAACACCCATAAGAGATGAGCCTATCTGGGTTGCAAGGCGGATACGCTGCGCCTCGCCGCCTGAAAGCGTTGCCGCTTCACGTGATAATGAAAGATATTCAAGACCCACTGAATTAAGAAATTCAAGTCTTTCCCTGATTTCATTGATAACAAGCTTACCGATAAGCTTTTCCCTTTCGGTAAGCTGAAGATTGTTTATGAATTCAAGCTCCTCACCTATCGGCATTTTACAGAATTCATAAATGTTTTTACCGCCCACAGTTACACTCATGATTTCAGGCGTAAGACGTGAGCCTTTACAGTCAGGGCAAGTGCAGGTAGTCATAACCTGTTCAATATCATTGCGTGCCCAATCAGAAGTCGTTTCCTCATAACGCCTCTTAAGATTTGAGACAATGCCTTCGAATGTATTTTTATATGTCCCTGTGCCATAAGAGGTAACACGTTTCATAGAAAGCTTTTTATCGCCTGTTCCGTAAAGGATTGCATGCAGTCCTTCCTTTGAAATCATCTCAATCGGCACATCAAGAGAGAACTTATATTCCTTTGCAAGGCCCTCATAATACATTTTTGCAATAGAGCCGTCATTGATATTCCAGCCTGACGCCTTGATAGCACCCTGATTAATAGACAGCTTTTTATTAGGGATAATCAGCTCAGGATCAATTTCTTTATATGCGCCGAGACCGCCGCACTTTTTACAGGCACCGAAAGGATTGTTGAACGAGAACATACGTGGGCTCATTTCCTCAATTACCGCACCGTGTTCAGGGCAGGCATAATTGAGTGAAAACAATTCCTCCCTGTCCCCTACAATATCAATGATAACCACACCGTCAGAAAGATGTGTTGCTGTTTCAATGGAATCCGTAAGACGTGATTTTATACTGTCGCTGATAACAAGCCTGTCCACAATAACCTCGATATTGTGTTTCTTGTTTTTATCCATTTTAATTTCTTCGGACAAATCATAAACCGAACCGTCCACACGCACACGAACAAAGCCTGACTTACGCACATTATCAAGCTCTTTGACATATTCGCCCTTACGTCCTCTGACAATCGGTGCCAGAATCTGTATTCTTGTTTTTTCTTCAAGCTTAAGAACAGCATCAACAATCTGGTCAACAGTCTGTTGTGTAATTTCCCTGCCGCATTTTGTACAGTGCGGAACACCGATACGTGCATAGAGCAGTCGAAGATAATCATAAATCTCGGTAACTGTACCGACTGTTGAACGGGGATTGCGGCTTGTTGTTTTCTGGTCAATGGAAATTGCAGGTGAAAGTCCGTCAATATAGTCTACATCAGGCTTTTCCATCTGACCTAAAAACTGCCTTGCATAGGATGAAAGGGACTCAACGTATCTTCGCTGACCCTCCGCGTAAATTGTATCGAAAGCAAGGCTTGATTTACCTGAGCCTGACAAGCCTGTAAATACAATAAGCTTATCTCTGGGTATTTCAATATCAATATTTTTAAGATTATGCTCTCTCGCACCTTTGATTACTATATTCTTTGCCATTATTTCTCACCACGCTGATTCTTTTTAAATTTCTCCAGTCCTTTTATACCCTCTTCGGTAACAGGCTTAATCCACTTTTTGGATAAATAGAATTTCATACAGAAAATATTTTTCGGTATGTCCTCAAAGATATACATAATTGCATATGCTGCCAAAAACGGTACTTTAAACACATACACTGCAATCAGAGTTGCAGGAACGGACAGTGCCCACAGGGAAAGCAGTTCATATTTTGCACCTGTAATTGTATCTCCTCCGCTGCGGAAAATTGCCACAACTTCTAAGTACGGCATAATTCTGAACGGAAATGCAATTGCATAAATCATCATAAGTGACAATGCTGTTTCAATCGCAGTTTCGCTTATATTATTACCCATATTAAACACGCTTACAAGCTGTGCCCTGAACACAATAATGAGTATTGCAATCACAATCGCACAAACAGGAACGATAAACATAAATCGCTTTGACTCAAGCAGTCCTCTCTTGATTTCGCCCTGACCGATTGATTTTCCTATCATAACAGAGGCGGCACTGCAAAGACCGATAAATATTACAAAGGCTATGTTTTCAAAGCTCCTCACAATCGTAAGAGCTGAAAAATATTCATATCCCATATTGGCGAAAATAACATTATATACAAACGTACCTCCGCCCCACATTCCTTCATTAAGGACAACAGGTGCTGCCTTTGAAAGATAAGCACCTAACTCTTTTTTGGAAAATTGAAAATATTCCTTTCCTTTTACAACCAATATATTTTTCTGAAATACGGATATCAATACTATCAGTACAACACCCAGCCATGCAGATATGGAGGTTGCGAGAGCAGCACCCTTAATGCCCATTTCAGGAAAGCCGAATTTACCGAATATCATACTGTAATCCAGAAAAATGTTAAGCACGGTTGTGAACGCAGATGCATACATCGGCAATTTTACGTTTTCAACTGCACGCAGAATGGATGCAAGTATATTGGTCAGTGCTACCGGAATAAAGGAAAAAGCAACAACTTTAAGATATTCCGTTCCAGTAGCTATTACATCCTCATTATCATTAAATATGCTGACTACACCGCTGGGAATCGCAAGGCTTATCACGGTAAATATTACAGCAACTGCCAGTGCAAATAATATGGATATACCGCCTATATGACGAATTTTCTTTAAATCCTTAACGCCCCAGAATTGTGAAATGAAAACAGTAGTTGCAGAGCAGAAGCCAACAAGAATCATATTCATAAGAAAGTTCCACTGCCCCATCATACCCACTGAAGACAGAGCCACTGTACCGAGACTGCTTACAAGAAGCGTATCTGCAAGCACAAAAGAGCTTGTAAGCAGATTCTGCAGTGCAACAGGTATCGTCAGTCTTACTGCTGTTTTCCAGAATTCTTTATCATTAAATAAATTTTTCATTCTATTACTGTTTTTCCAGCTCAGCTATCTGATCACGCAAAAATGCTGCATGTTCAAATTCAAGCATACGAGCTGCCTCCTTCATCTCTTTAGTAAGCTGTAAAATAAGCTGCTGCTTTTCTTTCTTATTAAGATGCTTACGCTTACCCTCAATCTTTTCTTTTGATGTAATTTCAATAATCTGACGGACATCCTTCTTTATGGTCTGTGGGGTGATTCCGTGTTCTTCATTATATGCCTCCTGAATACCTCTTCTTCTTACAGTTTCGGTGATAGCACGCTCCATTGACGGAGTAACGCTGTCCGCGTACATAATAACCTCTCCGTGCTCATTACGTGCCGCACGTCCGATTGTCTGAACAAGTGATGTTTCAGAACGCAGAAAGCCTTCCTTGTCCGCATCAAGGATTGCAACAAGCGAAACCTCAGGAATATCAAGACCTTCACGCAGAAGATTAATGCCGACAAGCACATCAAATTCACCGAGACGTAAATCACGGATGATTTCCATACGCTCAATTGTATCAATATCGTGGTGCATATAACGCACCTTGACATCAAAGCCTTCAAGATATTTGGTTAAATCCTCTGCCATAGCCTTTGTGAGCGTTGTTACAAGCACTCTTTCCCGACGCTGGGCACGGATATTAATTTCAGACAAAAGGTCATCCATCTGGTCCTCAGTCGGCTTTACTGTAATAACAGGGTCAAGCAGTCCGGTAGGTCTGATAACCTGTTCCACAATCTGTGTACTCTTTTCCTTTTCAAAAGCACCCGGTGTTGCTGAAGTAAATACAACCTGATTGATTTTATTATAGAACTCGTCAAACTGAAGCGGTCTGTTATCCAGTGCCGACGGAAGTCTGAAGCCATATTCAACAAGGCTCTGCTTACGTGCTCTGTCACCTGCATACATACCCCTTACCTGAGGAAGCATAACGTGGCTCTCGTCACAGAACAGAAGAAAATCATCAGGAAAATAATCAATAAGAGTAAAAGGGGCTTCACCGCTTTTTCTGCCGCTCATAACAGCAGAATAGTTTTCAATACCCTTACAGAAGCCTGTTTCCCTTAACATTTCAATATCATTCATTGTACGCTCTTTGATACGCTGCGCCTCTAAAAGCTTGCCCTGTTCCTCAAACTCGGCAACTCTTTCAACCATTTCATTGTAAATCTTATCAATGGCAATCTTCATCTTTTCGGCACCGACAACATAATGCGACGCAGGATAAAGGCAGACGTGGGAAAGTATTCCCTCCACCTTGCCTGTCAGCGGCTGAATTTCACAGATTCTGTCAATTTCATCACCAAAGAATTCTATTCTTATGGCATTGCCTGAAGAGCCTGCAGGAAACACCTCAAGCGTATCACCGCGCACTCTGAATTTATTTCTTACAAAATTAATATCATTGCGTTCATACTGAATGGATACAAGCTTTTCAATAAGAGCGTCACGTCCGTACTCCATTCCTGTTCTCAGCGAAATAACCATACTCTGATAATCAATTGGGTCACCGATGGAATAAATACAGGAAACAGAAGCAACGATGATTACGTCACGCCTTTCAAAAAGAGCGGCAGTGGCAGAATGACGCAGCTTGTCAATCTCATCATTAATGGATGAATCCTTTTCGATATAGGTATCCGTAGTAGGAACATAAGCCTCCGGCTGATAGTAGTCATAATAGGAGACAAAGTATTCCACTGCATTTTCAGGAAAAAACTCCTTGAACTCACTGCAGAGCTGTGCCGCAAGCGTTTTATTATGTGCCAGAACAAGTGTAGGCTTATTTACCTTTTCGATAATATTCGCCATTGTAAAGGTTTTGCCGGAGCCTGTAACACCCATAAGCGTCTGCTCCTTATCACCATTTAAAATGCCCTTTACAAGTGATTCAATTGCCTGCGGCTGATCACCTGTAGGCTTAAATTTACTTACTAGTTTAAACTTGTCCATACTGTCTACCTGCTTTGTTTTACATAATTTATCGCATTTGGATTTATTATATTATAAACATTTATAAAAGTAAATAGAAAAAATAAAAAATACGAACAAAAGTTCACTTTTCTTGACATAAAAAATACAGCCTGTGAAAAATCACAGACTGTATTTTTTATATGCTATTAATTATGACCGTAATCAGGCGTTGCGTAACCGTAGATACGATAATTATCGTGTGCATAGCTTCTTCTTTTTACGACATCGTCAGAGTTACCCTCTATTGTATAAACAGTTCCATTTTCATATTTTTCAACAAGACCGATATGATAAGGTGTTGTCTCACCGTAAAGAGCGAAGAAAACCAAATCACCTGCTTTAGGTATATAGTTTGGATTTTTGAACAGACCCTTTGACTTGAACCATTTTGCGGTATCCTTAGGTGCCTGATAAAGCGGAATTCTGCCTGACTGATAGTATCCCAGCTCGTTTGCACACCAGGTGATGAAAAGATTGCACCAAGGCACACGGCGGTCGTAACCTGCCCATTTCCAGATTTTTTGTCCGCCTGCATAGCCTAACTGCTTTTCTGCTACACGCACCATATCATTTTTTGTTACAGGAGAGGAAACAGAAGTTGCACTTTTACCTACAGTATCGTATGCACTTGTATAGCTGTTTCCACTATTATTTATGCAGCGAACAGTATAAGTATACGTTGTTCCTTTTTTCGCCTGTATATCTGTAAAGTTTGTATAAGCAGTATTGCCTATAGTTGTCCAATTTCCATTTGGTGTTTTGCGAAATACTCTGTATTTTTCAGCACCTGATACCTTACCCCAGCTAATCTGAATACCTGTTGAAGTTGCTGATACGGAAGAAAGCTTAGGAGCGGCAACAAAAGAGATACTCTTGCCGGCTGTATCATAACCGCTGGTATATGTCCTGCAGTCTGCACTTATGCAACGAACCGTGTAAGAATACTTATTTCCACTCTTGGCCGTTGTATCAAGAAAGCTTGTTGCATTGGTAGTTGTTAAAGCAACCCAACTGCCGCTTCCAGTTTTTCTGAATACTTCATACTTTTCAGCCTTTGCAACACTGCTCCATCCAATCTTAACGCCATTTGACGCAGCTGATAATGAGGAGATTTTAGGCGTTGCAAGAGCAGTGAATTTCATTCCTGTTTCGGAATAACCGCTTGTATAGATTTTTCCATCCTTGTTTACACAGCGAACAGTATAGACATATTCTGTGCCCTTTTCTGCCTTTGTATCTGTAAAGCTTGTGGAAGCGGTTGTGCCAATTATTGACCATGCTCCGTTTCCTGCTTTACGGAACATCTTATAATTTTCAGCACCTGATACTTTAGTCCAGTTGATCTGCGTACCTGAATTTACAGCACGAATGGATGAAATTCCAGGCATAGAAAGGACCGTGATTTCCTTTCCTTGATTGTAAGCACTTGTGCAGTTCTTGCCATCACTGCTCAGGCATCTTACGGTAAAGGTATATTTATTTCCGATTTTTGCACCTGACCAGGTATAGCTTGTAGATGTGGTATCGGTTAATTTTACATAACCGCCGTTTCCTGTTTTATAGAAAACTCTGTACTTTGCAGCGCCCTTTACCTTATTCCATTTAATCACTGCACCTGCATTATTGACATAAACGGATGAAGTTACAGGAGCAGAAAGGAAGGTTATCTTCTTTCCGGCAGCATCAAATCCACTGGTGTAGATTTTTCCGTTACTGCTGATACAACGAACAGTGTAGCTATACGCAGTACCTGATTTAACGTTTTTATCTGTAAAAGAAACAGCAGTTGTAGTTCCTATATCAGACCAGGCTTTTCCTGCAGTCTTACGGAACACTCTGTATTTTTCTGCACCTGATACCTTACTCCATTTAAGCTGAACACCTGAGGCAGTATTGGATATAGATGAAACTTTAGGGGAAGGAAGACAAGTAACCGTTTTTCCAGCTGAATCAAATCCGCTGACATATGTCCTGCCGTCACCTGATACGCACCTTACGGTAAAGGTATATTTTGTGCCTGTCTTAGCACCTGACCAGGTGTAGCTTGTGGATGATGTATCTGCTATTCTCTTCCAGCTGCTTCCGACTTTATAGAATACTCTGTACTTTGCCGCGCCCTTTACCTTGTTCCATTTAATTACTGTTCCTGCGTTATTAACGTAAGCAGATGAAAGTACAGGGGTAGAAAGGTGTGAAACACTCTTGGCCTCAGCGTTATAATCCGCCGCAAATACTGTAAACAGCGGTATCATACTCAATGCAATTATTACAGAAAGCAAGATACTGACAAATCTTTTTCTCATAACAAACATCTCCTCTTTTGACAGATTTCTCTTCATTGCTTAATGATCGCGTCTGAGCGTATTAAAATAAATATATTTTTACCCAACAGGTAAAATAAAAAGCTCTGAACTATCCGAAAAACTCGGTAAATTCAAAGCTTTTTATTGGTGACCCATCGGGGAGTCGAACCCCGGACACCTTGATTAAAAGTCAAGTGCTCTGCCATCTGAGCTAATGGATCATATCACCCATTTTAAAAATCAGGGTGCTGGCTGGGGAGGCGGGATTCGAACCCACGCATGACGGAGTCAAAGTCCGTTGCCTTACCGCTTGGCTACACCCCAATATTTTGGGATAATAAATAACTCTGATTTGCAAGCAAACCAGAATCGGTATTCGTCTTACTCAACCGAGTAAAAAAGTGGGGTGGGATATCGGATTCGAACCGATGACCTCCAGTGCCACAAACTGGCGCTCTAACCAACTGAACTAATCCCACCATATATGTAAAAGCACTTGCGTGCTGTTACGGCTTTAACTGGCGCGCTGAGAGGGACTCGAACCCCCGACCTACTGCTTAGAAGGCAGTTGCTCTATCCAGCTGAGCTATCAGCGCATAAATGGAGCGGGTGATGGGAATCGAACCCACACAACCAGCTTGGAAGGCTGGGATTCTACCATTGAACTACACCCGCATTTGCGACGGTCACTATTATACCTAATGACCGCCAAAGTGTCAAGTATTTTTTTTAAATTAATTTATTTTTATTGAAATATTTTCATCAGCAGACAATGTAAACCTTTCAATATTCACATCCTGATTGAATACGATTGCATTTGCCAGCTGCTCCTCAACGTCACGTCTGACAGAGTCACGGAGTCCGCGTGCATTCTTCTTTGAGCCGTATGCCTCCTTAGCAAGAAAAACAGGAACCGTATCTTCGTACACAAGCTCAATTCCCTTGTCCTTAAGACTTTCAACCAGTTCATCAAGCATAAGGCGTGCAATCTTTTCAAAATTATCGTGCGTAAACTGATTGAATACAATAATCTCATCTACCCTGCCGAGAAATTCAGGTCTTAAAAATCTTTCAAGCGCCTTCATTGTAACCTCAGCATTAATATCATTCTCCGACTTATTGAAGCCCAGTGATCCTGAATCTGTTGAACCTGCATTTGAGGTCATAATGATAACCGTATTCTCAAAGTTTACATTCCTGCCCTGTGCATCAGTGATTCTGCCTTCATCAAGAATCTGAAGAAGTATATTCAGAACGTCCTTATGTGCCTTCTCAATTTCATCAAAGAGTATTACACTATAAGGCTTTCTTCTTACCTTTTCAGTAAGCTGACCTGCATCATCATAGCCGACATAACCAGGAGGAGAGCCGATAATTCTGGAAACACTGAATTTCTCCATAAACTCAGACATATCAAGTCTTATAAGATTATCAGGACTGTCAAACAAAGCATCGGCAAGACGCTTTACAAGCTCCGTTTTACCCACACCTGTAGGACCGACAAAGATAAAGGACTGCGGTCTCTTCTTAGGACTGATCTGCACTCTGCCGCGTCTTACGGCATTGGATATCTTTTCAATCGCATTGTCCTGACCGATTACGTGTGACTTCAGTTCATCCTCGAGAGCGGCAAGCTTTTTAATATCATTCTGCTCAATCTTTGATGCAGGAATACCTGTCCAGAGAGAAATAACCTTAGCAAGATCAGCCTCAAGCACCTGATTATCCTTCGCCTTTTCCTCCAGTTCAGAGAGTGTTCCGTCAATCTGGAAAATCTCGCTCTTAAGCTTGGTTATCAGCTCGTAGTCAATGGTATCATTTTCCTCAGGTGCGGAAAGCTTTTCAATATTTTCTTCAAGAAGCTTTTTTCTGTCAAGTGACATCTGATACTTGCTGATTGCAGGATTTCTCAGATTCGCACAGGTGCAGCTTTCATCAAGCAGGTCAATTGCTTTATCAGGCAGATAACGATCCGTTACAAAGCGTTCTGACATCGTAACTGCACGGTAAACAAGTGAATCGGAAATCTGTACCTTATGATAATCCTCATAATAATTCTTAATTCCGAGAAGCATTTTATATGCATCGTCAATTGACGGCTCTTCAATTTTAATCGGCTGGAAACGTCTTTCAAGTGCTGCATCCTTCTCAATATACTTGCGATATTCATTAAAGGTAGTTGCACCGATAACCTGAATCTCACCGCGTGAAAGAGCTGGCTTGAGAATATTTGCAGCGTTCATTGTACCCTCAGAATCACCTGTTCCGACAAGATTATGCACCTCATCTATAAAGAGTATAATATTTCCCTCGTGTTTAACCTCGTCAACAAGTCCCTTGATTCTGCCCTCAAACTGTCCTCTGAACTGCGTACCTGCCACAAGAGCCGTTAAGTCAAGGAGATAAATCTCCTTATCTGCAAGGCGTGCAGGAACCTGACCCTTAGCAATACGGATTGCCAGACCCTCAGCAATTGCAGTTTTGCCGACACCGGGCTCACCAATCAAGCAAGGGTTGTTTTTCGTACGTCTGCAAAGGATCTGTATAGCACGTGAAATCTCACTTTCTCTGCCGATTATATTATCAATCTTTCCTTTTTTTGCTCTGTCAGTAAGATTGTTGCAGTAGGTATTAAGATACTTTCTTGCTTCGTCTTGAGAATTTTTCTTACCTCTCTTAGAACGTTTCTTATTATTCTTCTTATCACCGTCCGATGTATCATCCTGATTGGCAAGTGCTCCTGAAAACATTTCACCGAAAGGCATTGTCTGTGCACCGTCCATATTATCAGGATTGAACATTTCACCAAGACTGCCGAAATCAAAATCAGCCATATTTTCCATAAAGCTTACCATCTGCTCAGAAGCCATTTCAAGCTCTTCATCGGATATGCCCATTTTGTCAATCATCTGATTGATTGAGCCGATATTAAGCTCACGTGCACACTTTATGCAAAGTCCCTCAGGAACTGCCTGATCCCCCTCCATCTTCTGAATAAAAACTACGGCAGGTCGTTCGCCGCAGCGTGAACATAACTGTTGCTTCATTGAATCTCTCCTTGAATACAGGTTTGTAATAAACTTAATTTATAAAACACGATAATACTGCTTATTAAAGCTGTGAATTACTTGTTCTTCTTCTCTTTATTTTCCTTAAGCTGACGCATAAAGCCGGGAGCGTAACCGAAAAGTGAAATAAGAGTACATACAGCGGAAACCGCAACTAAAATCCAGGTAACAACATCAGGCAGTGTAAAGCCGGTTACAGAGCACAGCGCACCGTTTTTACCGAATGCAAGAACAAAAATCATACATATATAAAATACGGTTGTTGCAACCTTTCCCCACATTTCGGCAGCAGTCGGACGCATACCGAGTGACAGCAGAAGTGCACCGCCGAGAAGCATAACAATCTCTTTTGCAATAAAGAACATAAAGAGGTACTTTATAGCATTATCCCAGTATGTAACGATAAGCACAACTACGATTGCCATTTGTGAAAGCTTATCAGCAATCGGATCAAGTATTTTGCCGAGATTTGACACCTGATTAAATTTTCTTGCAATTTTGCCGTCAAACAAATCGGTGAGCGCTGCCACAATCATAACAATAACTGCAGTCAGCACATAGCCCTTCAAAAAAAGCACGGCAAACACAGGGATAAGTGCAATTCTGATAAATGAAAGCCAGTTTGGTATCGTGTTCCAGCCTTCAAAAAGCTCACTGACATTTTTCTTTAAATCACTCATAGTAAAACCTCCTGTCATCACTTAATAAGTGGATTGTATGTATTAATAAATTCCAAAGCACAGCTGCTTTCAGCCTGCTTTATGAATGAATTATCCTGCGGAATGATGCCTGAAATAGAGTTGATAATTGTTGCGGCTGTGAAAATAACCGCAAATGCTTTGACCAGTCCGAATGCGCCGCCGAGAACGTAATCCGTTTTCTTAAAAGGAGCATGCTCCTTTTTACGCGTTCTTTTAACAGCTAAGATAATTATACCTGTAATAATATAAAAAGCAATAAATATTGCTGCAAAAATCAATATTCTTATAATTACCAGTGCTATCGGTTCAATAACGGAATCCGTTATAACACGGCTGATTTCTTCCATCGAAAGAGCACCTGCAAAATCTATATCCTTTGTAAAAACCTCAGGCAGTGACTCTGTAAGCTCCTTAACATTATTGATTATGCTTTCAACCGACTGCGTTTGTGAAAGCTCTTCAAGCACATTATTATATGCAATCTCCTTCACAAAACGATTGTAAAGCTGAGCATAATACATATCACTTACAAAATAGGCAAGCGGTATACCGACAATCAATCTCAGCATACTTAAAAGGGAAACCATAAAGCCCCTGCAGGCGCCTGCTATTATCATCAAAGCAGCAATAACAATAAAAGCCAAATCTATATAATTCAATTAAGCTCTGCCTCACTTCTGTCAATCAATGACTGTTTATGTATAAATACCTCTGAGCCCAGCGAGCAGATTGATTTTGCAGAATCATCCGTTGAGGCTCTTCCCTTTTCCTCTCCGCCGGAAATGTTAAAGGTGATAATCTCACTGTTTGTAAGAACACTTACAAGACTTGAACCGGCGGACACACATTTAATATTACCGGAAACCTTTATTTCATTTTTAATTTTACCGTTTTGCTTGATATAGGAAATAACATTATCTGTTGAATTATTATATGAATTATAAACAAGCACCAAATCACCTGAAGGGGTATACGTGATACAGCGTGTGCTTATTTTATCTTTAGCGTAAATATCCTCATATTTCTCGCCTTTTTTGATAATTCCTGCATAGCTGTCACCGATTACCAAAATATTGCTTCCGTAATAACTGATATCAAGAACACTGCCCTGCGGCAATGCAACAGGCTTTACATCATCAGCACCCTGTGAAAGGCTGTAGACATATACAGAAGTCTTAAGGTTACCGTTTTCACCTGATACAACTGCTGCTGCAACATTCTTGCCGTTATCACTGAGCTCAATATCAATAATATAGCCTGCTGACGTACTGATTTCAAACTCTTTCTTCAAAGACTTTGAATATACGGTTATATCACACAGTTTCTCTTTAGATGTTGAAGCTATGGCCACCGTACCGTTTTTGGAAACATCTGCACACAGAATTGAATTTGGTGTATCCTCCTCATAAACTGCACCGCCTGCTGTATCAAGGCGGTATGCCTTAGCTCCCTGATCATAGACCAAAGAATATATGCCTGCAGTCTCCAGCACAGGATTGGAATAGCCGTGCTCAAATACATATTCGCTCACAGCATCCTTACTGTTCAAAACGGTAAAGCTGCTTGGAGTAAGAATACCCAACTGATTATTAATATTTACAAGGGATACATTTTGTGACGAATCAATGTTATACGGAAAATTATCCTGCGTAACACCGTCGGTCAAGGTAAATTTACCCTCTGCATCGGTAAAATGATCCTTCACTGAATTTATATTTATTTCACAAACCTTCATAATGATGAGAACAAGAACAACTACGGCAATCAGTATCCAAATAACTCTTTTATGCCGTCTGTCCTTTCTGGCACGCTTTTCACGGCGTTCCATCTCACGTTGATTATCAGCCATAATGTCACCTGTCAATAATGAATTCTATTAAGGTAAAGACCCTGAGGGGGTGCTGTTTTACCTGCCTTTTTTCTGTCTTTTGATTTTATAACGTTAATAAGCTCACCTTCTTTTATTTTACCCTCAGCCACAAAAAGAAGAGTGCCGACCATAATTCGAACCATATTATAAAGAAATCCGTCTGCCTCAACCCTGAAACAAACCATATCATCTTCACGCCAGACCTCAAAGTTTCTGACAGTTCTAACAGTGTCCTCTACATCACTTTTTGAAGAGCAGAAGCCACTGTAATCATATGTGCCGATATACGCCTTACATTCTTTGTTAAGATATTCGGCATCTATTTTATATCGGTAATGATAAGCGTATTTCACATAAAAGGGATTTCTTATTCTGCCGTTATAAAGCTTATAAACATATTCCTTTGATTTGCAGGAATAACGAGGATGAAAATCCTCTGATACCTCACGGCAGTCAATCACACTTATATCATCCGGCAGCTTTGTATTCAAAGCAAAGACTACACCCTCACAGCTTATAGACATATCTGTTTTAAGCGTAAGGCAGTACATATTTGCATGAACACCTGAATCCGTCCTGCTGCAGCCCTTGACATCCAGACGCTGTGAGAACACCTTCTCAACAGCATCCTGGAAAATTTCCTGTACTGTAACAGCATTCTTCTGCACCTGCCAGCCGTGATAACCGCTGCCGTCATATTGAATTGTTAAAAGCAAATTTCTCATAAAATACTCGGAACAAAATGATTCATCAGAACAATGATTACCATAAATACGATTACTGCTGCAAGTGAAAGAAAATCCCTTGCAGTTAATTTCATAACCTTCATTTTCGTTCTTCCCTCACCGCCGTGATAGCACCTGCACTCCATTGCATAGGCAAGCTCGCCTGCACGCCTGAAGGCTGAAACGAAAAGAGGGATAAGAACAGGGATAAGCGCCTTTGCACGGTGTATCAGGTTGCCTGACTCCAAATCTGCGCCCCTTGATTTCTGGGCGGACATAATCTTTTCAATCTCTTCAATCAGAGTGGGGATAAAACGCAGTGCAATCGTCATCGTCATTGCGATGGAATGCACATCAATTTTAATCAGCTTTAACGGCTTGAGCAGTCGTTCAAGTGCATCGGTAAGCTCTGTAGGAGATGTTGTATAAGTCAGAAGAGAGCTGATTACCACAAGAGTTATAATACGGACTGCCATAAAAACTGCCGTTTCAATACCGTCAGCAGTAATCTTAAGCTTGCCAAGCTGAACAAGAGCGTCTCCCTTGCCGTAAAAGATGTTCAGCACTGCCGTCAACAGAATAATAACAACCAGCGGTTTAATGCTCTTAAGCACTGTTTTAAAAGGAATTTTTGATATCAGTACAAGTATGACGGAGAACAAAATAATGGCTCCGAGACCTGCAATATTTTTACATATAAATATGGACACAATAAGAAGAAAAATTAAAATAATTTTCATTCTTGGATCAAGCTTGTGCACAATAGAATTTCCCGGAAAATACTGACCTATTGTGATATCGGAAATCATAAATCAGCACCTCCAGTAAGTCTTTTTATTTCAGCAACACCCTGCTCAACCGTATAAATATTGGTACGGCAGTTTATGCCCTGTGCTTTGAGTTTAAGGAAAATATCCGTTATTTCAGGTACATTAAGACCCATTGCCTTAAGCTCATCACCATGTGAATAAACCTCGTCAACCGTGCCGTACATTGCAAGAGTGCCTTTATTCATAACAAGGACTTTGCGGCAGATTTTAGCAACATCCTCCATTGAGTGGGAAACAAGAATAACCGTATTGCCCATCTGATGCTGATAGTCCTGCACAAGTCGGAGTATAAGCTCCCTGCCCTTAGGGTCAAGCCCTGCACACGGCTCATCGAGGATAAGCACCTTAGGCTCCATTGCAATAATTGAGGCGATTGCCACTCTGCGTTTCTGACCGCCTGACAAATCAAAGGGTGATTTCTGCATTAAGTCCTCAGACAAGCCGACGAATCTTGCACTGTCGCGGACACGCCTGTCAATCTCCCGGCTGTCAAGACCCATCTGCTTAGGGCCGAAAGCAATTTCCTTATAAACCGTTTCCTCAAATATCTGATATTCAGGGTACTGAAAGCAAAGACCAACAGCGAATCGGACCTGCCTGATATTCTTTTTATTTTCCTTTGACCAAATATCCTTATCATCCACAAAGACCTTGCCGCTGTGCGGCTGTAAAAGTCCGTTGAAATGCTGAATAAGAGTGGATTTGCCTGAGCCTGTGTGACCGATAATGCCGATAAGGTCACCCTGCTCTGCCTCAAAGTTTATATTATCAATTGCTGCAGTTTCAAAGGGCGTGCCCACACTGTAAAGATATTTTAAATTTTCACAGACGAGAAACGCCATTTATTTTTCCTCCAGCATTGTTTTTAAAAATTTCACACATTCATCTGAATTGAGTATCGCCTCACCACTGTTTAATCCCAAACGGTGAATCAGCTCCGTTGACTGCGGAACATCAAGACCCAGTGACTTCACCTCATCAACCCTTGAAAATACATTCTGCGGTGTATCATCCATTTTAATTTTGCCGTCATCCACAACGATAACTCTGTCCGCTTGCACAGCCTCATCCATATAATGCGTAATAAGTACGATGGTAATACCCTCTTCACGGTTAAGCTTTTTTACAGTTTCTATTACCTCACGTCTGCCGCTGGGATCAAGCATAGCGGTAGGCTCGTCAAGGACAATACAGTCCGGCTTCATTGCAATAATGCCTGCAACGGCAACCCTCTGCTTCTGTCCGCCTGAAAGCTTGCTCGGTGACTTTTCCCTGTACGCATACATACCTACAGTTTTCAGAGCATCGTCAACTCGTCTCCTGCACTCGTCCGACGGAATGCCGAGATTTTCCACACCAAAAGCAACGTCCTCCTCAACAATGGATGAAACAATCTGATTGTCAGGATTCTGAAAAACCATACCAACCTTTTTTCTGATATCAAATATGGAATCATCATCCTGCACAACCTGTCCGTCAACGATAACCTGTCCCTTATCGGCAAACAGAATACCATTGGTAAGCTTTGCGATTGTTGACTTGCCTGAGCCGTTATGACCGAGAACGGCAACAAAGGTTCCTTTTTCAATTGTAAGATTCAGATTCTCCAGAACCTTTACCTTCTGATCACTGCTGTTTGAGGAATCATCACCCTCATCAGCAAGATAGGAGAAATCAACATCCTTAAATTCAATTAAATTCATTATCTGTCTTTTATTCCTTTGTCCAGATTGCAGATGAACCACAAGGGAGCACCTGATTTTTTGATGATACCGGCAGCCCTATTTCATCCGCCTCAACCTTACCGCCGATTGTATTTGTAAGCACATCATCAAGAATATATTTCATTACAGAGGCGGAAAGTCCTGTTGTATACGAATTGAGAAGCACCATAATCGGCTCGTCGGAAAGCACCTGCGCAACCAGTTTTACAAAGTCGTAGATACTGTCCTCAAGATGCCATATCTCGCCCTTAGGCCCTCTGCCGTAGCTCGGAGGGTCAAGGATAATGATGTCATACTTATTACCGCGTCTGATTTCACGCTGAACAAATTTTATACAGTCATCCACAATCCAGCGTACCTTTTCCTGATCAACGGCTGAGAGCTTTGCATTCTCCTTTGCCCACTGCACCATACCCTTTGATGCATCAACGTGAACAACCTCTGCACCCTCCTTAAGACAGGCAACCGTTGCGCCGCCTGTGTAGGCAAAGAGATTTAAAACCTTAACATCATCTCTGCCCGATTTACGGATGAGCTCTCTTGTATAGTTCCAGTTCACTGCCTGCTCAGGGAAAAGGCCTGTATGCTTAAAACCCATTGTCTTTATATTAAAGGTTAAGTCCTTATATCTTACCTGCCAAGCGTCCGGAATACGCTTATACACCTGCCACTTGCCGCCGCCTGTACGTGAACGCACATATCTTGCTGACGGCTGATACCACAGCCTGTGCTCCTTTTCACTTTTCCAAATAACCTGAGGATCAGGACGGACCAGCACTTCCCTTGTCCATCTTTCAAGCTTTTCACCGCAGGAGCAGTCAATCAGCTCATAATCCTTCCAATCCGTTGTATATCTCATTAAATTATACCTGTTATACCTACAATTATTTTATTAAGATAAACGCTCACGAACAACATCAGCAATGCTGTTACCGAGCTTTGTAATCTGTTCAATATCTGCGCCCTCAAGCATTACACGTACAAGGGGCTCTGTTCCGCTTACACGCACAAGCACTCTTCCCTCGCCGGAAAGCTCCATTTCTGCCTGCTGAACAGCGGAAATAATATATTCATCGTTATTATATTTCTGCTTGCCCTCAGGGGTAACGGTAACATTGATAAGCACCTGCGGATAAACACGCATAATGCCTGCAAGCTCTGAAAGCTTTTTGCCGGATTTAACCACCGTTTCAACAAGCTGAACACCAGAAAGCTCACCGTCGCCTGTTGTCGCATAATCAAGGAAGATTACGTGACCGCTCTGCTCACCGCCGATGTTGTAGCCGTCCTTGAGCATTCTCTCAAGCACATATCGGTCACCGACAGCCGTCTTGGCACAGTCAATATCATTTTCTTTACAGAACTTGAAAAAGCCCATATTACTCATAACAGTAACAACAGCGGTATTCTTTGCAAGTCTGCCCTCTTCCTTCATTCGCTTTGAACAGATTGCGATTACCTTGTCACCGTCAACCAGCTCACCGTTTTCGTCAACTGCCAGCATTCTATCCGCGTCTCCGTCAAAGGCAAGACCGAGATCAAGACCTGCATCCTTAACAAAGCGCATAAGCTCCTCAGGATGCGTTGAGCCGCAGTTATCATTGATATTCACACCGTCCGGTGTATCGGAAAGCATAAGGCATTTTGCGCCCAGCGCTGTGAAGATATCCTTTGCGCATACGGAAGCACTGCCGTTTGCACAGTCAAGTGCAATTGAGAAACCGTCAAATCTTACTGACGCGGTTGAAACAACATGGTCAACATAGTCCTTAACAGCTGTTTTGCAGTAAAGTCTGTTGCCGACCTGACCACCGAGCATAGCAGGAATTTCCTGCGAATGGTCAAGGATAATGGATTCAATCTCCTCTTCAATTGCATCATCAAGCTTATAGCCGGTTTTCTGGAAAATTTTGATACCGTTATATTCACACGGATTATGTGATGCAGAAATCATAACACCTGCCTCACAGCCATACTGACAAACAAGATAAGCCACTGCAGGTGTAGGAACTACGCCCACTGAAAGCACATTGCAGCCGACTGAAGTAAAGCCTGCTGTAAGTGCAGCCTCCAGCATATCGCCTGATGCTCTTGTGTCCTTGCCGATAAGAACTGTCGGTTTCTCAGATTTGCTTTCCTTGATTAAAACCATTGCAGCCGCTCTGCCGATCTGCAAAGCAAGCTCAGGCGTAAGGCTTTCATTCGCAATTCCTCTTACACCGTCAGTACCGAATAATCTACCCATTACATTCACCCTTCATTTTAAATCATAATAAACTCTGCTGTCCGTCCTGTTCAAAGCCCAAGTGCTGATATGCAAGAGCTGTTGCACATCTACCTCGCGGTGTTCTTGAAAGGAAGCCGATCTGCATAAGATAAGGCTCATACACATCCTCAATGGTAACTGCCTCTTCGCCGATTGCAGCAGCTATTGTTTCAAGACCTACAGGACCGCCGTTATAATTTTTTATCATAGTTGTGAGAAGAACTCTGTCGATATTGTCAAGTCCGAGCTCATCAATTTCCATTCTGCCCAGTGCATCCACTGCCGCCTCCTGACTGATTACACCGTCATACTTGACCTGTGCAAAGTCACGGCTACGCTTTAACAGCCTGTTTGCTATACGCGGTGTTCCGCGTGAACGTGATGCAATTTCAGCTGCACCGTCATCATCAACAGGCATCTGAAGAATACCTGCACTTCTTTTCACTATCGTTGCAAGCTGTGCATTGCTGTACATCTCAAGACGGAAGATAACGCCGAATCTGTCACGAAGAGGAGCAGAAAGCTGACCTGCCCTTGTTGTTGCACCAATCAGTGTGAAATGGGGCAAATCCAGTCTTATCGAACGAGCCGAAGGACCCTTGCCGATGATAATATCCAGTGCACCGTCCTCCATTGCAGGATAAAGCACCTCTTCAACCTGTCGGTTCAGTCGGTGAATCTCATCAATAAAGAGCACATCACCCTCCTGCAGATTGGTGAGCAGAGCTGCCAAATCGCCCTGTTTTTCAATGGCAGGACCGCTGGTCACACGTATATTAACGCCCATTTCATTGGCAATAATCCCTGCAAGCGTTGTTTTGCCGAGACCCGGAGGACCGTAGAGCAAAACATGGTCAAGAGCCTCGCCCCTGCCCCTTGCAGCCTCAATATATATTTTTAAATTCTCCTTAACCTTGTCCTGACCGATATAATCATCAAGGGTCTTTGGTCTCAGTGAATTTTCAATATCATTATCTTCAGGCGTGAAATCAGAAGTTACTATTCTGTTTTCAAAATCCATTTCTGTTTCCTGCATAGCCTATCTCCTATAAATTCTTTGCAAGCTGTTTCAGACCGAGCCTTATCATTTCATCAACGGAAAGTGATTTATCCATAGCACCCACAACGACTGCCGCATCTGACTGTGCATAGCCCAATGCCACAAGAGCCTCAACTGCCTCAGCCGAGTCACTGTTCGCCGAAACGGATGCTGCACTTGAGACGGCGTCTGAAACATCACCCACTGCAATTGCACCCATTTTGTCCTTGAGCTCAAGGACAACTCTTTCAGCTGTTTTTTTACCGACGCCCTGTGCCCTTGTGATTGCTTTTGCATCACCGGATGCGATACAGACAGCCAGCTGATCAGGAGAAAGCTCGGAGAGAATAGACACAGCCGCCTTAGGGCCGATACCTGAAACCGTGATAAGCAGCTTAAAAGCATCCAGCTCTGCAAGGCTTGAAAAGCCGTACAAATCCATTGCATCCTCTCTGACAGCAAGATAGGTGTAAACATTGACGGTATCCCCTGTTTTGCCAATCTGTTTTACAGTGTTCAGCGTAGTAAAGCATTTAAAGCCGACTCCTCCGCATTCAACGACTATAAAATTCACATCGGACACGGTTAATGTGCCCTTTAAATTATAAAGCATAAAATCACCTTAATTATCTTAATCCACTCAATGAGCCCATAATCGAGCCGCTGCAGTGACCGTGACAGATTGCCATAGCCAGCGCATCGGCAGTATCATCAGGCTTGGGTATTTTTTCAAGGCCGAGCATAACCCTCGTCATTTCCTGCACCTGCTTTTTTTCCGCCCTGCCGTAGCCGACAACGGACTGCTTTACCTGAAGGGGTGTATATTCAAAAATATCAACACCGTAGTTCTGAGCAGATAAGGTAATAACGCCTCTTGCCTGTGCAACATCAATAACGGTTTTTGCATTGTTGTTGTAGAAAAGCTTTTCCATACTCATAACCTCAGGCTTATACTTTTCAAACAGATAACACATATCGTTATATATCGTCTGAAGTCTCAGCGGAAACGGTGTGTGTGCCTCCGTTGTAATCGCACCATAGCCCAAAACACGAAATCTATTTGCTTTATATTCCAAAACACCCCAGCCGACAATTGCATAGCCCGGATCAATACCGAGAATAATCATACATACTTCTCCATTTTATATTTAATAGATTATAACACGGCAGGCAATATTATGCAATAAATAATATATAAATTATATATGAACGAAAAAAAGGACAGATAAAATATCTGCCCTTTAATGCTGTTTATCCTCTAAGAAAATGTACAAATTTTTCAAGCTCGGTTATGTTGAAGGTATATCCGCCCACGTCGGTATTCGGTATATAATATCTTGAACACACCTCGCCGTTGAGCACGGTAAATGCCTGCTTTAAGGTTGACACCATATAGTCTGCACACTGCCTTGCGTTTGAGCCGCTGACGATTACTGCACCCACTCTTTTATGTTTATCTATCGGCGGATTCGCTCCCCTTTTAAAGCGAGCACTGTAATAGCGCTGAAAGCGGTCAAGAATTGCCTTAAGCGGTGCAGGGAAAAAGTTATTGTAAATCGGTGTAAAGAAAGCGATATAATCCGCCTCCTCAAAATCCTCAAAAAACAGGTCCAAATCCTTGTTTGAGCAACCGTCGTGATACTCACAGTATTTGCAGTCGCAGCACGGAGCAGGCGCCATTTTATAAGTATCATACTGCTTTATCTCGCAGTCCAGAAAATATTTTTTCACCTGATTAATCAGCTCAGCGGAAACACCCTTATCTCGCGGTGAGCCGTTTATTATCAATAATTTTTTCATTAAACCATCTCCGTTTCCAAACATCACATACAAAGTATATCACAAAATTATATTGTTTTAAAGGAAAAAATATGCTAAGATTTTATATACTGTTATTATAACACAGACAGATATTGGAGTTTTTATTATGATAAGCAGATTCATAGACAATGTTATCCAAAAAAGGAAATGGAGCAAGGAAGCATCAAGGGAAAGGCTTGGAATTTTCAGCGGTATATTCGGCATCATCTGCAACGCACTGCTCTGTACCATAAAATTCTTTGTAGGCACGGTTACAGGCTCGGTATCCATTACTGCGGACGCGGTCAACAATCTGTCCGACGCAGGAACAAGCCTTGTCACCATTGCAGGAACAAAGCTTGCAAACAAGCCTGTTGACGAGGAGCACCCCTTCGGTCACGGCAGGATTGAATATGTATCCGCGCTGATTGTATCCTTCTTCATTTTTCTGATGAGCTTTGAGCTGGCCAAAAGCTCTGTAGAGAAAATCATACATCCGCAGGATATAAAATTCAATATATGGTACATAATTGTACTTGCCGCTGCCATTCTCATAAAGCTGTTTATGGCTTACTTTAACAATATTCTGTACAAAAAAACGGACAACATAAACCTCAAGGCAGTGATGCAGGACAGCCTAAATGACTGCATTGCCACAGGTGCGACCATTGCCGCACTACTTATTTCCTCTCTTACTTCTTTTAAAAGAGCAGACGGCATTATAGGTCTTGTAGTTGCAGTCATTATCTTTTTCGCAGGGGTAGGAATTGTTAAAGACATCCTAGGCAGGCTTTTGGGTCAGCCGCCGTCAGAGGAGCTTGTAAAAAGCATTGAAGATATTATGATGAGCGAAGAGCAGATTGTCGGTGTCCACGACCTGATTGTGCACGATTACGGTCCGGGAAGAATCATTGCATCTGCTCACGCAGAAGTACCGTCAACAGTGGATATCGTTGAAATTCACGATGTGATTGACAACGTTGAAAAGAAGATATCAAAGGAGCTTAAAATCGTTATCTGCGTTCATATGGACCCGATTGTGGTAGATGATGAAGAAGTTGACGCATACAAGGAACTGACCAAAAGCATTTTAGAAAATATGAACTGTGAATTCAGCTTTCACGATTTCAAAATGGTAAAGGGACCAACGCACACAAATCTTATCTTTGACCTTGTTGTCCCCTATGACAAAAAGAAAACGAGTGCTGAAATTTTACGTGAGCTGAGAAATCAGTTCAAAGAAAAGGATGAAAATATCAATCTTGTTGTAACAGTAGAACATTCATATGTCTAATAAATTAAAGCAATTAATTCCTTTTAAATATTTCTAAAAAAGTTTGTTACTTAAACAAAAAGCAGTAACTCAATGATTGAAACATAGTTTATGTTTTTTATTAAAATTATGAAAGTGGTGTTACCAATGATAAATTAATGTATTTTTTACAATGCTATTCTGTTTATCTACCATTATTACAGCTTCAGCATCACCAATTGATAAAAACAACATTGATTATATTGAAAAAAATATACAAAACTATATAATTGAATTATATAAAAATAAAGATCTCGGAACCGAATTTAAATCCAATATTAATTTAAGCAATGATATAAATATTTATAACAATGAAAAAATTAGCACTCATCAATATGTTACAAAACTTTATGAAACTTATAAAGAAAATTACAATATCAATGTAGTACCTTTAAATTCTATAGTAACAGATAACAATATTCTGTTTTCTTATCAAGTAATAACAGAATATAATTATGTCAACGCGGATTTTAAAACAACGAATAGTGAAGAAATATTTGTATGTTACAATTTAACTGACAACCAAATTATTGATTGCTATACACCTTCAAATTATTATGATATTTCAATTAGAGGTGAGATAAGCCAAACAAGTATTAAAAACAACAAATTCACTACGAGTAACGAAATAAAAGCAAGAAAAAACAATCTTATAACGGATATCAATAATACATTTGAACATGAAACAACAAATACAGATTCTAAAAAAGCTCCAGCAAAAGCTGTGAAAAGCATTAATAATACTGCAGTTGTTAATTATGCAAGAGCAAACTACAATAAAGCCTCACCTGCACGCGGCAAAAGCACAGTACCTTATTATGATTTTTCTACAATTTCAGGCAGCTATGACTGTACTAATTTTGTTTCTCATGCACTACTTGCAGGCGGAGCAAACACTAATGATCCTGGAGGAAATGGAATTAGTGGTAGCGGATGGTATTTCAGAAGTATAAATAATAGAAGTTCTTCATGGAGTGGTGTTACAAACTTATACAATTATCTTGTCAATAACACAAAAGCAAATACTGCAGCAGGAAAAGGAAATACTTACACATTAAATGGTGCTTTTTGGGGAGTAGGAGATGTTTTGCAATTCAAAGCATCCGGATCTTCTGTTTATAGCCATTCAACTATAATAACTCAAAAAAAGTATTCCGATGACCGTGCTCGCTGTTATGCATATGTTACAGGAAGAACAAGCAAATCATCTTACAACAACAATACTGCAGCAACAGATATGTTTCCGGGCGGAGCAAAAAGAACCATTTGGGTATATAACAATTAATATCAAAGCATGGTGATAATTATGATAAAAAAACGTTCCAAAATCATTCTCAGCATTTCAATTCCAGTAATTTTAGCAATCATACTGCTGGCTTTTACTGCAGCAAGGCAAAACGCTGTTGATTTGACAGACATAAAAGCAATGAATATAGGTTCAGAAATGCCTAAAATACTTTATGCAGATGACAACACAGCGGTCCTCAGCGGAGCATTCGGAATTATAGAGTTTGACTTAAACCGTGAATGCATTCATTCCAGGATTTCATTTAAAGAAATCGAAAAGCTTCATCTGGATATGCCGTCTTTTTCTGCATCTGCAGACGGAAAATGGATTTATATAACTGATTTACAAACAGATAAAAAGTACAAATGCAAGCTCGGCACTGATAAAATTCATATTGATGAAGAAACACAACAGAATGTTTTTTCGCCTGTATTAATAAATCAATATGAAGAAAAATATGAAAACTGGTTTGATACTGGCTATCTGATTAGTGAGACAGTTGTAATAAAAAAGGAATCCTATTTATATCTTCGGGCAAAGTCAGATTGGAGCATGGAAAGCTTACAGCTTAGCGAATGTGATATAAAAACGAATAAAGAAATGAAAACAATAAATATTTTTGATGTATAACATAAAAAATCCTTGCGGTAATCAATCTTTACCGCAAGGATTTTATTATTTTTCAATTTTATATTCAACACCGTTTTCATCGCACCAATCGGTGACCTTTTTCATAACATATTCATTTTCAAAGGAATCAAAGCCGTCGGAAATATCCTTATAAGCATTAAAGTATTTCCAGAAAACCTCAACGCAGTCATATGATGAAAGACCGTCAAATTTTGATGAAACCTTAGGGTTATTCAGAGAGTTGATGTAGGCCCTTATAACCTCCTCATTACTGATTGTTATGAAAGGAACAAAGCCAAGCTCTACGAGCTTTGAATAATCCTCACAGGGAAGGTCGCTGTTTTTATGGATAGAATAATCAGTACGAGAAAACCAATACTCTGTTGTTGAGCCCCACGCATAGCGCAGATTCTCAGGAGTTAAAACAAGTTGCATTTTTCTGCCTCTTTAAGTGTTACATTAACATTAAGTGTAATATTAAAATATTATTTGTTAATAGAATTCATAAGTCCGCCGTTTTTAATAATATTCTGAATAAACTCAGGGAAAGGCTGAGCCTGATAGGTTTTACCTGTTGTACAGTTGGTGATGACACCACTGTCAAAATCAACATCAACCTCGTCGCCCTCTTTGATATCCTTTGCTGCCTCATCACATTCCAGAATCGCAAGACCGATATTAATGGCATTTCTGTAGAAAATTCTTGCAAATGTGGATGCGATAACGCAGGAAATACCTGATGCCTTAATTGCAATTGGGGCATGCTCACGTGAAGAGCCGCAGCCGAAATTCGCCTCAGCAACCATAATATCACCGGGTTTTACCTTATTTACAAACTCAGCATCAATATCCTCCATACAATGGGACGCGAGCCAAGCCTCGTCACTCTTATTCAGATAACGTGCAGGAATGATAACGTCTGTATCAACGTTATCGCCAAACTTATGAACTAAACCTTTTGCTTTCATTCTGATGTCCTCCTTACACATTTCTCGGATCTGCAATATAGCCTGCAAGTGCAGATGCAGCAGCAACTGCAGGAGATGCAAGATAAATTTCAGATTTCGTATGTCCCATTCTGCCTACAAAGTTACGGTTTGAGGTTGAAACCGCTCTCTCACCTGCTGCTAGAATACCCATATGTCCGCCAAGACAAGGACCGCAGGTAGGAGTTGAAACAATTGCACCTGCCTCAACAAAAATCTCAGCAATACCTTCTTTGATACACTGCAGGTAAATGGACTGTGTTGCAGGGATAACGATACAGCGGATGCCCTTTGCAATCTTCTTACCCTTAAGGATAGAAGCAGCTATACGCATATCCTCCATACGTCCGTTGGTACAGGAGCCGATAACAACCTGATCAATTTCAAGTTTATCAAGCTCGTCAACCGTCTTTGTATTTTCAGGAAGATGAGGACAAGCCACTGTCGGCTTAAGTGTGCTCAGATCAATCTCAACAACACTGTCATACTCAGCATCCTCATCCGCCTCATAAACCTTATATTCTCTGAGGCTTCTGCCTTTTACATATTCGAGAGTGATATCATCAACAGGGAAAATACCATTCTTTGCACCGCCCTCGATTGCCATATTGGCAATGCAGAGACGGTCATCCATTGAAAGCTCTTTGATGCCGTCGCCTGTAAATTCAAGTGACTTATAAAGAGCACCGTCAACACCAATCCTGCCGATAAGGTGAAGAATAACGTCCTTACCACTGATACAAGGTGCTTTCTTGCCTGTGATAACAACCTTAATAGCAGACGGAACCTTGAACCATGCCTTGCCTGTTACCATACCTGCTGCCATATCGGTTGAGCCTACACCTGTTGAAAATGCACCGAGTGCACCATAGGTACAGGTATGAGAATCGGCACCAATAATACAGTCACCGCAGGTAACGATACCCTGCTCCGGAAGAAGTGCGTGCTCAATACCCATATTGCCTACATCATAGTAATGAAGAATATCGTTTTTCTTAGCGAATTCCCTTACCTGCTTACAGTTTTCAGCAGACTGGATATCCTTGTTCGGAGTAAAATGGTCCATAACAAGTGAAATTCTTGTTTTGTCAAAAACAGAAGTTCTGCCGAATTTATTCATTTCATTAATGGCTACAGGAGAGGTTACATCGTTGCCGAGTACCATATCCAAGTTAGCCTCAATCAGCTGACCTGCAACGACCTTATCCAGTCCAGCGTGGTCTGCCAATATCTTTTGAGTCATTGTCATACCCATATATATTCACCTATTTTCAAAAAATTAAATATCATCCGTAAATGAGCCTTCACCTCTGACAAGTGAGGTAATACCTGTACGTGCAAGCTCAACTATACCAAAATCCTTTTCAAGCTCTTCAACAAACATATCAATTGTTGCACCGGCACCTGTGAATTCCAATGTCATTGTTGTCATAGATACATCAAGCACACGTGCGCCATAGCGAACGTTGAAAGCAAGAAGTCTGTTCTTTGTCTCAATACCTGCTGCCTTAACCTTAACAAGCAAAAGCTCGCTTGATACAGAGTCGGTATCTGTAAGCTCAGCTACCTTTTTAACAATTTCAAGCTTTAAAAGCTGTGCCTTGATCTGTCTGAAATTTTCAGGCTCGGTATAGGTTTCGATCGTCATTCTTGAAAAAGCCGGATCCTCCGTCTCACTTACAGTAAGAGAGCTGATATTATAACCTCTTCTTGAGAAAAGGCTTGCCACACGCTGGAGCACACCGTATACGTTATCAACAAGAACTGATAAAACAAGCTTTTCTTCTGCCATAATTACATCTCCTCCTTGATATCTGAAACAGAACCGCCCGGCGGAATCATTGGAAGAACATTTGAATCAGGTGAAATCCTGCATTCAATAACAACAGGACCGTTAACCTTCAATGCCTCTTCAAGAACAGCATCAATCTCATCATTCGTATTGATACGCATTCCCTTTACGCCGAAAGCCTCTGCAACCTTAACAAAATCTGTTGCACGGTGCGGATCTGTATCTGAAAAACGATTACCGTAAAAAATCTTCTGCCACTGGCGAACCATACCAAGCACGGTGTTATTCATAATAAACATAATAACAGGAATGTTATAGGACGCCATAGTAGCAAGCTCTGTTAAATTCATATGGAAACCGCCGTCACCTGCAAACATAACAACACGCTTATCAGGACAGCCGACAGCAGCGCCCATTGCGGCACCCATTGAGTAACCCATTGTACCGAGACCGCCTGATGTAAGCAGTGTACGCGGTAATTTATATTTATAGAACTGTGCAGCCCAGAGCTGATGCTGACCTACGTCAGTTACAACGATTGTATCGTCTGCTGTCTTTTTATCAATCGCTTCAATCAGAGTCTGCGGATTAACGTAATCACCAATCTGAAGCTGATTGAACGGACGCTTAAAGCTATCAATTTCAGCCTTCCATTCGCTGTGGTCAAGCTGTTCAACTGCTCTTGTAAGCATTGGAATAACCTCAGCAAGATTACCTCTGAGATGATAGTTTGAAACAATGTTTTTATCCATCTCAGCTGAATCAATGTCAATATGTAAAATCTCAGCATTCGGTGCAAATTTTGCTCTGTTGCCTGCAACACGATCTGAAAAACGCGCGCCTGCAACAATAAGAACATCACAATCATGTGCAGCTTTATTACACTCAAAATGGCCGTGCATACCGATAAGACCCAAATGAAGCGGATGTCCGTTCGGAAAAGCACCAAGACCCATAAGAGATGAAACAACAGGTGCATCAATCTTTTCAGCGAAGGTAATCAGATCCTCACCGACATTTGAAAGAATCGCACCACCACCTACATAAATCAGCGGCTTCTTTGCATTTGAAATAAGCTCAACAGCTCTTTCAAAACAGCTCTTCTTTGGCTGTTTATATTCCGTAATTTCAATCTTTGGTTCAGGCGTGTATTCACATACAGCTGCTGTGATATCCTTAGGAATATCAACGAGTACAGGACCTTTACGTCCGCTCTGCGCAATTTCAAATGCGCGGCGGAGTGTTGCTGCAAGCTCATTGACATCTTTCACCATAAAGTTATGCTTTGTTATCGGCATCGTTATACCTGTGATATCAACCTCCTGAAAAGAATCACGTCCAAGTCCTGATGTGGCATAATTACAGGTAATTGCAACAACAGGAACAGAATCCATATACGCAGTAGCAATGCCGGTTACAAGATTGGTTGAACCAGGACCTGATGTTGCGAAGCAGACACCAACCCTGCCGGTTGCTCTCGCGTAACCGTCGGCTGCGTGGGAAGCACCCTGCTCATGAGCAGTAAGAATATGGTTAAAGGTATCGCCATACTTATAGAGCTCGTCAAATATGTTTAGAATTGTTCCTCCGGGATAACCGAAGACGGTATCAACACCCTGCTCCTTAAGAACTTCAAGAACAATCTGAGAACCATTTAGTTTCATATATACCTCTCCCCCAATTAAAAAATGTTAGAAATATAATATATTATTTATTTCATAAAGTCAAGTAATAATATATACAGATATTATACTTGTAATGATGAAAGTTTTGTTATATAATAAGCTGAAAAATGTTGAACAGAAATAAATCAGCAAGGAGATTTACATATGAAACTTGGTATTGTCGGTTTGCCTAACGTGGGCAAAAGTACACTTTTTAATGCAATTACAAACGCAGGTGCTCAGAGTGCAAACTATCCTTTCTGTACAATCGAGCCGAATGTGGGTATGGTAAGTGTTCCTGATGAGCGTCTTGACAAACTCGCCGAGATGTATCAGCCGGACAAGTTTACACCTGCCACAATTGAATTTGTTGATATTGCAGGTCTTGTTAAAGGTGCTGCACAGGGTGAAGGCTTGGGAAACAAATTCCTTTCTCACATCCGTGAGGTTGATGCAGTTATCCACGTTGTACGCTGCTTTGACAATGATGATATCACTCATGTTGACGGCAGCATTGACCCTGCAAGAGATATTGAAACAATCAATCTTGAGCTTATCCTCTCAGACCTTGACATCATTTCAAGAAGAATTGACTCGCGCAAAAAGGCAATGAAGGGTGACAAAACCCTTGCAGGAGAGGTTGCTTTTCTCGAAAGATTGCAGGACGAAATGGAGCAGGGCAAAACTGCAAGAAGTGTTGAAATTTCAGAGGATGAACAGGAATACCTCAAGGAGGTTTCACTGCTTACAATCAAGCCTGTTATCTATGCCTGCAATATGGGTGAAGATGATTTCACCAATGGTATTGAAAATAACAGTTACTTTAAAATTGTTGAGAATATTGCTGCAGAGGAAGGTGCTGAAACTCTGCCGATCTGTGCAGAAATGGAAGCAGAAATTGCTCAGCTTGACGATGAGGAAAAGGAAATGTTTCTGGCTGATATGGGTCTTGAAAAGAGCGGCCTTGACAGACTTATCAAAAAGAGCTATGCCCTGCTTGGTCTGATTTCCTATCTCACAGCAGGCAAACCTGAGGTAAGAGCATGGACAATCAAGCAAGGTACAAAGGCTCCGCAGGCGGCAGGAAAAATACATACGGATTTTGAAAGAGGATTTATCAGAGCAGAGGTTGTAGCATTTGACGATCTTGTGGCGTGCGGCAGTATGACCGCAGCGAAAGAAAAAGGACTTGTTCGTTCTGAGGGCAAGGAATATGTTATGAAAGACGGAGATATTGTTTTATTCCGTTTCAATGTATAATCGAAATTTCTGCACTAAAACAAAATGTAACATTTTGTCAAGTTTAGTCGATATGCTTAATTTGATTGTTAATTCTTTAACGTTTTTGTTGACTTTTCTATAATTTACTGATATTATAAAAATAAGGTGGGAGAGAATATGCCAGAGTTTAATATAAAAACCGATGACACTGTTCTTTCCGGTGCGCAATCCGGCAGCAACACCAATATGGAAATTGTTATTGAACAATACAGACAAACTGTTGAAGTTATAGCTTCAAAGTATAAGGACTCCCCTATGGAGCGTGAGGATCTTATACAGGAGGGTATGATAGGTCTTTTGGCTGCAATCAAATCATACAGAAATGATAAGGGTGCAAGCTTCAGGACATATGCAAAAATCTGTATTGACAATTCTATTCAGTCCTCACTGAGAAAATTCAAGCGTCAAAAGGATATTCCGATTCAGAATGTTATTGAATATCAGGAGGAGGAATTACCTGTTGAAAACGGATATTCCAGCGCTGAGGATATTGTTATTGCCCAAGAAAGCGTTTCACTGTTGACTAAAGTTCTTCAGGAAAATCTCTCGGATTTTGAAAACGAGGTCTTAAGACTACACATTGTCGGTTGTAGTTACAATGAAATTGCAGCAAGATTATGCAAAACACCTAAAGCAGTTGATAATGCTTTACAACGTGTAAGAAAGAAGCTTTCAGGTGTTTCTTTTTAACACACTAACCGACAATAAATTATTTTGAGAGGTGTCAAAAATGTTTGAAAACAAAACTTTAACCTGTAAGGACTGCGGTGCTGAATTTGAATTTACAGCCGGCGAGCAGGAATTCTTCGCATCAAAAGGCTTTGTAAATGAGCCACAGAGATGTAAGGATTGCCGCAATAAGAGAAAGGAAGCAAGAAGAGACGGACGTACAATGCATGATGCAGTATGTGCTTCATGCGGTGCTGAGTGTCAGGTTCCATTTCTTCCAAACGGCGAGCGTCCTGTTTACTGCAGTGAATGTTTTGCAAAAATAAAGGCTGAGGACTAAAATCAGACGATGTAAAGGCTCTTTTTAAGAGCCTTTAATTTTTTTGTAAATTTTCCTTGACATTTAGATAAGGTTATGTTAATATTATTGAGCAATAAACGCAGAGGTATCGAAGAGGTCATAACGAGGCGGTCTTGAAAACCGTTTGTCCGAAAGGGCGCGTGGGTTCGAATCCCACCCTCTGCGCCAAACAAAAACGTACTCACATTTGTGGGTACGTTTTTGTTTAGTATGGGTGGACTATTCGAACCCACCCTTTTATCAGGGCTCCCGCAAAGCTTTGCTTTGCGGGAAAAAGGAAAAATATATGAAGTGCTTATTATACTTTTGTTTGCAAAAGTATCCAAGCACGTAATGTATTTTGACGCAATCCCACCCTCTGCACAAAAAAACGACAATCTAAAAATCTAAAGATTGTCGTTTTTCTACTTTTCTTATTTAATTCGCAAATGCTTTTTTGATTATTTTTGAAACAAATTTATCATAACGTATAAGCTTTTTTAAGAGCTCAACTATAACCGAAAGTGCAAATGAAATGGCAAGGAGAACTACAGGAATCAGCAGTGCATACTTAAAGGAATAGGTAAAATCATTAAGATATTCATATCTTATAAAGGTATGAATCAGGAATATATTCAATGAGTGATTGCCAATATACATCAGCAATCTGTTTAAAACAGGAATTCTCTTTAAATACTTGTTCGCAAAAAGAATAACAATCACAGGGTCTATACAGTAATTCAGCTCCCAGAGATACTTCCTGCCCAGCTTATCCGTCACATATACAACCATAAAAAATGCAAACAGATATACAAAAAATAATACTATATCCGAAAGCAGTTTATTTTTCTTAAAGAGTGTGAATTTATCCTGCTTTGCAAACACATCATACTTAGCAAATGCCATACCTAAAATAAAGGCAAGCACAAAGGAAAATACATTTTTTGTTCCCGGAAATCCGATTCCGAGAATTCTCGGCAAAAGTATCATGGCGAATGCGGTGACAAAATAGCTGAATTTTTCACCCATACCGAAAAGCAGAGGAAAGAATATAATCAGAATCACTACGGCACTCATATACCACCAGGTACCGATAAGAGTCGGTGTACCTGTAATATGAGCAAGACCAAAGAAATCTATCAAAGCATAGAGCCAGCTGCCCTCCATTTTAGTCGGTGCCGTAACATAAATATCAAGAGGACGCTTGTCCACTGCATATGTTATGATGAATACAAGAATATAAACAAACCAGAAGCCACTCAGGGTTTTAAAAAGCCGTGTGCCTGTCCAGTTGAATACCGTCTTGCTTCCGATTTTAATTTTACTGTAGGATTTATACAATCCGTAGCCGGTTATGAAGATGAACATACCGACACAAAGCTTAAAGGAATCACATACCATTACCGGCCAATGATACGATTCAAAGGGGAAGAAATTCATTGTATGCTTTTCCACCTGATTCATCGAAATACAATGATGAAACACTAACAGTATAATAGCAACACCTTTGACAAGCATAGAATCATAGGTTGTAAAAGCACTTGTCAGCTTTGCTTTTTCAATATCGGACTTTTTTATAATCATTTATTTAACCTCTGTTTTATCATTTATAATTATTATAAACAAAAGAAAAAAATATGTCAATCTCTTAACAATTCTCCCCTCTTATGTATAAATTCAATTTTTGGAAAAATACTACTACTGAAAATAAAAATGGGAGGTTGAAAAAAATGACGACTAAGGAATTGCTCTATATTGAAGATGCTCTTGGCCACGCACAGTATTTTCAGACCAAGTGCAAGGAAACTGCAAATCAGATACAGGACAGCGAGCTGAAAACCTGTGTTGAACAGATGGAGCAGACACATCAGCAGATATTCCAGAGCTTTTACGGACTTCTTTAACTAATGAAAATGAGGTAATCAAAATGAATGATAAGCATTTAATGGAAAACATTCTTCTTTTGGAAAAAGGAGTTTGTGACCTGTTTCTTCACGGAACAATTGAATCTTCAACCGACAATGTGCATCAGACCTTCAACAGTGCATTGAACAATGCATTGACTATGCAGGATACCATTTACGATAAAATGGCTGCAAAAGGTTGGTATCCGGCTGAGCAGGCAGAACAGAATAAGGTAGCATCTGTTAAGATGAAATTCGGCTCACAGGCTCAGTAATTATATGGCGAGCACCCCCTTGAATGAAGTCAAGAGGGTGCTATTTTTATTATAGATTATTTTTTGTATGCAAAAACTGCGTCGCCGTTATCATCAAAGGAAACAGTAATCACCTTTTTTGCTTTCTTTCCGTCCTTAAAGGTAACGATGATTGTGATTTCATCCTCAGGCAGCTCACTTAATTTCATCTGCGGATTTTCATAAAGTGCATCACTTGCTCCGTCAGGAAAGTAGCTCACATTGCCGAGTGTTTTTTTCTCCTCCTCTGTCAGAGCGCTTGTACCTTTTTCCGAAAGGGGATACATCTTCACTGTAATCTCGGACAAATCCTCGTCCCATGTATCCTGAATATAATCCTCTTCATAATTTTCTGTATTATAAAGGAAGAATGCATAATCTTCGGAATCATTTTTAAGACCTATATGGTCACAGTATTTGCCGAAATATACCCAGTAATCATCATCAGGATTATACTTGCCGAAATACTTTGAGGTATCGTGATTTTCCATATATTTCTTAAGTGCAGTTTGCTCAGGATTCATTGGGGATTCATCCAGGAAATCATTTATTTTCTTCACATCTTCATCTGCCACAGGAATAATTACCTGATAAAAATCACCGTTTTCCATATCATACCAGGTTTTAAGAACATCCTGATACATCAGATGCCCATTCATAGACTGATATTGCACATAGTCGATATCATCCCCTACAACACCAAAACCTGTATCACCCTCACAATAGCTGTTATAATTATAGCCGCCTTCTCCGTCAGGCTCTTTTTCCACGCTAATATGAAGAGAAGGAAAGATCAATTGCTCCTCTGCTATTTCTTCACTGATTATTAAATCGTCCGACGCATTGACCACCATTACGGAAAAAGGTCTGTCAATATAAGTGTTAAGATTCTTATAGTGCATACCGCCGGCACATCCTACTACAATAGCAACAGCAAGCACACCGCTCAGTGCAGCCTTTAGAGGCAAACGCTTTTTTCTTTTTTCTTTTATATTTGCGAGTATTCTTGTCTGCATATACATATCAGGAGACACATCATCAAATGCTTTTTTAAATTCAGTATTACTCATATCTGTATTCCTCCAGTTCTGATTTCAGCAGCTCACGTCCCCTTTTCAGACGCATTTTGACTGCTGATTGACTTATTTTAAGTATTTTAGAAATTTGTTCGGTAGTCAGATCCTCGTAGTAATAAAGGTAGATTGCTGTTTTATAATTTGCAGGAAGAGCCTTTATTTTAAGACTAATATCTATAGCCTTTGATAAATCAGATACTTTATCCTGTGAAAGCTCTTCATTCAGCTCACTGTTATTCCTGCGTGAGGAGGACTTAAGTACATTTTTACAATGATTTTGCGTAACGCGGATCAGCCAGGCTTTTTCGTGTTCTTCATCTGAAAATCGAGGTGCAGAATACAATAATTTCATAAATACATTCTGTAAAACATCCTCTGCATCATAGGTGTTTCCCAAATGAAGAAATGCGATTCTGAAAAGCATTTTTGAATACTTCTCATATTTTTCTCTGAATATATCGTCGATATTTTTCATTTACATTTCTTCCTCCTTTCACCCATAACACAATTCAAAAGCATAAATGGTCACAAACATTTTAAATCATTTTTTCTATACGACGGACAATACGAAATATCAATAGCATCTACAACATCATTATAACTCAACTTAATTAAAACAAAAAGAGGTGTTATAAAAACACCTCTTAAAAATCTATTATCCTATTAAGCACCGCGTGTTTCGCTGCAGCGGTTAAGAAGCTCTGCCCAGCGTCTGTCAACCTCTTTCTGGAAGGCTTCAATCATCCACTCATTTTCAGGCTTGAACATATGCTTGAATCTGCCCTGCTTAACAAGCCACTCCTCAATCGGAACATAATTTCTCGGCTCATAATTGAGAATCCATCTGCCGTCAACAACCTCAAACAAAGGCCAGTACCGTGTTTCAACTGCAAGCTTGCAGATTTCCATAATATCATATGTAGGATATCTCCAGCCTCTCGGACAAGGAGCCATAATGTTAAGGAAAGCAGCACCCTTTGTGTAAATCGCCTTTTCAGATTTCTTATAAAGATCACGGAAATTCTGAACGAAGGTTGTCTGTGCTACATAAGGAACCTGGTGCTCAGCAATGATTGCTGCAAGGTCCTTTCTGTACTGCGGCTTACCGTTTGACTCTCTGCCAACCGGAGTTGTGGTTGTATCGGCAAACATCGGTGTAGCGGATGAACGCTGAATACCTGTGTTCATATAAGCACCGTTATCATAGCAAACATACACCATATCGTGACCGCGCTCCATAGCACCGCTCAGAGACTGGAAACCGATATCATATGTACCGCCGTCACCGCCGAAGGTGATGAACTTGTATGTTTCGTCAAGCTTACCCTTTCTTCTGAGGGCATTATATGCGCCCTCAACGCCGGACATTGTAGCACCAGCATTTTCAAATGCATTATGGATATAGCTGTCCTTATAAGCTGTGTAAGGATACATAAAGGTTGAAACCTCAAGGCAGCCTGTAGCGTTGCCTACAACAGCCTTATCGCCGGGTTTGATAGCCTTAAGCACATTTCTTACTGCGATTGTACCACCGCAGCCTGCACACATTCTGTGACCGCCTGCAAGACGGTCTTCCCTTGATACATATTCTTTAAAGTTATACATTAAAACCGCCTCCTTATTCTCTTACGCCCATATAACGGTAAGGATTTTCAACCTTTCCGTCCTGTGCAATCTTCTCAAGCTCATTATAGATATTTATCATATCTGAAACCTTAACGTCACGGCCGCCGAGACCGTAAACGTAGTTTACTGTAAGTGTATCGGACTTCGCTCTGTAAAGAGCAGTTGTAACCTCTGAGCCGATAGGACCGCAGTTATCGTTATAAGACTCTGTTCTGTCCATAAGGGCAACTGCCTTTACGCCCTTGAGTGCATCAGCAATCTCCTCTGCAGGGAAAGGACGGAAGAGTCTTATTTTAATCAAGCCTGCTTTCACACCCTTAGCTCTGAGCTCATCAACAGCATCCTTTGTTGTACCGGCTGCTGAACCTATGATAACAACTGCATACTCAGCATCCTCCATTTTATATTCCTCAAAGAGACCATACTCTCTGCCTGAAATTTTTGCATATTCTTTAGCAACATCAAGTGTTACCTGCTTTGCATTTTTAAGTGCCTCAGCCTGTGCTCTCTTTGCCTCAAAATAATAATTTGTAACACTGTAAGGACCTACTGCCATAGGGCACTCAGGATTAAGAAGTGAATTCTCAGGCTCATACTCGCCTACGAAATTCTTAACATCCTCGTCCTCATTAAGAACAATATTCTCAACAGCGTGTGATGTGATAAAGCCATCCTGACAAATCATTACAGGGAGCATAACATCCTTATGCTCAGCAATGCGGTAAGCCATACAAAGGTTGTCATAAACCTCCTGATTATTTTCAGCATAAATCTGAATCCAGCCTGAATCCCTTGCACCCATTGAATCACTGTGGTCACAGTTGATATTAATAGGGCCTGAAAGAGCACGGTTAACAAGCGTAAGCACACAAGGAAGTCTGTTTGATGCGGCGAGATAAAGCTCCTCCCACATAAGTGCCATACCTGCTGAGGATGTGGCTGTAACACTTCTTGCGCCTGCTGCCTCTGAACCGATAACAGCAGACATTGCTGAATGCTCGGATTCAACAGGAATAAATTCACTGTCAACCTGTCCGTTTGCAACAAGCTTTGAAAAATACTGCGGAATTTCAGTTGAAGGCGTAATCGGAAAAGCAGCCATTACATCAGGATTAATCTGACGAAGTGCCTCTGCTACTGCTTCGTTACCGCTGAGTCTGTCTTTTCTCATTACTTTACTCCCTCCATTTTCAGTGCACCGACGTGGCAGGCTTTAACACAAATACCACAGCCCTTGCAGTGATTATAATCAAACGCACCGCGCTTGCCGTCAACAACAGGAATACAGCTGTCAGGGCAAACAGGCACACACATTAAACAATGAATACATTTATCCTCGTCAATTTCAGGCTTGACTGAGGTCCACTCACCTGTATTGAAAGCCTCAGAGGTTTTTTCGCCGTAAATCTGCATACCCTCTGTGAGCTCCTGCCAGGTACAATCTAAATGGAGCTTATTAACATCTGATTTCATAATTAAGTCCCCTCCTATTTTACCTCTTCAAAAGCCATTTTAAGAGCATTCATATTACCCTCAATTACCTCAGGCTTTGAAGCAAATTTATGTGAAAATGAATTTTCCATCTCAGCAAAAAAAGTATCCTTATCCATAACGCCTGACACCTTGACAATCGCTGCAAGCATCGGAGTGTTAGGGAAATATCTGCCGAGACAAGCCTTTGAAACACGGCGTGCATCAATTGTATAAACCCTGCCCTTATAACCGCCGAGCTTATGAGCAATTTCCTCAGGTGCTTTGGATGTATTGACAACGATACCGCCTGACTCCTTAAGTCCCTCTGTTACATTTACCACATCGAGGAGACCCTCGTCAACAACCACAACGAAATCAGGCTCATAAATATTGGAATGAACTCTGATTTCATTACTGCTGATTCTGTTATAAGCCGTAATCGGAGCACCCATTCTTTCAGGACCGTATTCAGGGAAGCCCTGAACATAGCTGCCGGTCTTAAATGCAACATCTGCAAGCAAAAGCGCTGCAGTCTTGGCACCCTGACCACCGCGTCCGTGCCAACGGATTTCTACTAAATCTGCCATTGTAAAAACCTCTTTTCTTTCTAAAATATAAAATAAAAAAGTCTCTTTGCCCATATGGACAAAGAGACGATAATGAATACCGTGGTACCACTCTTTTTCGCTCAAAAACGCACTTAATGTACTATCATACACTATCCTGTTAACGGAGGCAGCCGTCTGCACCTACTATTGTTCAGCACAGCCACTCAGAGAGGATATTTTATTTAACACTGTACTGACTCACACCAACCGTCAGCTCTCTGAAGCAGCTACATAAATAAAACCTGTTCTCTTCAACGTGTTTATAATGATTAAGGATATAATAATACCCAATGCGAAATTTGTCAAGAATTTTTTAATAATTCTTTTAATTCTTCTGCTTTGGCAGTTTCACCCATATTCTCATACTGACCAATCATATACTCCAATATCTCTTTATCAAAGCAATTATGCTCCACTGCAAACCTGCCCCAGCGAAGTGAATTATAATTTTCATTGAGTGTATCATAATAATGCACTAAAATTTTACAGCCCTGTACTGCTGCGTTATTGTCAAAGGAGCCTAACTCAAAGCCTTTTATAATCAACTGTACGCCGGCTTCCTGAGCGCCCTGATTGTAAAGCTGTATTCCTTTTATAAGAGAGTCCATTCCTCCTGAATTAGACTTAACCTCCTTAAGTCTGTCCTTTTTTTCTTTAATTTTAGGCACTACAACCTTAAAAATAAGTCCTATAATTGTAACAATTGCTATAACTGCTTTTACCAGCGCACGCGGATGGCTGATAAAATCCTCAAGAAACTCAGTCAAAATAATGCTCCTTTCTCTTTTTCAGCTTATCATGTTTGATTAATAAAATAATTGCAGGCACGGCAAGTGCTATGGAAATAAAATACTGGCCGGCAAATATAAGAAGTATTAAAACAGCAATCAAAAAACATGCTGACATAAGCACAAGCTTTATTTTATTTTCAAGACGGATATATGCCTCTGCCCTTTTTCTTGAAATTATATTATAAAGCTCTTCAAGCTCATCTGCACCTTTACAGTCAATCACTTCTAAATAAAAAGCATCATAAACAGCATTTGAAATATTTTCATAAATCTTATGAGTTTTAAGAAAACGGCAGAGTTCCTTAAGGAATATCGGCTCATACCTGATTTCCTCAACAGCATCAGAGCTGAAAATATCCATCCAGTCCTGTTTGCTTGAAAACAGCTTTTTGTTATATAAATCAGCCGCTTTTTTCAGCACAATTTCTGCCTTTTCCATAACCTCATTATCATGCCTTAATGTATTGCGTTTTATTGCACCGTCAAAATCATACAGATTTTCACGCTTTGCGGCGCTGTTTTCTCTTTCTGCTTCTTCAGTTTTATTTTTCTTATTTTTGAAATCAAAAGAAATCGGCTTTTCCTGGCTGTCTGCATTTGCCGTTTCGTCAGCCGTCTCTTTTATAAAATTGAAATCAATTGTAGCTTCTGCATTATCAGCGACAGAGGGCTTTTCCCTTTTTTCAGCAACAGGAACAGCCTGTCTTTTCGGCATATTCGCCTGATGCTTAGCAATATCCAATGCTGATTTATATGCCTCGTGTAGCTTTTGAAATTCTTCAGGGTGCTCCTCAGGATGAACCAGCTTCAGCTTTGCGGCATATGCTCTTTTGATTTCACGTGCATTATCGGTACGTTCAATACCAAGCTCTTCCCATACACTCATACTATCAATCCTCTGAATGAATGAATTATCTCATCAAGCTGACCGCTTTTATATGCCATATAAAAAGCAAAGCCTGCAAATATCAGCATTAATCCGATTAAAAGATACATCACAATATCAAACCATGTTCGCTTATTCTTGTTCTTAGCAGTTCGCATACGGTATGCACTGCACTTTCCACCAACAAGATAAAATACTTTATCATATGAATGATCATTTTCGTTCAATAATTCTCTATTATCAATAAACGACTCAAAAACTGCAAGTGCAAGTTTTTCATCAATAAAATGCGTTTTCAAAAAGCTGTACAGTGCATCTATAAAAACAGGCTGTTCCTTAATTTTTTGAACATCATAGCTGTTGAATAATTCAAGCCATTCCTCTTTTGAAACAAATCCTTTTTTGTTATAAAGCTCCTCCATACGGCGGATTACATCCGGTGTCCGCTCCTGAGCACTTTCAGCGATTTGTTTATTGCAGTCGAAAATCTCCTTGTCAAAGTCAAATTCAGGCGGTGTTTTATCCGTTTTATCTGCAGTTATATTTATCTGTGGAATTTCAACATCGGATTTATGCGGTCTTGCTTTTGTTTTCGCAAGTTTTAAAGCGGTACAATATGCCTCGTGTAGCTTTTGAAATTCTTCCGGATGCTCCTCCGGATGAACCAGCTTCAGTTTTGCGGCATATGCTCTTTTGATTTCACGTGCATTATCGGTACGTTCAATACCGAGTTCTTCCCAGATACTCAATCATAATCCTCCTCATCCTCGTAACTATCATAATCATTGAAATTACTGAAGGGATTATAGCCTCCGTTTTCGATAGAATCCAAAAATCTGCTGAAGCTCTCAGTTGTTTTTCGGATTTTTCTGCTATCCTGAATGGAAAGGGCGTTGTTAAAACGCTCAAGCTGAAATCTGATAATCTCTCTTAAATCGCCTATGCTTTCCTCATAAAGGCTTTCAGCACGTGCAATAAGAAGCTTATTTTTATCAAGATCACGCGGATGAATTTTCAGCTTTTCAAGCTGGGCAAGCTTTGACTTAATTTCCTTTTCGGAAAGTCTGTTATTATTCACAATGGTTTTACTGATTACCTTTCCTGTTTCGTTATTGGTAACATCAACCTGCAGAATACCATTAATATCGTACGAAAATCTGACATCAATACTTTTTTCACCTGCCGGTGCCGGCTTTATATCAATCTCAATTTCGTCAAGGAAAAGATTTTGTTTAAGATACATTTTTTCACCCTGTGCAATATCAACTGATAAAACTCTCTGATTATCAACAGAGGAATAAAACCTTTTGACGATACTTGCAGGGAGAGTTGTATTCCTCTCAATAATCGGACAGAAATACGGTTCATACTCATTCTCTCTGTTTCTTATACCTGTTCCCAAAGAAAATGGGCAGATATCCGTCAGCACCATATCCTTGATATCCTCATTACGCGCCTTAATACCGGATGCTATGCCCACGCCGAGTGCAACAGCAGTATCCGGTGATATTGTAACATTTATTTGTGTGTCAAAAAGATTTTCAAGATATTTCTGAACAAGCAGCATATGAGATGAGCCACCGATCAGAATAACCTCCGATATCTCATTCGCACTGACAGATGCATCGTGCAGAGCCTTGACAATCGGCTTTTCAATACGTTCAAAGAGGTCTGCTGTTACCGTAAGCAGCTTTTGGTTATCAAGAGCAAGGGTATAAACATGATCATTATAATTCAGCACCATTGCCGCCTCAGGCTGGGTTGAAAGCGCAATCTTGCAGAGCTCTGCCTGTTTCAAAACAATGGCTTTAACCTCGCTCGGTAAAGCAGAATAATTGAGCTGATTCTCTTTGCAGAAATACTCTGCAATCGCTCTGTTGAAATCATCGCCGCCCAGATGATTATCACCTGCAACTGCTATAATTTCAATAACAGAATCAAAAATATCCACAATGGAAATGTCAAGTGTTCCGCCGCCGAAATCAAAAATAAGGAACATATCTTCATTATCTGTCCCCTGTTTATACGCAAGAGCGGCAGCACTCGGCTCATTAATAATACGTTCAACATTAAGACCTGCCAGCTCTCCTGCAAGCTTAGTAGCACTTCGGCCGTTATCGTCAAAATAAGCAGGCACACTGATTACCGCCTCTTCAACAGACTCTCCGAGATAGAGCTCTGCATCCTCCTTAAGCTGACGCAGAATGAAAGAAGAAAGCTCAGGCGGTGTGAATACTTTTTTACCAAGACTGATTTCCTGCTTTGTACCCATAAAGCATTTAAAGGATGCTGCAGTTAAATCAGGGTGTGACACAAGACGCTGCTTAGCAATTTTACCGATAATAACATTACCCTCATCATCAAATCCGACAACAGAAGGTGTTAAGAATTCACCAAAGGAATTCGGTATTAGCTCACACCTGCCGTTTCTCCACACAGATGCAAGACTGTTTGTTGTTCCTAAATCTATACCAATAATAGCCATTTAATCCACCTTATAACCTGTAAATAACTATTGTAATTTTATCATTAAATTATAAAAATGTAAATATTGATTAACAAAAAAACAGCACGGAAACCGTGCTGTTTATAAAATATTATTGTATCAATTAATACATTCCGCCGCCCTGTGCTGCTGCCATAGCCGCTGCCTGTGCTGCGTCTGCCTGTGGGTCCTTGATATCTGTAACAAGTGACTCTGTTGTGAGCACCATTGATGCAACAGATGCTGCATTCTGGATTGCTGAACGAGTAACCTTTGCAGGGTCAACGATACCCTCTTCAATCATATCACAATATTCATTGGTTGCGAAGTTAAGACCGTAGCCAATCTTATTGGCATTCTTAATCTTATCAACGATAACTGAGCCTTCCATACCTGCATTCAGAGCAATCTGGCGAACAGGCTCTTCAAGTGCCTTGAGAACAATGGCAACACCTGTTTTGAAATCTGCATCATCTGTATTAAGAAGAGCCTCAACAGCAGGAATTGCATTGATGAGAGCAACACCGCCGCCTGCAACGATACCCTCTTCAACCGCTGCTTTTGTAGCTGCAAGAGCATCTTCGATACGGAGCTTTTTTTCCTTCATTTCAGTTTCAGTAGCAGCACCAACCTTGATTACTGCAACACCGCCTGCCATTTTAGCAAGTCTCTCCTGAAGCTTTTCACGGTCAAAGTCTGATGTACTGTTCTCGATAGCAGTCTTAATCTGACCGACTCTGTTCTTGATTTCAGCAGAATCACCTGCACCGTCAACGATGATTGTATTTTCCTTCGTTACCTTAACCTGACGAGCCTTACCGAGCATTGCCATTGTAGCATCCTTAAGCTCAAGACCGATATCAGATGTGATAACCTGACCGCCTGTAAGAACAGCGATATCCTGAAGCATATCCTTTCTTCTGTCACCAAAGCCGGGAGCCTTAACGCATACGCAGGTAAATGTACCTCTGAGCTTATTGAGAAGAATAGTCTGGAGAGCCTCACCCTCAACATCTTCAGCGATAATCACAAGCTTCTGACCTGATTTGAGAACAGCCTCAAGGAGAGGAAGAATGTCCTGAACGGATGAAATCTTCTTATCAGTGATAAGGAGCATTGCATCGTCAATAACAGCTTCCATTTTATCTGTATCTGTTACCATATAAGGTGAGATGTAGCCGCGATCAAACTGCATACCCTCAACAACCTCACATACGGTATCAGCTGTCTTTGATTCTTCAATTGTGATAACACCGTCTGCGGAAACCTTATCCATAGCATCTGCAATCAGATTGCCCACATACTCATCAGCAGCTGAAACAGTAGCAACTCTTGCAATATCTGCTGAGCCTTTAACAAGCTGTGAATTTGCCTTTACAGCCTCAACAGTTGCATCAACAGCAGCCTTGATACCATTCTTAACAGCCATTGGATTTGCACCTGCAGCAACATTTTTCATACCCTCACGAACAAGTGCCTGAGCAAGAAGAGTAGCTGTGGTTGTACCGTCACCGGCATCATCATTTGTCTTTGATGAAACCTCTTTAACAAGCTGAGCACCCATATTTTCAAAAGAGTTCTCAAGCTCAATTTCCTTAGCAATTGTCACACCGTCGTTTGTAATAAGCGGTGCACCGTATTTTTTGTCAAGAACAACATTACGTCCCTTAGGACCCAATGTAATCTTTACTGTGTTAGCAAGCTTATCAATACCGGCCTGCAGTGCCTTGCGAGCTTCCTCGCCGTAAATAATATCCTTAGCCATAAAAAATCAATCCTTTCCCAATCTAATTACTCAACAACTGCAAGAATGTCCTTAACAGAAGTAATTGTGTATTCAACACCGTCAAGCTTAACCTCTGTTCCTGAATATTTGCTGATGATTACCTTATCTCCTGCTTTAACAGTCATAGGATTTTCCTCAGTACCCGGACCTACAGCAACGACCTCGCTCATTTCAGGCTTTTCCTGAGCAGATGCTGCAAGGATAAGACCGCTCTTGGTTGTTTCCTCTGCCTCTAAAGATTTAAGTAAAACTCTGTCAGCAAGTGGTTTAATAGTCATAAATAGTCACCTCTATAATAAATTTTAATGTTTTGATTGTTTTAGCACTCTCACTTGTTGAGTGCTAACAAATACTATTTTAGCAATTTTTTTCCATTTGTCAAGAGTATTAACAAATTATTTAGAAAATATAGCTGTTTGATACTAATTATAGTATCAAAACAGAATACTTATTCATTTATAAAGCCGATAAAGGCCTTATGACAAAGAAAAAATTCCAAGCCGCAATGCAGCTTGGAAGTCATTACATATTATGTATAACGCTTATTCAGCGTCATCTGAAAGAGCATCAATTGTCTCTTCAGGCTTTTCAGCGAGTTCCTTCATTGAAAGAGAAACTCTCTTCTTGTCGAAGTCAATATCAATGATTCTTACATCAACCTCATCTCCTACGCTGAGTACATCAGCAGGAGTCTTTACTCTCTCCCATGAAATCTGGCTGATATGGATAAGACCGTCGATACCCGGAATGATGTTCGCAAATGCACCGAATGCTGCAATGCTTACAATCTTACCCTTACAGTCTGTACCAACAGGATAATCTCTCTTAAGAATCTCCCAAGGGTTGTCCTCAAGCTTCTTAAAGCCGAGTGAAATCTTCTTGTTTTCTTCATCAAGCTTTTTGATTGTTACTTCAACAGTATCGCCTACATTAACAACCTCTGACGGATGTTTGATTCTGTTCCATGAAAGCTCACTGATATGAATCATACCGTCCATACCGCCGATGTCAACAAATGCACCGTAGCTTGTGAGTGACTTAACAGTACCTGTAAGCACTTTACCCTCTTCAAGAGTTGCCCACAGTGCGTCCTGCTGAGCCTTCTTCTCTTCATTGGCAACAACCTTGATTGAGCCGACTGCACGTCTTCTGCCGGGATTGATGTCAATAATTCTAAAACGAACTGTTGAGCCCTTGAGCACGTCTAATTCCTGATTGCGAGGAACACCTGTAAGAGATGCAGGAACGAATACACGGCTACCCTTGGCTACAACGATAACGCCACCCTTAACAACAGAAATGACGGTACCCTCTAATACTTCCTCAGACTCTTTGGCAGCTACGATATCCTCCCAGCCTTTGAACTGGTCAACAAGCTTCTTAGAAAGCTTGAGCACGCCTTCGCTGTCATCAGTCTTCATGATAACAAGGTCAAGAACATCGCCGATGCTTACTGCATCCTCAGGCTTAGCGATAGGCTCTGATGAAAGGTCATCAAAAGCAATAACGCCTGTCTGCTTTCTGCCGTCGACATCAACAAATACTTCAGTAGGTGTGATGTTTACAACAGTACCCTTAACTACCTTGCTGTTTTCGTCTTCTCTGAATGATTCTTCAAGCATTTCTTCGAAGGTTGCCTCACCATCAGCAGATGCTTTGACAGCAGCCTTATCGGCCTGATCAGCGGTATCTGCTGTCTCCACAACTTCTTCAGTTACAGCTGAAGTTGTTTCAACTTCCTTTTCAATAATTTCTTCGGACATGGTTTTTAGTACCTCCTTAATAATAACCGAGGGTGTCGAAGCCCCCGCAGTAACACCAACACAATTATAAGATGAAAGGTCAATGGACTTAAGCTCCTCCGCCGTTTCAATCAGAAAGGTATCGGAATTCGTCTTACAGACGTCTCTCAGCTTACAAGTGTTTGATGAATGTCTGCCGCCGATAACAATCATAGCATCAGCTTCAAGAGAAAGTGAAGCTGCTTCTTCCTGTCTATCTGCGGTAGCATTACATATTGTACTATAAATTCTGCAATTTGTATATAGTTTTTTTAGAATTTTCTCGCATTTTTTCCATTCTTTTAATGAAAAAGTGGTCTGTGCAACGCAAATCAGTGATTTTTGTTCACATAAATTATGTTCATCAAGTATTTTTTCAAGCTCATTCTGATTTTTAAAGACATAGCTCTTGCCTTTGCAATAAGAACGAATACCCATTACCTCAGGATGATTTTCATCTCCGGCAATAAGAGTAACCGTATCATCCTCCTGTTCGGAAACGATTCTGTGTATCTTCAGAACAAAAGGACAGGTGGCATTAATATACTCAATTTTATTCTTGTCAGCATCATCCATAACACTTTTTTCAACGCCGTGCGTTCTTATAACAACAGTATAGCCGTCAGGACAATCATTGATACAGTCAATAATTTTTACGCCCTTTGACTCCAAATCGGAAACAAGCTGTGTATTATGAATAATAGGGCCTAAGGTACAAACCTTCTCTCCCTTTTCTATCAGCTCATAAACAAGGTTAACCGCCCTGTCAACACCAAAGCAGAAGCCTGCCGTCTTAGCAAGTTTTATCAAATTATCTCTCAGCCTCCCAGAGTGAAACAATATTATCCATTACCATATTGGCAGCGTTTTTAATATCGTGAGGTCCCAAATCTTCCTTATCAAGTCCCATATCGGAATTTTTGATTATCTTGCCATAGGATACAACAACCTTTTTGCCGGGCTTGATTTTACCGTTACAGCAGATTGCTACAGGAAGAACATCGGCACCTGTTGCCTTTGCAATAACTGCCACACCTGCCTTTGCACGCTGAGGAACACCGTCCTTATCCTTGATACGCTTGCCCTCAGGGCAGATAGCCATAACGTGACCCTCTTCAATAATCTTGATACCATAATCAATGGCAGAGGTATCACCCTTTCCTCTTTTTACAGGAAAGCCATACATATGCGTGATAAACCAGCCGACAATCGGATTTTTAAACAGCTCAACCTTTGCCATAAAGTGAAGAGCAGGTACATTTTTCGGACAGGCAACAAACACAGGGTCAAGTGCACAGGTGTGATTGATTGCCACTATGTAATTATTATTGTTCTTCGGCACATTTTCAAGTCCCTTGAATTCCATTTTATAAACCAGCTTAACAAGCGGTCTGAAAACACACTTAATAAAATTGTACAGTTTATAATGCTTTACCTGAGTATAATCAAATTCTTTCACTTTGTATTCTCCTTAATTGTATTGATAATAAGCTCAATGGACTCTTCAAGAGTCAGGCTTGAGGTATCAGCCATAACAGATTCTTCAGTTGGCTTAAGCGGTGCAATCTCGCGGTGTGAATCCTGGTAATCACGCTGATTCACATCTGCAAGAACCTCTTCATAACTTACTGTTTCGCCCTTTTCAATGAGTTCCTTATATCTTCTTTCAGCCCTGCATTCAGGTGATGCAAATAGAAAAATTTTAGGATTGGCATCAGGGAGCACAACGGTTGCGATATCCCTGCCGTCCATAATCACATTATTTTCCTTTGCAATATTACGCTGCAAATCCAGAAGAAATTCACGCACCTTAGGTATTGCTGATACTTTTGATGCACCCATAGAAATTTCAGGGGTACGGATTTTTGAAGAAACATCCTCTCCGTTCAGATACACACACTGTGTTCCGTCCTCAGCAAAGCCGAGCTTAACCTCAATGGTGTCAAGCATTTTTACGGTTTCCTCTTCATTATCAATTATACCGCTGTTCACTGCACTGAGTGCAATGGTCCTGTACAAAGCACCTGTATCCACGTAAATATAGCCAAGCTCCTTTGCCGCAGCCTTAGCAATCGTTGACTTGCCTGCACCTGCAGGTCCGTCAATTGCAACATTTATCATATATTTTTCTCCTTTGGTATTATAAATTATTGTTTATCGTTGCCTGTGCCGCTGTGTGCGCCAGTACGCGCGGCACAACATTGGAGGGGGTTATTAGGGTATTTCTTATCCTAATTCTAAACTATAATTTATTTACATATTCTCCGCACACAGCACAGCGGTTGAAAAAGCAATCTGCAGATTAAAACCGCCTGTATATGCATCCACATCAATAACCTCACCTGCAAAATAGAGATTATCAATGTTTTTTGATTTCATTGTTCGCGGATCAATTTCCTTGACATTAACGCCGCCGGAGGTAACAATTGCCTCCTCAACAGGTCTGAAGGCATTTACCTGCACCTCAAAATTTTTAATGAGATGTACAAGTCTCTGCCGTTCTTCCCTCGTAATCTGATTCACCTTTGTTGACGGACTGATACCGCTAAGTAAAACTATAACAGGAATCAGCTTTTTAGGCAACAGCTTATTCAGAGAATTTATAAAATCTTTATTTGAAAGCTCGGTGAAATCCCTTTGAATCCGTTTATCAAGTGCCTGTGCATCCAGTGCCGGCTTTAAATCAATGATTACCTTATATTGCTTTTTGCCCATATTTCGGATATGGCTGGATGCTGAAAGGATTACAGGCCCTGACAGGCCGTAATGTGTAAACAGCATTTCACCGAAATCGGAATAGATTTCCTTTTCATTCTCAAGCAGACTGATTGAAATATTTTTAAGGGACAAGCCCTGCAGCTTGGGAATAAAATGATTTGAGCAGACAAGAGGCACAAGGCTCGGCTTAATCTCAGTAACCGTATGGCCTACTGATTTTGCCAGTGCATAGCCGTCACCTGTTGAGCCTGTCAGCGGATAGCTTTTACCGCCTGTGCAGACTGCAACCTTGTCGCAGGGTATTTTTGTTTTATCCTCAAGAATTACCGATGTTATTTTATTGCCGTCACATTCAAACGCACGTACCGTACCGCGAATCATCTGTGCACCGCTGCTTTTACAGTAATTGACCAGTGCATCCACGATATCAACTGCCTTATCGCTTTCAGGAAACACACGGTTTCCCCTTTCAATTTTAAGAGGAACACCCAGCTCTTCAAAAAGAGACATCGTATCATAGGGCATAAAATTGGAAAAAGCAGAATAGAGAAAGCGAGGATTGGTAGGCACATAGGATATCAGGTCCTCCAGCTCAAAAGTGGCATTCGTAACATTGCATCTTCCCTTGCCTGTTATCATCAGCTTTCTTGCAGGGCGTTCCATTTTTTCAATAACCGTTACATTATTGCCTTTAAGTGCACTTTTTGCAGCACACAAAAGACCTGCTGCTCCTGCACCGATAACAACAATTTTTGCCATAGCTCTCTCCTTTCCTTAGGCAATATAGAGTAATGCGAACCTGCCCAAAATGCAGAATTAAAGCGAATTTATGAAGTTTTCGCTGTTGCCTTGCGTCAGCAAGGCTGCCATCTCAAAAATCAAAATTCATCTTTACTTCAAACATTTTGGGTCTGCGAGTTTAAATTGTGCCTATTTGTTCTTAATCAAGGCACAAAAACGCAGGAATACTTTTTGTATTCCGAGTATTTTTAACACAGAGTAAGGGCAAATAGGACAATTTAAACCAGAGTTCGAATCACTCTCTATTGCCTAATTACTGCTGCATATCACTGTATTCCTCAAGCTCAGCAGAAATATTCTCCCACTGCTCATAAAGTGCATCACGCTTATCTGTCAGCTCATTCAGCGTTTCCGTCAGTTTCATAAGCTCCTCATAGGTTGCATTGTTCAGCTTTTCTTCAATTTCGGAAACGGACTGTTCCGTCTCCTCAATCTCTTTTTCAGTATTTTTCAATTGTGTATTCAGCTTTCTGAAATTGCTCTGCCGTTCCTTTTTGAGCTTATAATCATTCACCTTAGGCTTATCTTTAACTACCTTTTCTACCTCAGCAATATACCTGTGTTCGGCATAATCATCATAGTTTCCGAGATAATTATTGCAGCCGTTGGGTGTCAGCTCAACAATCCTGGTTGCCAGCTTATTGATAAAGTATCTGTCGTGGGATACGATGAGCATTGTACCCTGATAATCCAGCAGTGTGTTTTCGAGCTCCTCACGGGAAAAGGCATCAAGATGATTCGTAGGCTCATCAAGTAAAAGGAAATTAAATCCGCCGAGCATTAATTTTAAAAGAGCAACCCTTGCCCTTTCACCGCCTGAGCAGACCTCTAATTTTCTGTAAACCTCTTCCCCTTTGAATAAAAATGCTGCCAGTGCATTTCGCACCCTTGTTTCCGTCATATATGGGAAGTTTGTCCACACCTCGTCAATCACTGTTTTTGACAAATCCAGCTTTGCCTGGACCTGGTCAAAATAGCCTGTCATAAGAGCAGAGCCGAATCTGAATGTACCGTCATCACGTGAAAGGTCACCCATAAGAATTTTAAGCAGGGTTGTTTTTCCGCAGCCGTTGTCACCCAAGAGAAATACACGCTCTCCCCTTTTTACATTGAATGAAGCGTTTTCAAATATTGTATTACCGTTAAAGCTCTTTTTTAGCTCAATCACATCAAGCACATCTTCACCTGATACGCACTTCGGTGTAAAATCAAAGCGTATCTTTTCAACTTTACTGTCAGGGATAACAAGCTGTGCTTTAATACGCTCAACAACCTTTTCCTTACTTTCAGCTGTTTTGATATTCTTCTCTCTGTTCCACTGTCTCTGCTGGGCAATTATACCCTCAAGGCGTTCAATTTCCTTGATATCATTCTCATACTTATCCTCAATTGCTTTCTGCTCAGCCTCTTTTTTTACAAGAAAGGTGGAGTAGTTGCCCTTGTAGGAGCGTATTTTTTTATTCTCAAGCTCAATGGTTTTATTGGTGATTTTATCAAGAAAGTATCTGTCGTGGCTGATAATCAGACAAGCACCGCTGAAATTTTTCAAAAATTCCTCAAGCCACTGAATCGCACTGATATCAAGGTGATTTGTCGGCTCGTCAAGGAGGAGAAAATCAGCCTTTGAAAGCAGCAGCTTTGCAAGTATCAGCTTGGAACGCTGACCACCGGAAAGGGTTGAGGTAGGCTTGTCAAAATCCTCTTCAGCAAAGCCGAGACCGATCAGTGCAGACCTTGTCATTGACTTATAGGTCAGACCGCCGTTAAGGTTAAATGCATTGGTAAGATAATCCTGTCTGTCAATAAGCTCCTGTGATGTGTGAACAGACAACCTATCCGCAATCTCCTCAAGCTCGTGCTCCATTTCAATTAAATCATCAAAAACCGAGACAAGCTCATTCCATATGGTTTTGCCCTCTGAGCAGGTATGCTGCTCCATATATCCCAGCTTAACATTTTTTGACATAAAACAGTTGCCGCTGTCAGCAGTATACTCCCCTGTAATAATCTTGAAAAGAGAGGTTTTTCCTGCACCGTTCACACCGACAAAGCCAACCTTTTCATTGTCCTTAATATCAAAGCTGATGTTTGAGAAAAGCGTATTTTCACCAAAAGACAGTGTTAAATTTTGCACATCAAGTACATTCATAACAAAAAACTCCAAATTTAATATACAATATTCTACACTATTTTGAATTGAAAGTATAGTATAAATTTGTTATTATATAAAATATCAAAGCAAAAAGAGGAACTTTTTATGGAAATTCTAAAATTAAATCCTGTGCTCAAGGACTATATATGGGGCGGAGAAAGATTAAAAAACGATTTCGGCTTTAAAAGCAATCTTGATAAGGTTGCTGAGGGCTGGATGCTTTCCTGCCATAAGGACGGAAAAAACACTATTGACGGCGGAGAATATGACGGACAGGCTCTTGATGATGTAATTGAAAAAATCGGAAAAGAAAAAATTGTCGGTACAAGAAGCCTTGATTTCCCTTACTTTCCTGTTCTGATTAAATTAATTGATGCAAAGGATAATCTGTCAATCCAGGTGCATCCTGATAATGATTATGCTCAGAGGGTCGAGGGTGAATTCGGCAAAACGGAAATATGGTATGTGCTTGATGCGACAGACGATGCACAGCTTGTATACGGTTTTAAGGATGAAATCACATCCGATGAATTTAAAAACGCAATTGAAAACAATACGCTTATGGACGTGCTCAACAGCGTTAAGGTAAAAAAGGGTGACCTTTTCTTTATTGAAGCAGGCACAGTGCACGCTATCGGCAAAGGAACTCTTATTGCAGAAATTCAGCAGAATTCAAATTCAACCTACCGTGTGTATGATTACGGCAGAGTCGGTGCCGACGGCAAGCCGAGAGAGCTCCATATCAAAAAGGCTGTGGATGTTTCCGTAACAAAGCCGCCTAAATATGATATAAAGCCTATGGGAAAGCCTGAAGAAATGAATGGCAATGTATCAACACTTCTTACAGAATGTGATTTATTCACGGTTCATCACTATGACATAAACAACAGTATTACATTTAAAACAGATGAAAAAAGCTTTAATCATATTTTAGTTGTTGACGGAAACGGAAAAATAAATGATAAAAGTTTTAAAAAGGGCGACAGCTTTTTTGTTCCTGCCAATTTCGGCGAATACGAAATCAGCGGAAAATGTGAAATCATCATAACAAAAATTTAAAAAATAAAAAATATCACTTTATAACGAATAAAAAGTCACAGATAGAGCCATACTATCTGTGACTTTATTTTGAGGAGTGATAAAAATGAAAATAGTAAACAACATAGCTTTGATACTTTCTATAATCGGCGGTATCAACTGGGGTCTTATAGGTCTCTTTAAATTTGATCTGGTTGCATGGATCTGCGGCGGACAGGATGCTGTATTCGCAAGAATCATTTACTGTATTGTAGGACTTGCTGCTATCTGGTGCATCAGCCTTCTTTTCAACGGCAGAACATCAGAGGCATAACAGAAACAAACGCACAAATGCTTACAGCACATTCAGCTTTCCTTCAAATATCAGAAAATGGTAACACTGTTTTCTGATATTTTTTATTTTATCAACTGAAATTTCCGCTATGCGATATGTCTTTCAATTTCATTCTTGATTTTTGCAAGTATTCTTTTTTCAAGCCTGCTGATATAGGATTGAGAAATGCCCAAAGAATCCGCAAGCTGTTTCTGCGTATGTCCGCTGCCTCCGTCAAGTCCGAAACGCATAATCATCAGATTTTTCTCTTTTTCGGGAAGTGAATTTACTATCCGGAGGAGAAGCCTTTTTTCATCGTCGTATTCAAGCTCCTCATAAACGTCGTCAGGCTCTGTGCCGAGCACATCACGCAGTGTAAGCTCATTGCCGTCCCAGTCGACGGAAAGAGGCTCGTCAAACGACATCTCACTTTTCATATTATTTACCTTTCTGAGATGCATAAGAATTTCATTTTCAATACATCTTGAGGCATAAGTGGCAAGCTTAATGTTTTTTTCAGGATTAAAGGTTTTTACGGCTTTCATAAGTCCGATTGTGCCGATGGACACCAAATCCTCTGTGGCGGTTGTTTTCGTTTCAAACTTCTTGGCGATATAAACGACAAGGCGCAGATTATGAACAATAAGCAGCTCCCTGTTTGTATCGTCGCCGTTTTTTATCTGTTCCATAATCTCCCTTTCCTTATCCTTAGAAAGAGGAGCAGGAAGCGTTTCAGGTCCGTTTATGTAAAAGCATTTCTGCTTTTTAAACAATCTTAAAATAAAATTTTTTATTTTACTGAACATATTTCACCTCATACATTTATTATTTCTGGATTTAAAATTGCTGAAAATTCCTTTGAATCAACTGTTGATGCTGCGATATATACCCTGTCTGTTTCAAAGCTTTTTTTACCGGATGAAATAACTACCTTATCCGGCTTGAAAGCCTTTAACGCGCCCTCACCTCCCACTGAATGAAAAGGTATGATACGCTGGGCATCAAATGATATTTTACTGCTGTCTACCACGATTACAGGGTAATCGGAAAATGGTTCTTTCAGCTTATTGCCTGTATCTGCAAAAGCATACATATGTATCTGCTCCTCACCTTTATAAATCGTTAAGGAGTATATCTCGTTTTTACCGAGAGTACGGTTATAGATACGCACGATAAGCAAAGCGATTAAATATGCTGCAAGGGCGCTTAAAAGCAGAATCCGTGCAGGGATATCAAAATACACCACATCATTATGTATTGCTATTCCGTCAGGCTTGAATATCAACCATACTGCAAGAATCACACCAAGCAGCAGCATATTTGAAATGTAAAAAATTCCGAGATTTTTAAGCATTACCGTAATTCTTTTAAATCCGAATACAGACAGAACAATTACTATGGATACCAGTATTTTACCAAGTGTGGTTAATAAAAAATTCAACTCATCCAGAAGAATAACAAGAGAATACACACCACCGATAAAAGCACCGATAAGAAGGCGGATTGTTTTAGGATTTTCTTTTGCTATCAGCTTTGTAAGCAGGAGAAGTAAATATGTAATAAAAAAATTCACTACAAAAAGCACGTCAACATATATAACCAAAAAAGCCCCTCCTGACGACTTAATTATAAGTCATCCGAAGGGGCTTAATTTGTCAAATAAACCACTTGATAATAAAGTTTTCATTTTGTTTATTTATTCAAAAAGCTTATAGTCACCTCTGCCCTGATCAACCCATATATCACCGTTTTTATCCCAGTACAGATTAAAATCAAGATGGTAATATCTCTGATTATCATTACCGTCCATCATATAATAATAATCGTCTTCATCGCTGTAAGATAAGCGATTTTCAGCATCATAGAAGAAATAGCCGTCCTCCGTTATATACGAGTTTTCACCGCTGTACTCCTTTGCATTCCGATCAACATAGTAGTAGTCAAACCAGTTATCATCGGAATTCTTTTTTACATAGCGGTTGCCGTTTTCATCATAAAGCGGAACATCAAACGAGTCACTGTATTCATTGCCGTTTCGGTCATAGCAGGGGAAAAGGATTTCACCTTTAAAGACACTAGTCAAGCCTGAAATACCGATCGTCAATACAGCTGAAACAACAAGTAAAAAAGAAATCAGATAGGAAAACACAGATAAAAAGCATAATCGCCTTGCGCTCTTGATTGTTTTCTCATTTCCTGTTTTATAAACTGTTCTTTTACTTATAAATCTGCTGTAAACAAAGTAAGCAAGACTTGCCAACACAGGAGAAGCAAAAACTGCTACAACCGCAATCCAGCGGTTCTTATACTTTCTCACCTTACAATCCTTAACAACGGCGGCAGCCATAAGCAGTGACGACAACAGCCTTATTAAAGGAACTGCAATAACATAACCGACATACCCTGATAAGTATGCTCCCTCTAATGTACTCATTAAAAAATTAATCCTCTATTTCAATGGTTTCAATCACAACATCATATACAGGCTTATCTGCCATACCTGTTTTGGTAGCTGCGATATCCTCAAGAACATCAGCACCATCAATCAGCATACCGAATACTGTATGGTGGAAATCAAGCCAAGGGGTGCCGCCAACCTCTTTATATTTGTCAATAACCTCCTGAGGGAAGCCATTATCCTTAAGTCCCTCCATCTGAGAAAGAAGTGAATCCGGAACAGTCTTTGCCTGAACGATAAAGAACTGTGAACCGTTGGTATTCGGTCCGCTGTTCGCCATTGAAAGTGCACCGTAGTAATTACGTGCATCCAGTGAGAATTCATCCTCAAAGGACTTACCCCAGATAGACTCACCGCCGCAGCCTGTACCTGTTGGGTCGCCGCCCTGAATCATAAAGTCCTTAATTACTCTGTGGAAAATAAGCCCATTATAGTAGCCGTTTTTAGCGTGAGTGGTAAAATTCTCCACAGCCTTTGGTGCTGCTTCTGCATTAAGCTCAAAGCTCATATCACCTTTATTTGTTTTAATTGTTGCTTTCATCATTCATTAACTCCTTTAAGCATTTATTTTTCCGATAAATGTGATTATTTAAAACTTAACCCTTTCATTGATTTTTCTGAGCTCGTCGATATCAATTTTTGAAACAGCTCTGTCATAGGTCATAAGGCCGTTAAGCTCATCCTCAACATCAGTAAGCTGTGTATAAACCGTTGCGGACAATCCGTCCTTGATCTGTGGAATTATTGTTTTATTGAACAGTCTTGCATAAGCCTTTGTAAGACTTTCTTTTGTTTTATAAATTTTATAGCCGAACATTTTATCATTGAAGGTATGGTTTTCAACCCTCATACTGAAGCCGCCGAACTCGGAAAGCACATAAGGTCTGCTGCTCTTCTTTACACGAATCGGCGTAAAGTATATATGCTTGGAAACAACATCGCTTGCACCCATATCGTGCCAGCCGGAGGTGGTATCAATCACTCTTGTAGGATCCATTTCCTTAAGCAGCTTATATACCTTAGCACTGTCAAACTGTCCCCAGCCTTCATTAAACGGTACCCACATTGCAATACACGGACAGTTGTAAAGATGATTTATGGTTTCGTTAAGCTCATTATAATACATTTTTCTGCCGGCTAAATCGCTTCTGTGGAAATTCCTGTAATTACGGTCATCCAGTGTTATACCGACAAACGGAATGACCGAAACTTCAAGACCGTATTCACCGCCGCCGTTCACCATATCCTGCCATACGAGTATTCCGTGAACGTCGCAGTAATGATACCATAAAAGCGGTTCAATTTTAATATGCTTTCTCAGCATATTAAAGTCTGCTGCCTTTGCAAAAAGGACATCTGCCTCCATAGCATCATTTGATGGAGGAGTAAGAAAGCCATCCGGATAATAGCCCTGATCAAGAAGTCCGTTATGGAAATACGGTTCATTATTCAGGAACAGACGCTTTACACCCTTTTCGTCAATTCCGAGAGAGAATTTACGCATACCGAAATAAGACTTAATCGTCTCACCGCAGGCTTTGAATTCAACATCATACAAGAACGGTGATTCAGGCGACCAGGATTTCGCATCAGGTATTTCTACAATATGCTTTGTAGTATCAGCAATAAGCTCGCCGCAGTCATAAATCAGAACCTCAACATCATCGGTACCGAAATATTCAAACTCAACTGTTTTCTTATCAAAATCAGGCGTAATTTTCACGCTGCTCAAATGCTCTTTCGGAGTGGATTCAAGCCATACCGACTGCCAGATACCGCTCTGAGGAGAATACCATATTCCGCCGCGCTTGATTTTCTGCTTGCCGCGTGAATAAGAGCCTGTATCCGAATAATCCTTTATCTGAACGATAATGGAATTCAAATCATTCTCAGGAGCAAGAAATTTTGTAATATCAAATGTAAAAGGCGTGTATCCGCCGATATGCTCACCAACAAACTTATTGTTAATCCACACCTTTGCAACCTGATCTACTGCACCAAAATTGATGAAAATCTTACCTTTATTAAAGCCTTCGGGAATAGTAAAGTTTCTCTGATAAAACAAATTATCATCAGGCTGAATCACTCTTGACACACCGGAAAGCGGCGTTTCAGGAGAAAACGGAACAATAATATTTCCCGGATATGCCGTAGGCAATCTATCTTCTTTTGTAATGGCAAAATTCCATTTTCCATTCAGATTTATGTAGCTGTCCCTTACAAACTGCGGTCTCGGATATTCCTGCAAAGGATGCTCACGGTCGAGATTTTTACCCCATTTCGTTAATAACATACTTTTACCCCTCAACAATCTTCCCATTCATTATTTGTATATTTTTATCACAAATCTCAATTGCAGCCTTTTTATGTGACACAATAATACAGGTCATATTATCAAGCTCTCTGAGATTTGTTAAAAACTGTTTTTCTGTCTCCTCATCCAATGCGGATGTTGCTTCATCAAGAAGTAATATCGGTGACTTGGAAAGCAGACTTCTGGCAATTGCAAGGCGCTGAACCTGACCCTCAGAAAGACCCATTCCCTTTTCGCCGATGACAGTATCAAGCCCCAATGGCAGTTCGTCGATAAACTGCTTTGCACAGCTTACTCTCACCGCTTTTTCTATTTCCTCATCGGTTGCATGATCATTAATAAAAGTGAGATTATCCCTGATTGTACCTGATATCACCATATTTCCCTGCGGAACATATGAGAAGAGGCGTCTTGTATTTTTATCAATAGGTATGTCACCGGCTGATGTTTTCAGAAGAATTTCACCGCCCTGCGTATTGAACACACCTAAAAGGAGTTTCAGCAGTGTGCTTTTTCCGATACCGGAAATACCCATAATAGCAACAAAATCACCTTTATTAACAGAAAAAGAAGTATTGTCAAAAATGATATCCCTGTCATATTTAAAGCTGATATTATGAAATAAAATTTCGGACATTTTATTATAAGTATCATCCGCATCAATTTTATTATCATTTACACATACTTCGTCTTTGATTGAATCAATTTCAATCAGTCTTTCCGCAGATGCAATCATTGAAAAATACTGCGGCATCACTCCGGATAAAGATGCAAAGGGTGACTGAACCTGGTTAACAAGCTGCAGCATAGCTGTTACTGTTCCGTAGGTCATAAGACCGTTTAGAAGACGCCACGCACCAAATGCAACAGCAAACACCGTACCTATGCTGAACACGGAATTAAGACCTGTGTTTGCAAAAATACTGAAATTTCTTCGTTTGATTTTTGCTGAGAAATTCTCCTCCTGAAGTTCATCCGTCTCCTTCTGAATTTTATCCTCAACAGAAAATGCTTTAACGACCAAAAGATTGGATACAATTTCCTGGATAAAGGAACGGGTCTTGCCCTCCGTTTCCTGTACTCTTTTATGGAGCTCCTTAAGCTGCTTTCTGAACATCTGAGTAACAGCAAATACCACGCAGCCGCCGATTACGAAAACAAGTGCAAAAACCTTGTCAATAACAATAAGATATATAAGAGAGCTCAAAAGCTTTGTGCAGAAGAAAATACCCTGCGGCAGAATTCTTGTAAAGCTTTCCGTAACAACATTTACATCATTGAACATTCTGTTCTGCAGCTCACCTGTGTGATAGGCGGTTACAACAGAATAGTCCTTTTTCATAATAACATCGAGAAGATGCCTTTTCAGCTCAATATCAAGCCTGCCCTTGCACCTTTCGGAAACACAGCTTCTTGTGATGCTGAGCGTTGTCTGAAGAATGACAACGCCTAAGAGAGCAAGTGCAAATTTCACAATATGATTCACATTATGATAAACTGTAGCACCGTCAATCACATTTTTTGAAAAGTTTGCAAACAGCACTGAAGTAACACCGTGAATCACATTTACCGCAACAAGAAAAACCAGTGTCGGTATCTGACTTTTGCAGACCTTTAAAATCCAGCTGATAACAGCCTTATCGGATTTATTGATTTTATTTGTAGTATTTTCCAAATTCGTTTATTCCCCTCTTTTAAAGCAATGACGCCTTATATAGCTGACACCTCTTGTAAAAATTAAAAGAACAGGCCTTATCGGAAGAAGTGCCACCCATATTCTGGAGTAAATCTTATATGGCACTGAGTTTTCCAGATCCACATAACGCTTTCCGTTTTTATAAAAGCCCACAAGCACACCGCAAATCATATCATCCGTTACATATTCACGCCTTAAAAGATTGTCACCGACAATAACATAGTGGTCGTCACATACCTTCGTAACACGGTGCATTATATATTTTCCGTTCTTCGTTACATACACAGGGATATCGTATTTCTTAAGCCTGCCCTTATTTTTAACAACAATGATATTATCACGCTGATGATGAATGAGCGGCTCCATTGATGTTCCCATTGTAAGACCGGTATATTTGCCTGTTGTATCAAGAATTTCCTTTATTGACTTAAAATCATTCATATGATTCTCCGTTCATAAAACATAACAATAATATTATAATAAATTTATTATAACAGAAATATTTTACATAAGCAAGTAAGAGTAGAATAAAACAAGAGACAGCTTGAGCAATATTAATAAATATATGCTTAAAAAGTACAAATTTATTGTCAATAAAGACAGAGTGTGATTTGACAAAATTTTCTGAATATGCTAATATGATATGCAATAGGTTGTAAATTTCAGGTCGAACCATTGCGGTTTGGCCTGTTTTTTTATCCAAATAAAACTGCACACAAGGAGAACGTTATGGATTACGATTTAATCATTGTAGGCTCAGGTCCTGCAGGCATTTTCACAGCACTCGAGCTGATCAGGCACAAATCAGATAAAAGAATACTTCTGATTGAAAAAGGAAAGCCTGTTGAGAAAAGGCACTGCCCTAAGGACAAAACAGGTCAGTGTGTCAACTGCAAGCCAAGCTGTGCAATCACAACCGGTTTCTCCGGTGCAGGTGCATTTTCCGACGGAAAGCTCAGCCTCAGCTATGAGGTAGGCGGTGATTTGCCGGATCTTATCGGCAGTGATTTTGCTCAGGAGCTCATTGACTATACGGATAAAATCTACCTTGAATTCGGTGCAGACACAAAGGTTGAGGGCGTTTATACAGGAGAAGCAATTAAAGAAATAAGAAAGAATGCAATCAAAGCAGGTCTTAAGCTGGTTGATTGTCCGATTCGTCATCTCGGCACCGAAAAGGCGCAGGAGCTTTACTACAGAATTCAGACCTATCTTCTTGAAAACGGTGTTGAAATGCTTTTCTCAACCGAGTGTAAAAATCTTATACTTGAAGAAAAAAGCTGCAAAGGCGTTATCATCGACGATAACGGAAGTGACAAAGAAATCACAGCCAAAGAAGTTGTTATCGCAACCGGCAGACGCGGTGCAGACTGGCTTGAAAAGCTTTGCACTGAGCACCATATTGCCCACAAGCCCGGCACGGTTGACATCGGTGTTCGTGTGGAATGCAGAAATGAAATCATGGAAAAGGTAAACGAGACACTTTACGAATCAAAGCTGATTGGTTATCCTAAGCCCTGGAAAAACAAGGTGCGTACCTTCTGCCAGAATCCGGGCGGATTTGTTGCACAGGAGAATTATGACAACGACCTTGCTGTTGTAAACGGCCACAGTTATAAGGACAAAAAGAGTGAAAACACCAACCTTGCAATCCTTGTAAGCCATAATTTCACGGAACCGTTCAATCAGCCGATTGAGTATGCACAAAAGGTCGGAGAGCTTACAAATATGCTCGGTGCAGGACATATTATGGTACAGCGTTTCGGTGATATCCTGGACGGAAAAAGAACCTGGCCGCATGAACTCTCCAAAAGCAACGTAAAGCCAACACTCAAGGATGCAGTTGCAGGCGATATAACCGCAGCTATGCCTTACCGAGCAATGACAAACATCATTGAATTTATCAAAATGCTTGATGTTGTTGTTCCGGGCTTTGCATCCACTGAAACACTGCTTTACAGCCCTGAGCTTAAATTCTACAGCAACAAGGTAAAAATGGACACAGACTTGAACACAAACATCAAGGGTCTGCACTGTCTCGGTGACAGCTCAGGCTGGACAAGAGGACTTATGATGGCAAGTGTTATGGGTGTACTTATGGGACGCAAGCTTGCTGAAAAAGATTAATGATGATAATAAAAGCCTTCTGATTTACGATTCATTTCGTTCTCAGAAGGCTTATTTTTTATACATTTTTAAGATGAGATGAGCTTATAAAAGATATAAAATCCACCGAAAAAGCTTTTCATCATTTCAAAGTATTCCTGCTTACTTACACCTTCGCCGTTCTTACTGCAGCAAAGATTTTCATAAACAACGCTTCCCTCTTTCACCTTATAATCAAGAGCAAAGAATCCGTTTTTCTGATAAAATGCTTTTCTGGACAGTCGCTGCTCATAATTTGAGCAGTTTTTAGTAACCTCTTCAATATTGAGTATAATTCTGTAATCACTGTACTTTTCCTCAATATATTGCAGTATCCTGCTACCATAGCCTTTACCTCTGCGTGATTCATCAACAGCAAGATAAAAAATATACAGTATATCCTTATAAAAAACACAATAACACAAGCCGACAAAGATACTGTCATCATAGATTTTGAAAAAATTGGCATTGCCTTTCTTTGACTTATATTTCAAAATAAAATACGGCATACGCTCCTGAACAGGAAATGCTTTATTATACAAAGCCTTTACAAGCTTCTCATCTTCTTTATTGTCAGCAAGACGGATAAACTTTATCATTAAAACAACCTCCACATCATACAAATTTGTCAAAATATTTCCAAAGAAATAGTACTTGAATTGATTCCAAAGTATCAATGCGTTTCGGAAATGATGTTTCTGATATCCTCCTCTGCCTGCTGAATTTCATATAGGAATTCCCTTGAAGATACACGCAGTGCACCGTTGCCCAAAATTATGAGCTGCTCAAGTGCATCGGAGGTGACAACCCTTACCTTATTATTTTTCGCAAGCTTATGCGACACCTTTTCAATATACATATCCGCAGTTTCAGCCTCTTTGGTGTAGACAATGTTAATATTGTTTACCTTTTCAACCTCACGGCTGCTGTCCTTAACCTTATAGGCATCAAAGACAAGAATTACCTCACACTTTTTATAGCCCTGATAATTACAAAGAATATTAATCAGCATATTCCTTGCACCCTCAATATTGTCCTTTGAAAGCTCCTTAAGGCTGTCCCACGCAAAAATAACATTGTAGCCGTCAACCAGCAGATATTCCGTACCATCATATCTCGGAGGGCGTGATGATTTATACTTCTTATTTTCGTTCTTACTTTCAGCTTTTTGCGTAAAAGTGAAATGATTCTGATTGGCTGAACGATTTTTTATCGGACCATAGGTCTGCTCAAAAATCTGCATAAGCTCCTTATCAAGCGCAAAGAGGTTGTCCTTATCCTTACATTTTGAAAATTCGGTTTTGCTTATACTCTGCACGTAATCGCTTTTAGGCGTTGAAAGAGCACCGGGCAGATGCATATGGCTTTTGATTTCATTCCATTTCACATTGTATCCTGCACCGTGCGAGCAGAAAACAGAATCGCAAGGATTGTCCGTATCTGCATCACAATCATAGCCGATATCCGCAATCACCTCATCGGCATTATGACAAGGCTCATATCCCTTTAAAGCACACATCAACTTGCCCTTACCGTGCGTATACTGCATAACATCTCTTGAGTAGTCATACATCGTTGAAACAGGAGCAGTACCGTTTATAACGGAAGAATCACCAACGGTTTCAGGCGGATTGAAGCTGCCTGACATACGCTGAATATCCATCATTGCTCTGCCTATATTCTCCGTCGGCACCTCCAATGTAAATTCATAAACCGGCTCAAGCAAAACACTGTTTGCCGAGCGCAATCCCTGTCTTACTGCTCTGTAGGTTGCCTGTCGGAAATCGCCGCCCTCTGTATGCTTTGCGTGTGCCCTGCCTGACACCAGCGTTATTTCCATATCCGTTATCGGCGAGCCTGTAAGCACACCGATATGCGTCTTTTCATACAGATGCGTTAATATAAGTCTCTGCCAGTTTTTATCGAGCAAATCCTCCTTGCAGCTGGTTTTAAAAACAACGCCACTGTCCCTTTTTAACGGTTTGAGCAGGAGATGAACCTCTGCATAATGCCTGAGCGGTTCAAAATGCCCTACCCCCTCGACTGTATCTGAAATCGTTTCCTTATATATGATATTTCCTTTGCCGAATGAAGCCTGTATACCAAAACGATCACGGATGATTGCCTGCAGAATTTCCAGCTGGATATCACCCATAAGCTGAACATTGATTTCACCCAGACGCTCATTCCATACTACCTTGAGCTGAGGGTCTTCATTTTCAAGAATCCTCATTTTTTCAAGTGCAGTATGAACATCCACATCAGCAGGAAGATTTAATTTATACGTGAGCACCGGCTCAAGAACAGGCAGACCTGTGCTGTTTTCTATGCCCAAGCCGTCTCCGGATTTTGTAAAGGTTATACCTGTTACTGCACATATTGTACCTGCCGATACAGTATCCACAGCAGTAAATTTTTCACCTGAATAAATTCTGATCTGATTTATCTTTTCAGAATTTTTATTTTTATCCGACTGAAGTATTTCCTTAACCTTAAGATTTCCGCCTGTGATTTTTAAGAAAGTGAGCCGCTGACCCTTATCCTCTGAAATTTTATATACCTTTCCTGCGAATGCACTGCCGTACTGCGGCATTTCAGTATAATTATATAAGCAGTCGAGGAATGCATTCACACCTGTTAATTTAAGCGCTGAGCCGAACAGACACGGAAAAATTTTTCTGTCCTTAATACAGTTGATAATATCATCGGTTTTAACCGTTTCCATTTCATAATATTGATTTAAAAGCGTTTCATCACAAAGGGCAATATTTTCATAGAATTCATCTTTATCATTACTTCCGAAATCCACACAGCCGTCACTGAATTTCGTTTTCAGCTCAGTAATCACTCGTTCTTTATCGGCATTGTCCAGATCCATTTTATTGATAAAAATAAAGCACGGTACATTATATTTTGAAAGCAGCTTCCATAAGGTTTGCGTATGGCTCTGAATACCGTCAGTAGCACTGATTACCAGAACTGCATAATCAAGCACCTGGAGCGTTCGTTCCGTCTCAGCAGAAAAATCCACATGACCGGGAGTATCAAGCAAAGTAAATTCAGTATCTTTATATTTTAAAACTGCCTGCTTTGAAAAAATGGTAATGCCACGATCACGTTCAAGAGAAAATGTATCTAAAAAAGAATCCCTATGGTCAACCCTGCCAAGCTTGTTGATATTGCCTGACTGATATAATAAAGCTTCGGAGAGCGTAGTCTTGCCTGAATCAACATGAGCCAAAATACCGACAACTATCTTTTTCATTTTCTCACCACACTCTCTTTTATCGCAAGGCTATTATACCATAGCAGCTCCATATTGTAAATTTTATATTTCACTGATTTATGTTATATAAACAGATTAAATATTTGCACAAATTTATTTTATATGTTAATATGATTTCAGGTGATTAAAATGATAAAAAAATATAAGACAAATATAATTTTCTTTTTCTGCGTTGTAATTGCTGCAATGATTACAGCAGCATTTTATGACCTTCAGATTGACAAAGCCTTGAATAATCCTGAAAACATATTCGCAATATGGTTCAGGAATACAGGTGAAATTCCGGGCAGACTGATTTGTCCGCTTGCAGGCACTGTTCTGTTTTACACATACAAAAACAGACTGCAGCAGATTGCAGGATTTATCATTGCTATGGGTGGTTCTGCTTACTTCGGATATTATATAAGCAAATATTTTTTTGTTGAACACCAGATGATTTTCGGTTTAATATACGGAATAGGCTTCGGTATAGTGTGCCTCGCCGTAGGTAAGTACATCAAAATACCGGATGACAAAAAGGATATACTCAGGCAGATTGCAATAATCGGTGTCATTGTTATGTTTGTCCAGATCACTGCGATTGAGGGACTGAAATACCTTTGGGGCAGAGTAAGATTCCGTGATTTGGTTGCAGCAAATCGTTTTGACGACTTTACGCCATGGTATATAATCAACGGAATAAACGGCAATAAATCCTTCCCCAGCGGACACACCGCAGGTGCAGCAATGAGTTATCTTCTTATGTTTATGCCGTATCTTTCAGACAAATACAAAAAGCACAGTCAAATGTGTTTCTGGATACCGTGTATATATACTTCAATCGTTGCTTACACAAGGCTTGTTATGGGTGCTCATTATTTAAGCGATGTAACAATCGGCGGAGCAGTAAGCTTTATAATCGTATTAATCGCAATAAAAATGTATGATAAAAGGCTCAGCTTACGCTGAGCCTTTAGACTGTCAAGAAAACATATGTTAATTAAATTTCATCAGTATTTATGCTTTCAAGGAAAGCTATAAACTGTTTTGTTCCGGCAGGTGTTCTGTCAAACACACCGCATTGCTCAAGTATTTCAGTGAAAACAATACCGATTTCCTCTTTCAGAATATTATCAATATTCTCCGCTGTAATATTGTGCTTTGTTTTAATCTGCTCTGACCACTCATAGTGCTTTGACAAATCCTTGTTGTTTCTGATATCATCACCGTTTAACATAGCCTTTGCAAGCTCTGTCATTTCGCCCTTAAGCCTTGACGGAAGCACCGCAAGACCCATAACCTCAATAAGACCGATGTTTTCCTGCTTAATATGGTGATGTTCGGGATGCGGATGATAATAGCCCATCGGACATTCCTCAGTTGTAATATTGTTTCTGAGAACAAGGTCAATTTCAAATTTTCCGTTTCTCATTCTTGTAATCGGTGTAATTGCGTTGTGCATTTCTCCGTCGGTCTGAGCTAAAATGAAAGCATCCTCATCGGTATAATCCTGCCAGGCATTAAAGATGATTCCGGCTAAATCGGCAAGTCTGTGTCTGTCTCCACAGGCAAGTCTTATTACGCTCATCGGCCATTTTACAATACCTGCTTCAATATCCTCATATCCCTTGAAGGTAAAAGGTATCTCAATAGGTGCTTTTGCCATAGCAAATTCGTAGTTACCGCCCTGAAAATGTTCGTGCGTGAGAATGGAGCCGCCTACAATCGGAAGTCCTGCATTTGAACCAATGAAATAATGCGGAAACTGCTCGAGAAATGACAGGAGCTTAACAATAGCAGCCTTGTCAACTTTCATCGGAATATGCTCTGCATTAAAAACAATACAGTGTTCATTATAATAAACATATGGTGAATACTGCATATAAAAATCACTGCCGTCAAGCTTTATCGGAATGATTCTGTGATTTTGTCTTGCAGGGTGATTGACTCTGCCTGCATATCCCTCATTCTCCTTGCACAGCATACATTTGGGGTAAGAGCTTTGCTTCATTTTAAGTGCAGCGGCAATTGCTTTGGGATCCTTTTCCGGCTTTGAAAGATTTATCGTTATATCAATATCACCGTACTGTGTTTTTGTAACCCATTTCAGATCGTTTTTTATACGGTAATCTCTTACATAATCGCTGCTCTTTGCAAGCTTATAATAATAGTCCGTCGCAGCTTTCGGAGAAATAGCGTATTTATCATAAAAGGTTTTAATAACCTGTGAAGGACGAGGAGTCAGTACACCCATTATCTTTGTATCAAACAGGTCACGGTAAACAATACTGTCCTCGCAAAGTCCGTTTTTTACAGCATAGTCAAGCATTGATGACAGTATTTCCTCAAGGGCGTATTCGCCGTCAATGTCTGCATCCTCATAAAAATCAATATTCAGCACCTGGCACAGTGCATTTATACAGTAGATTTCGTCTTCTTTTTCAATTAATTCTTCATTAATTGCGTATTGGGTAAGTGCTTTTATTGCTTCAAAAATTTCCATACTCTGCATCCTTTCATATTTACTGTATAATATTATAATCCTTTAACAGATATTCCAAATAGGAAAATTCCGAAATCAAACCGCTTTAGGCTTGTTCGGATTTATCTCACTTGCATAAAGTCAAATTTACTTTAAAAAAAGACTTGGAATTCAAATGAAAACCAAGTCTTTCTGGTGCGAGAGACGGGACTTGAACCCGTACGAGTCGCCCCACACGCCCCTCAAACGTGCGCGTCTGCCGATTCCGCCACTCTCGCGTCAACGATATGAATTATAGCAGAGCAGATTACATTTGTCAACACTTTTTTTAAATTTATTTAAAAAAGTTTTGGGATATAATCTGCACTGTCAATGATCACAGATGGTGAAGCTGAAAACAGGCATTCAAAGCTGCGAAATCCCCAAGAGCATCCCACCGCTTCTGCACCTGCATTTTTAGCGGTATAGATATCCACATCACTGTCACCGAAGAAAATTGCCTCATCAGCCTTACAGCCGAGTTTTTCAAGAGCAAGATTTGCGGTATAAGGATCAGGCTTTTTTGGAGTATCTTCCGTAGCACCGATTATAACATCAAAAAAGTTTTTACCGAAAAGGCTCTCCACCATTTTTACGGCGGACTGATGCGGTTTATTTGTTACAACGGCAAGCTTCACCCCCCAGCCCTTTAAGGTGTTAAGGGCATCTGTAATGCCGTCATAGATACGTGCATGATCAAGCAGCAGTTCGTTATACTTTTCTCTGAACAAATCAAGTGCTTTTACCAATTCATCATCTGAAAGCTTATGCTCAAAGGCTCTGTCGAGGAGTTTTTTGGCACCATTGCCGACAAAAGCCCTATAGTCAGCAACTGTCCATTTCGGCTCAACACCGTAAGACTCCAGAACATATGCAGTTGCTCGGCTCAAATCCTCGATCGTATCAACCAGTGTACCATCAAGGTCAAAAAGTGCCGCTTTATATTGACTTTTGAAATTATCCATATAAATCACTCAAATCCTGTTCTTTTTTCTTCTTTGTATTGGAAATCGCTTTAACAATAATTACGACAACTACTGCTGCACCAATAATACCGCAGGCAGTATAAATTTCTTTATCCTGCTGTGCATTTTCAATTGAAAGCTTACCGCTTTTCACCTGAGTCCAGAGATTATTCTGAAGCTCGATAATATTCTGAGGAAGATTTTTAAAATACTGCGATTTTATATGATTACCCGGATATACAACCTCACTGCCGTAGAGGGAGCTTTCCTCATTCGTTTCAACAGCTATATTAGGTGATCTGTAATAAATAAACTCACAGTTCTCAAAAGCAACCTGAGGCTCATGCATAAAGTTTATAAATGCCTCTCCTCCTCTTTTGTTCTTTGAGCAGGTCGGAACACAAAAGGCATCATAGAAATAGTTTACACCTTCTTTAGGGAAGCAGTAACCCAAATCCTCATTGTTCTCCTGCATAAGCAGATAGTCACCGGCATAATAGGTTGCAAAGGCATATTCTCCGCTCTCCATAAGATTGAAAACCTCGTCCATTACATAGACTGGATTTGTCTTATCCTTCTGCTCAGCAAGGAGCTGCGCACACTCAACCCAGTCCTGCTCATTAGTTGAATTGAAATCCTTATCAAGCATTGCCTGAGCAATTGCAAAGGAATCACGTGAATTGTTGAACATAAGGACCTTGCCTTTATACTGCTCATCCCAAAGCACGCTCCAGCTGTCAGGCTCTTCTTTTACTATTGTTTTATTATAAATAAGAACGGTAGTACCAACATTAAAGCACACGGTGTAACGCTGCTCAGGGTCAAAAAACAGGTTCTGACAATCCTTGCTGATATATTTCATATTCGGAATATTTTCATAATCCAGCTCAAGCAGCATATCCTCGTCAATAAGACGTTCAATCATATAATCACTCGGAGCAATCACATCATATGAGACTCCGCCGCCTGAAAGCTTTGAATACATATTTTCATTAGACTCATAGTTGGTATAATTCACCTTAGCGCCTGTCAGCCTTTCAAATTCACTGACAACGTCCATTGAGCCTTCGCTGCCGTCTGAAATATATTCACCCCAGTTATACACATTTACGGTAGTTCCCTGAAGTCCTAAATTTCTATAATACGCAATCTGCTCCTCACTGAAATATTCGTCATCAGCATAAGCAGTAAAAGGAAAAGTGCAAAGTAAAGTTATAACAGCCAGAATTACAGCTATATGTCTTTTCATCTGTCATCACGCTTACCCTTTCTTTCCGCTCTGTTCTGGGCAAAGTTCATCAGCACAAGAAGAACAAGAATAACAACGAACATCAGCGTTGAAAGCGCATACATATCAGGCTTAACTCTTTTTTTGGTCATAGAGAAGATATATATAGGCAATGTCTGAAAGCTTGGACCGTTCGTAAAATAGCTGATAATAAAGTCATCAAGTGACAAAGTAAAGCTCATTACGCAGCCTGTAATAATACCTGTAATGATTTCAGGCATAACCACCTTGAAAAAGGCTTTATACGGCTTACATCCGAGATCAACTGCCGCCTCATAAATATGCATATCAAACTGTCTGAGCTTAGGCATTACATTCAGAATTACGTACGGAAGCGCAAAGGTAACATGGGCAATAAGAAGCGTCCAGAAACCAAGCACATCACTTCTGTTAATCAGCGACCCAGCAAAGACAAAAAGGAGCATCATTGCAATACCTGTAACAATTTCAGGGTTCATCATAGGAATATTTGTTGCAGTCATCATCCCTTTTTTATAGAGCTTATTCTTGGAATTAAAAAGCCCTACGGATGCAAGCAATCCTATAACAGATGAAATGATAGCCGTGCATAAAGCAAGCACTACTGTATTCTTCAGTGCCTGCATTGCAGCAGCATCTGAAAACATTTCACTGAACCAATGAAGAGAAAAACCGCTGAAGATATAGGTGCTTGCAGTTGAATTAAAAGAAAACAAAATCATTACTGCAATAGGTGCATAAAGAAAAATGAAAATCAAAGCAATATACAGCTTTGACAAAGGTGAAGTCTTTTTTTTCATATTACAACACCTCCGTCGTTTTCATCATCCGCACCGAAATAATTCATAACACCGAGACAGATTAAAATCAGTATCATCAGTACGAAAGACAGCGCCGCACCTAAATTGTAGTTGTTTGCGCTCTGGAACTGACTTTCAATAACGTCACCGATTAAAACAATCTGTCCGCCGCCAAGCTTTTGCGTAATATAAAAGGTTGAAACACAGGGAACGAAAACCATAGTTACACCGCTTAATACACCCGGCAGGGACAACGGAAATATCACTCTGCGCATAACCTGAAATTTATTTGACCCCAGATCCTCAGCCGCCTCAACAAGGGAATGATCCATTTTTGAAAGCACGGAATATATCGGCAGAATCATATACGGCAGGAAATTATATACCATACCGAGAATAACCGCACCACCTGTATTAATCAGCTTCAGCGGCTGAATACCGACTGCACTCAGTATATTGTTTATTACTCCGGAATCACCGAGTATGGTCATCCAGCTGTAGGTTCTTATCAGAAAGTTCATCCACATAGGGAGCATTACGAGAAGCACCATCATCTGCTGTCTCCTCATACTGAACTTTGAAAAAATATATGCAAAGGGATAGCCGATAATCAGACATATCAATGTTGCTGCAAGTCCGTATAAAACAGATAAAAGAATTGTGGGAATATAGGAAGGTATCTGAGAAACACTGTCAAGAGAAAATGCACCTGACCTGTCGGTAAAAGTATAATATGCAACCATAATCAGGGGAGCAATAATAAACAGCAGTACCCAGACAAGATAAGGCTTATCAAGAAGCCTTGTACGGCGTCTATTCATCTTCGCTATCCTCCCAGTTATAGGATGCATCAGAAATATGATCCATCTCATCAGAGAAGGAGGAATAGTCACCAAACTCACCGCTGTATTCACTTCTGTTCATAATATGAATCGCATCAGGCTCGATGTACATACCGATTTTTTCGCCGACCTTATGATTTTCCTCAGTAGTCTGAATCATCCATATAAAGCCGCCCACATCAACAAGGATTTCAAAGTGAACACCCTTGAAGGTTACACTTGTTATTTCACCTGTAAGGGAAGCCTTGGCACCCGGCTCAACAATTCTGATATCCTCAGGTCTTACAACAGCCTCAACAAAAGCATTCTCACCAAAGCCTGAATCAAGGCAGTCAAATGTAACACCGCCGAAGGACACAACATAATCCTTAAGCATTATAGCATCGACAATATTTGACTCACCAATAAAATCGGCAACAAAGGCATTTACAGGCTCATTGTAAATATCCTCAGGCGTACCGATCTGCTGAATTTTACCCTTGTCCATAACGACAACCGTATCGGACATTGAAAGTGCTTCCTCCTGGTCGTGCGTCACGTAAATAAAGGTGATTCCCAGTCTCTTCTGAATTGCCTTGAGCTCCGTCTGCATATCCTTTCTGAGCTTGAGGTCAAGTGCACCGAGAGGCTCGTCAAGAAGGAGCACATGCGGATTGTTTGCAAGTGCTCTGGCAATTGCCACACGCTGCTGCTGACCGCCTGAAAGAGAGTCAATACTGCGTTTCTCAAAGCCCTTTAAGTTCACAAGCTCCAGCATCTGCGCAACAATCTGACGGATTTCGTCCTTAGATTTCTTCTGAAGCTGAGGACCGAATGCAATATTTTCATATACATTTAAATGAGAAAAAAGAGCATAACGCTGAAAAATGGTGTTCACCTTTCTCTTATGAGGAGGAACATCATTTATTTTTTTACCTTCAAAAATAATATCGCCCTCATCAGGGTCAATAAAACCTGCAATGCAGCGAAGAGTAGTTGTCTTACCGCATCCTGAAGGTCCAAGCAGCGTTATAAACTCTTTTTCATTAATATACAAATTCAATTTATCAAGTACAACATTGTCACCGTATTTTACGGTGATGTCCTTAATATCTATTATCTTTCCCAATATACACATCCTCATTTTACTAACACGATTTGGCAAAGCCATAAATTAAATATAAATAATTATTAATAGAATGTCAATATATTTTTTTTAATATCTCTTCACCTTTTTCTGCCTTTTCAATCGTATCCTTCACCTGTTCAAAATCACACACCATTGATTTGGGCTTTGCACTGAAATTATCCATACCGAACGGCACAAAATAATAGTTCTTATAATTAAGCAAAGCACCGATATTTTTAGCAGCAGCACCAAGCGCATCATTGGTTGATATTCCTATAACTACAGGACGGTTGTTTCTAAGATGACTCTTCGCCGCCATAGTTACTGATGTATATGTTACTTGATGATAGTTAAATAGTACACTAAAATACCTTGTCAAAAAAGACAGGGTATTTTTTTATAAAAAAATACGTTACCTTCAGTCATCTTTAAAACTATAAGGATAACTAATGGAATTATGCATTTTTATAGGAAGGTAATATTTATGGATTCAAAAACAATTATTGGTATCTCTTTTTTATCAATTTTCACAGTGGTGTCAATTGTTGCAACAATTGTATCTTTCAAATCAGACAGTGAAAATAGCGGTAAATATAAAACTGCATCAGTAGTCGCGTTAGTCATTTCTATAATTGCAGATACAACAACTTTTATAAACAACATTGATGAAATATATCTACGACATAATCCAAGTACAACCGTAACAGCCACTACCGAAACAACAACCAAACCCACAACTGAAAGTACCACTACAACTACAACGCAAACAACTACTAAAAAGGAAACTACTGCCGAAATCACAGAAAGAACTACAGTCGTATTAAACGATTCAACAACATACATTTCACACCAATTCAGAGAGTATGAAAGCGTACCATATGAAAAAAACTTTTATGCTCCAACAACAGGCACTTACGGATTTGTACTTGATATAGACAGTGTAAATTACAGTTATCAAATAACTGTTTATAATTCAAAAGATGAGGAGGTCTTTTCAAAAAGATATTATGATTCAAATGACAATGAAATAAGCTATGAATTGATTGGAGGTGAAGACTACACGATTCAAATAGAAAGCACTGACGGAACACCAAAAGCGGATATTATTATTTATTATCCTGCACAGCCTAAACAATAAAATGGAGGAATCAAAAATGAAAAAAGGCTTATTAAGTATATTACTGATCTCAATACTTTTATTATCATTATGCGGATGTGCTGACAGCTCTTTTGACACAGAGCCAATTACAACAACCGAAGAAACTACAACGACTGAAATAACTGAACCTGAAGATGATGAGATTTTTCCGACTGAATCAACTGAGGTTACTAAACCAGTTACACCGGTTAAAGAAAACTTTATGGCCGGCAGTCTTATTTTTTCAGGCGCAGAAGTTTGCTACTCATATGTTGCACCTATAAATGGTGTGTATCGTTTTGATTTTGATATAAACAGCATTGAAAACAACTATAAATTTATATTATCAAATGAAAAAGACGAAGTACTTATTGAAACACAATATAACTATTGTAACGACGGTGGTGTCTCATGCTCACTTAGTGAAAATGAGACCTATTATATCAATATAATCCAGCTTGAAGGCGAACCTGAATACTCTGTAAAAATAGGTGTTCCTGAAAAAACAAAACAAATCAGCGGTGATACTTTTTCAGGAAAATTATCTTACATTGACAAATGTGATTCTTTTACCTTTAAGCCGCAACTTGACGGAATATATCGTTTTGATTTTGATACAACCAATGTCAATTATAATTACAGATTTGAAATGTACACTCCTAAACAAGAATCCGTCTGTGATGTTAATTATAACTGTAATAATAACGGTGTATCAGCTTATCTCTACAGTGAGATTGAGTATACAATATACGTATCTCAAAAAGAAGGCTTACCGGAATATGAAATCAGTATTGGAATTCCAAAAGAAAAAACCGCAGTAAAAAATGGTATCTTCTCAGGAAAAATAAATTATATTGATCAGCGCGATTTGTATTCATATAAGCTTTCTAAAGGAGAATATCAAGTACAGTTTAAAAATATAAATTCAAATTCTGAAGTAAAAATCAGAGTTCTTAGTGCAAAGCAGGAAAACATCTTTGAACGCAGCAGCACTACAGATATAGTTAGTTTCAATGTTGAAACAGGCGGTGTATATGAAATACAAGTTGAACAGCGATATGGATATACAGACTATGATATCGTGTTTACAAAAGTTTGATTTTAAGGAAGCGAAGATTTTATGGATAGTTCCTATCATAAACTGAATTTAACATTAATAATAACGGGCACTATGTGTTTAATAGTATCACTTGTTATAATTTTCTCAAAAGGCAATATCTATGATACAACAATTAGAGAATTTTTATCACAAAACAAATATAATTTAATCATATGCCTTGTTTGTTCCATATCAATCATATTCTTATTAATATTTTATTTTGAGTTAAAAAAGCAAAATAATATCAGCGATGAAATTACATCTTATTCAAACAGATTAAAAAAGGTTATAATACAAGAAAATGATGATGAATTAACAACAAGCATTTTGGACTATGAAACAAACCAGAATAAGGATTCATATGATAACGATGCAAATTTGCAAGAAATCGAAACGACAAAATCAAATGATAATAATGAAAAAATCAATGCATTAGAGCTTATGTTAATAAATTTAGAAGACATCAAAGAATTCTACACCTGGAGTCAAAAGCAAGCAAAAGCAGCATTTGCATTGGCTGTAATTATGTGTGTATTAGGTTTTGCTTTAATGACAACAGCGGTAATTTTTTCCGCAATACTCAAGTTAGATTTTCCGGTTTCCTTTATTCCTGCAATCGGCGGTGCTATCTCCGAAATTGTAGCAGCAACAGCTTTAGTTGTATATAAAAATTCATTAACACAGTTAAATCATTATCATAAGGCATTGCACGAAGATGAAAGATTTTTATCAAGTATCAATTTGCTCAGTCGTTTTAGTTCAACAGATATGCAAGACAATATGTTACAGGAAATCATCAAAAGCGAAATACAAATGAATCTATCAGAACTAAAAAACAAATAGATTATAACGAACAAAAGGCCCTCAGGCACTATGAATCATCATAGCATCTGAGGGCTTAGTTATTTCTGTATTTAATTGCTAATCCTTCTTAACCGAGCCTTTACGTACAAAGCCTGTTTTGTAACCTGAATCGGTTTTGTAGGAGATGATAGGATTGCTTTCACCTGTGCCGAGCTGAAGAACTCGTTCATTCTTTGACACACTGCCTACCTTCAGCGTAAGGTCGCTGTCAGCATAGACGGTCTGTGCTGACACCATTGCTGCATTGCCGTATTTTGCCACTTTCGTCACCTTCCCTTCTGCATTTTTCGGTTTGGTGTATGTAATCAGCCAATAGCAAGGATCGCGGTCCTGCGTTGCTTTGGATATTTCCTTGATTGTCACTCTTGCGCCGTACCTGGTTGCCATTACAATTCTCTGCGGTCTGTTGTACTGCTGATATTTGCCTGCGTACATTTGCGGATCATACACATCCACCACATCATTTTCAAAGAGCTGCACTGCTGCCACGAAGTGCCCTGCAGTTGAAAAGACGTTATATGCATCTCCCTGATTAATGATTGCCTTGCCACCTTTATCAAGATGTGAAAGCAGCTCCTTATTCAGCTGGGTTGACTTGTAACTAAGCTCAGGATGAGCCTTACATACTGCCTTGAGGAGCTTATCCATATCGGTACCGTTATTTGTTCTCGCACCGCAGGACTGTGCTAAATCCCTCATTTGTTTTACTGTATACAATTCCTTACCACAAGCGTTATTCACTGCGATACAGGCTGACACAACACCGCAGCCGCCGCTGGCTATGGTTGCCTTTGTTCCGTCAGGCTTGTTGTAGGATAAATTGCTGTAATCATTCTGGTTGTAATAAAACATAGTTACTCCTCCGTTAATATGAATAGCTCTCGACAATCTCCACGCCATATTCAAGAGCACATGTATGTTCTATCTTGCAGCCGCGAGCCTTTTCCCAGTTCTTAGCAAACACAGCAACATCTGCTTCAGCAAGTTTTTTTATTGATTCACCGAGAAACCATAACGGTTTAGCATCATGCGGTGCACCCTCAAAGTAACTGTCAATAACCTCAACGTTATCGCCGTACTCCTTCTTAACGCAATCGATTAAATAATTTCTTTCTGTTTTGATTTCTTCATCTGTTTTGTCCTTCATAGGCTGTGATATAAATACTTTCATTTTTTACTCCTCCCTGAGTCCTTCAAGATAAATATCAGCTATTCTTGCCTTTTCTGTGAAGCTGTTATTCTTCCACCAGGCAGCGATTGATGT
>ERZ808051.129-NODE-129-length-99649-cov-10.355291_pt1 | contig 99649 bp, 86 predicted proteins | sample MGYA00380199_ERZ808051 | MGnify/ENA primary metagenome ERZ808051 (study PRJEB31490, sample SAMN06133391) | mouse gut metagenome | isolation source: J11 | host: mice | place: China: Chengdu | collected 2015-05 ... | reverse complement strand
AGCTGCACTTTAGCTTTTCCATGTGCTGTGAATAGAGTTATCCATGATTCCATAGCCTGTTATGCACATTTCCACAAATCCAAACTTATATAAAATCCAAACTTTTCTGAAAACGGCTTGATAACAGGGGATTCTTGCCGGAAAAAGTTTGGATTTCATTTCACAAAGCGCAATGCTCTAATTATGACAAAATGAGTAAAATATTGTTAACTGGTGTAGGTGTAAATTGTAACCGATCAGATCCATGCTCACCTGATCCCCCGCTCGTCCATGCACTCGAATCTTGTCCCATCATCGAGAATTGTGATGGTGATGTTGCGGCTGCTGTATTTTTCCGCGGCGGCGTGCAGCAGTTCCGACATGTCGCTCTCTGTCATCTGCAGTATTTCATCAATATCCGACGACGCCCAATAATCCTGTATCTCACGCATCATTTTGCCGATCTGTCCGTCGCGCTCCCCGATGGTGACTTTTTCCTTGTCCGCAATATGATAGGAAAAACAGTAATCCAGCGAACACCATGCCATACCGTAACCGTTCTGTGCAGATTCCTCTCTGCCGGACAGATAAACGTTGGTGCAGATATCCTGCTCTGGTTCGTTCTTTGTAATGCTTCTGACATACTCCGCATTTTCCATGTTGGAAAGCCATGTCGTCAATTCCACAAAGGATCGCTCCTCCTCTGTCAGCGCAGCGCGGTAATCGCCCAGCCCATGATCCTCGCTGATCCTGTCCATCCGCTCGTAATTGTTATCGCACCAGTCGAGATATTCCGCATTGAAATCCGCGACAGATCTCTGCTGGTAATCTGCCGTTTTCAGGGTGAAAAGACTTCGGTAATCCTCCTCTGTGGCAGGCGTCGTCCTCCTGATCTCCTGAAACTCATTTCTATGCTCATCTGTCACCGCCTGGCGCCTCTCGGTGATCTCAGCCATCTCCTGCGCGTTGGCTTTGCGCAGTCCGACAATCTTATGATCCTCATATAGCACAACGAGCTCGATCGCATCAGCGGCATAGATATCCTCCCCGATCCCTGCGTGCTCCGAGATCCAGACGTTTTTTTCCTCGTCGTAGATCCCCCGCACCTCCGTCCCATCGAAAAACATTTTGTAATCATCCGTATCCCAGTCATAATCATATGTCAGCCCAAAGGGCACGTAGGGCGCCATCATCTCATCCCACTCGTCACGCCGCTCTTTCTGCCAGTCTTCCATCTCATCAACTGCCACACCGTTCAGCGGCGCGTACTTATATTCTATATCCGCATGCAACCGGTCACTCCGACATGTCATTGTAATATTCTGAATGCACTCATCAATGTGCATCTTCATGAATTCCTCGTCGCGCAGTTCCCCGACAAACAGCCCCTGCAGGATATTTCCCATCTCCTCCTCTATCCAGCGGCGCGCTGAGATGTACTCGCCTATGGGAAGACTGTCCGGATCCAGAATATCAAGTGTGACTGTATATTCCAGTGAGGCGTTTTCTGACGCGCTGATAAAATCAGTGACTGCGTTCCCGCCAAAATAGATCGTCTGCTTCCCTGACATGACCGGTCCGAGCACATTGTACAGGAAATCATATGTCTCCTTGCTGTCCGTTCCTTTCATGGTCTCATACCTTGCATATATCGTCTCATCCCGGAAAAAACGGTCTATGATATCACTGTACTGTTCTGTGTCCGTCAATTTCCCCACCTTGTCCCGGTACTCCGAGATGGTCATATTCTCGCAGCCGTCAAGCCTGAGTGCGAGCAGCATTTTGTATTCCTGCTCCGAAAAGCCCGCATCCGACGATGACGCCGCTGTGCCTTCCTTTTTTCCAGTGTTTTTGTTCTCTGCCGCAGATGTGGCAAACGCCATCGTCACACTGATGACCAGAATGGCTGCCGCGACTACTGCGGGCGTGGATTTCTTTTTCATTTTCATGATTGCTGTGATCCTCTCTTCCATTGCGTTCTTTCCGATCTTCGATAACAGTCCGCTGCAAAGCGGTGCAACGCGGCTTCTGTCTGCCTCCATGCGGATCAGCATCATCGCATATGCCGATCTGGACGATTCTCCCATGCGGCGCACAACACTCTCGTCACAGGAGATTTCCACATCCCGGTTAAAAAACAGCCACATGATCCACACCATCGGATTGAACCAGTGGACGCAGAGCGCGCATGTGACCAGCAGTTTTGTCAGCGCGTCGAAACGGCAGATATGCACATACTCATGTGTCAGGACATACTGCAGCTGCTGCGCATTTTCCCAGTCCGTGCTTTTGGGCATCAGTATGACAGGATGAAAAATGCCGTATGTCAGGGGCGTTGAAATTCTGTCCGACTGCCTGACGCTTGTGCCGCGGTGCGCTCCCAGCCGTTTCATCACAGATACCAAAGCATTCCGATCAGACGATCCCGGCTTCTGAAAACTGCCCGGTCTCTGCTGCAGCCATCCCTGCACAAAGTCATTTTCAACCGGGAGCGAAGCCTGGAACTCGAACCGGCAGCGCAGATAGGACACTGCAAAATACAGCGCGCAAGCCAGAAAACCAGTCAGCCAGATCACGGAAAACAGCCGGCGAGACTGCCATACACGTTCCCATATATACCGCATTCCGCTCCGCAGTGTCTGCGTGGAGATGACACCTGTGTCATCTTTTTGCACCGGGCGATCAGCCGCATTCGTCAGATTACTTTTATCGACCTTGTTCTCTGATCCATTTTCAGTGTCATCGATGGCTGCCTTGTCAGTTCTGTTTTCAGACCGGCTGCGCTGTTTCCCGTCTGTCGGCACGCCGCTCCCTTCCGGCGATATCGCCATACGATCACCGTTCATCGCGCCGTACTGCCCCATATCAGCGTCCGTCAAACCGTCTGTGTCCAAATGCATGTCGATACCATGATCTTTACCACGCTCTGTGAGTGAAGCATGCTCCGACAGCTCCTCCCCCGGCAGCGTCCCTGACACATTTCGCTGTGCCAGCGAGTAAACGCTCAGCTCCGACGGGATCGAAAACGGCACCAGCAGTCTCATCAGCACGATCCCCCACAAGATCAGAAACGTCTTTTTCGGCAGTCGGTTGACCGCCAACGCGCGTATGATGATCACCGCCGTGATCATGACTGCCCCGGCAAAACTCATCTGCAATAAACTCATATTTCCCCTCCTCCCATATGCGGTCTGCCCGAAACCGGCAGACACTGCGACAAGATACCAGCTCAATCCGCTCCGTACGTCTCGACGATCCGCTTCAAGCTTTCGATCTGCTCGGAGGAGAGCTTCTTCCTGCCAAGCAATGCCGCGAACAGCTTATCCGCAGAACCGTCATATACCTTGTCGATCAGCTCGTCCGTCTCCGCCTCCTGCACCTTTTCCTTCAGGATCAGCGCATGACACATGAAATTCGGCTCTGTGCGCTCGATCGCTCCCTTTTTCATGCACCGTTTGATCAGCGTGTACGTCGTGTTCTTGTTCCAGCCAAGCTCCCTGTTGAGTATGTCCGCGACGTGCTTTGCCGGCACATCGCCGTCCCTCCACAGCACGTTCATCACCTTTAACTCGGAATCAAACAGCTTTGTTGTGTCCTCATTCATAAACAACCCTTCCTTTCATAAGACTACAGTAGTATCTGTTAATAGACTACTACAGTCTTATGTTTTTGTCAATCCCTAAAGCACGATTTTTTGCATTGTGGTAAAATCTTCCTCGAAGAAACTGCGCTCCGTGGTCTGTTAGCTCACTATCCGGCTGTTTGCAGCTGGTTTGTTGCACTCCGGCGAAAGTGTCTTCTCATTGCTAACAACACCACAGAAGCTTTTCAAGATGCCAGAAATAAGCGCAAAAAACAGGAAACCTTCTCCGGATCTCCTGTCTTAGTGTGCCGTTAAATGCAGCGGCAGTTATTCCGTTTTCTTTTGGCTGCAATCCTGCAAACCGGGAGCTCGTTGGCACAGTTACTGCCTTTGAGCTAGTACAGCGTTGCCTAAATAACAGTGAAAAACAGTGCCTGATATTTGTGACAGGACAAGGCGGAGGAAGGAGGCAATGCGGTGGCATTGTTGACTGACGACAACGCGGTACTGGTGCAAATAGCAGGTGCTGTATTCACTGTTATTTGCGCAACGCTGTACTAGTACTCCATCCGGTCAGAAATTAGCATCGTGAACTGCCTGGTTCGCACCATTGCGTCGTTAAAATTTCTAGACGATGCCACCGCATCGCCTTCGAAATTTTGCCTAGCACTGGCACGAACCATGCAGTCCACAACTCTAATTTCTGTCTGGATGGAGCACTAGAAAAGCAGCAATATTATCCGGTGTTTCAATATCAATGCACACCTGCTCGGCAAGCTGCTCCACCGAGGCATCCGGATTTCTGTACAGGGCACTCTCCAAGCTCTCTATAACTCTGGGCAGATACTTTGGAGCATTCCCTCTGGAGAGGAATATCTTCAAAACCTCCTGCAGCAGGCAATAGGAAATTTTTTCCGGAACCACGCCCTCTATCAATGCCGGGCAGCTTATCTTGAAATTGTCCGTAAGCTTTTTCACAATATCCCTGCTCAAAAGCATTCCATATTTTTTTCTTATCTCCTGTCCGAAAGTACGGATTATATGCTCCAAAGTGGTGTCGTCTATCACTTCCACCTGCTCATCGTATACGACTCTGTCATAAATCGTCACCATGAACTCCCGGGGTCTCAACTGCAAATCATCCCGAATTCTTACCGTGGGAAGCCAATAGCCTTCCTTTGACATCTGCATTCTCTCTGCAGTATTTCGATCTCGTAGATAACTTCTTCGGACATATTGATAACAGGAGGTTTTCTTCTCGAAATAAGATACATTATACAAACTCCTCTCTTATAACCGCTTGATAATCTGATAGAGCATGAGCGAAAAACTGACGATAGCCAACGCAAAGACTACACCTAAGTACACCTCCCTGTTTGGGACTATACTTAACAGCAATACTATTGTGAGAAGGAGAACTATATTAGTAATCACTGTTACAACCAACTTTTTGTTGCTCTTTACTATGTTTGTGCTTTCTTCCAAATGTTCAAGCATACGCTTATCCCCTTTCAGCTCGGGATAGGACTTTTCATTTTCCCAGTTTGAGATCGTCTGACGTGTTACCTGGATTTTTTCTGCAACTGCTTCCTGGGTAAATCCTTTTTGAACCCTGACACTCTTTAGCTTTTTTCCGATTTCCATGGTTAAAAAACGATGTCAAAATCCCTTTACATCGTGTCATTCTGCCCTTTGAGAGCATATAGAATGAGAGGAATGATCCCCAGTACTTTCATCACCCCTAAATATACCTCCGTTGTATTTTGTACGGTCTGCCAGACCTGCACTTATTATACAACGGAGGTTTTTATTGTCACATTGGGTCAATCGTGTGAAAGATACGTTTTACTCTGCCTTCCATGTATATAAATCTGAGCTGCAAACGCAGATAGACCAGTTCTCCACCAGAGGTAAGGTCATACTCTGCATCAAAACCTTCGGGGCACTCATAAAAATACACTTCATGATGGTACTCATATTGAGGGTGGAAATTGCAGGGAACCCCGTACTCATCGAACGTATCAAAATCGTTCATGTCCAATGTACCCTGAATGCACTCCCGGATCACCTCTGTATCGTCCCACTCCATTTCATCCACACACGATGGCAGATCCTCGTATCTTTTTTCGTGAAGGACATGGAGAATGTCCTTTACCGTCTGAATGGCTAATTCTTTATCCTGCTCTGTCATCAAAATACCTCCTAACATAAATTTCAAAATATGTGACTGCTGCATTTATTATATAGTAGTTTACAAGCTTTTGCAAAAGATATCTATTTTTCCAGCATCATCGAGTAACTGTCCAGCCTTGCATTCACACAACCAGCAAACAGCTTTTCCATTGCACAGTTCCTTCTCTTATCTCTTGGCACTGTTTTCATGACTTTCCTTACTATTACTTGATCAATTCACTTAATCCTCCATAGCAAGTTACATGTGCACTTTTTCTTGCTCTAGAGCGACATAAATCAGACATTTCTCTCCTGTTCTAAACTCTTCCAAAGAAATATCATCTTCGAAATCATCCTTTGTTCCAAAAGGGAGTACCAGTTTTGCCATATTTGTCTGAACATAGTAAAGAAAATTATTTGGAAATCTATCCTTGTGGTCTCATTTAATTTTGCAAGACATGCTCCCACATTTTTTGGAATGAATGCGTTTCCACTCTTTACCCAACAGTCCATCTCCTCTAATTCTCAAAATTTTGTTTTATGTACCATTTGACGACATTTATAAACGGTGACAATTTTTCTACATCATCTGGATAAATGCAACGGATTAACTCTTCATCAAGCTCTTGTATTGTCCTGTAAATTGCCTCTCGAGCCTGCTTTAATCTATGCGAATTCAGATTCAAGAGCTCTGTCGTATAAACATCTCCATCGATCACACCATCGCAAGTCCTTTCTCCCTGAAATCCGTAACAAGACGCTACTTCAGATTCTCTGTTTTCGTATTCATCAACTCTGTTCCCATAAATTCTTCGAGAATATAATTTGCATCAAAACCATCAAGTCTTCTGAACTCCACGATTTCTCCTGATATACCTGAATTTCTCATAAAGAAAACATGATAATCATCATTTACTTCACTAAGCACAATGGGCGAATGTGTTGTAATGATAAATTGAATATTCGGGAAAGTCTCTCTTAACTGCTTTAACACATTTCTTTGCCACGAAGGATGCATATGAAGCTCTATTTCATCAATTAGTACTACTCCTTCACCTAAAAGCGGATTATCTAAAAGTGGATTTGCGATACTAAGTCTTCTAGAGCGTGTTTCAAAAATCATTCCTGACATCTGCATAGCGACGCGTATGCGTCTCATTCACCACTTTGCGTGATATTTGCGCCAAATTCAGGTTACATAGCCCGCTATGCGCCCTTCATTTGGCACAAATCTCCCACAAATTGTGACGCACATCTGCCAGAAAGCAATTTTGAACCACGCTCTAGGGCGTGAACAGTAACATTCATTCATGCGTTTGTCGTGCCGGATTGCACACAGGCTGGAAAATTTCAAGATTGTGTGGTAAAATAAGATCAAGGGCTTTTATCAATCCGGTTCAGGATGTTTAGGAACTGTTCCTTAGTACTTTTTGCGATGACTGAACCACATTGATAGGGGATAATGCAGCTGGGAGAAGGCTACAGAAAGGGGTTATATGGAACAGCAACACAAAAGGCGCGTGCGCTACAAGGGAACGCATCCCAGAAAATTTGAGGAAAAGTACAAGGAGCACAACCCGGAAAAATACGCGGACACGATCGGGAAGGTGATCAGCAAGGGCAGCACGCCGGCGGGGATGCACCGGTCCATCATGGTCGATGAGATATTGGACTTTCTGCAGATACAGCCGGGGCAAAAAGGGCTGGATGCCACGCTCGGCTATGGCGGTCACACGCGCAGGATGTTGGAACGGCTGCAGGGACAGGGGCATATCTGTGCACTTGACGTGGATCCGATCGAGATAGTCAAGACGAGGGAGCGTCTGGAGCGTGCAGGATATGGGGCGCAGATCCTGACAGTCCTGCAGGAGAACTTTGCCGATATTGATCGGATCGCGGCGGAACATGGACCGTTTGATTTTATCCTTGCGGATCTGGGGGTATCGTCCATGCAGATCGATGACCCGGACAGGGGATTTTCCTACAAGGTGGAGGGACCGCTTGATCTGCGGCTGAATCCGGAAAAGGGCGTATCTGCGGCAGAGCGTCTGAGGGAACTGACACAGGATGAGCTGGCGGGAATGCTCGTGGAAAATGCGGACGAACCCTTCGCGGCGGAGATCGCTGCGGAAGTGGTCAGGACGCTGCGCCGCAGGGAACCCATACAGACGACCACCCAGTTCAAGGCGGTCATCGAGAGGGCACTGTCCGGTCTGCCGGACAACAGCGAGAAAAAGGATCTTGTCAAAAAGACCTGCCAGCGCACCTTTCAGGCACTGCGCATCGATGTGAACAGCGAGTTTGAAGTGCTCGAGGCGTTTCTCGACAAACTTCCCGGCGCGCTGGCGCCATGCGGCAGAGTGGCGATCCTGACGTTTCACTCCGGCGAGGACAGGATGGTCAAGAAAGCGTTCAGGCAAGGGAAGAAGCAGGGCGTATATAGCGGCATCTCCGATGAGGTCCTGCGCCCGTCCGCAGAAGAGTGCAGGCAGAATGGGCGCGCACGCTCCACCAAGATGCGCTGGGCGGTAAGGAACGCCTGATATACACTGTCTGAATGCGCATCTGCGGTATTAGAAAATCTTGATACCATATAGCTCCTAAGGAGCTGTATGGCATCAAAAAGGTGCAAAATGTATAGATAGGAGAGGTCGGGAATGGGCTATATAGAAGAGACAAACGAATTGCAGCTGGATTTTGGGAAGATCGCGGGCATGTCCGGTCAGGAGGTGATCCCTGTCGCGGTCCAGAATGCGGACACCAACGAGGTGATCCTCGTGGCGTACACCAACGAGCAGGCGATGCTGGAGTCGGTCAGACTGCGCAGATTAGTGCTCTGGAGCACTTCGCGGAATGCGCTGTGGCACAAGGGAAAGACATCGGGCAATGAGTTTGAACTGACAGATATCTTCGTCAACTGCGAGCAGAATTCGCTGGTGTACAAAGTCAGACCGATGAAGGGAAATATCTGTCACACATCATATAAGGGGGTGGCGAACAACTGTTTCTATAGGCGGCTTGATATGGACAGCATGAAGCTGATCCATATCAATGAGGAGGGAGCACGCCGGCAGGAATTATAAGGAAAAATGCAGAAGAGAGAAAAAAGAGAAAAAAGAGAAGATAGGAAGGAGCAGTCATGAAAGTACAGGAGAGCTTATTTATTCAGAGAAAGAAACCTCTGTTAAAGAAATTATTGGATATGTTGTTGGAGCAGTATCCGTATGCTTCCATTCTGACAGAGGACGCAAAGTCAGGAAACTATAGTGTTTCAAGAAAAAATATGAGTGTCGGTGAGGGGGAGCGTGGTACTTCCAGGGGATTTGTGGTGAAAGTGTCTGACGGAAAGCATTATGCAGAGTATTCTTTCAATCAGATTTCGGAGGAAAATCTGGAGGGCATCTGCGACCACATCAGGGAATTGGTGGAATCCTCGGATAAAATTATGCCGGAAGGATTATGTGAGAGCGAATACCATGTGCCCGCCGGGGAAGAAACAGCGTTTTGTGACAGTACGGATTATGAGATCGATCCCGAGGTGCTGGGAGATGATGCGATATTGGCGCATCTTGCCGCGATCAAAGAGAAAGGGTTGGCGTTCAGCGATAAGATCCTGGATTGCCAGGTGATGGGCAATTACCAGAAATATACGAAACTGTTTCTGTCAGGAAACCAGTCCTCGGGAAACTGCATGATGGAGCAGAATGTGATGTGGATGACAGGAATATTGTTTTTTGTCGCGGCAAAAGGGGAGGAGTTCAAGACGTATTTTAGGACATACTCCAATCTGGGCGGTGCGGAGGTTCTCTCGCAGATCGATGCGGATATCGAGGAATGCGCGAAGGTCGTTCTGGAGCTCCTGGACAGCGAGTCTGTCATTCCAGGGGAGTACGACTGCATCTGTTCGCCGGATGTCACCGGCATGATCGTGCATGAGGCTTTTGGGCATGGTGTCGAGATGGATATGTTTGTGAAGAAGCGCGCGCAGGCGGAGCAGTATGTGGGAGAGCGCGTAGCGTCAGACCTTGTCACGATGCACGATGGCGCCGCGGCAGCCAGTGAGGTGGCGACTTACTATTTTGACGATGAGGGGACGATGGCACATGACACGACAGTGATCGAGAAAGGGATCCTGAAAAGAGGGATCAGTGACCTGCAGTCTGCCCTGGTGCTGGGGACAGAGCCGACCGGAAACGGAAGAAGGGAGAGTTTCCGCAGAAAGGCATATACGCGCATGACCAACACCTTTTTTGAGGGCGGATCAGATACAGTGGAGGAGATGATCGCATCAATCCAGTACGGTTTTCTGCTGGAAAATCCCAGGAGCGGCATGGAGGATCCAAAGAATTGGGGGATCCAGTGCATGGTCAACATTGCAAGGGAGATCCGGGATGGGAAACTGACCGGGAAAATTTTTTCACCGATCGTCCTCACAGGCTATGTTCCCGATCTGCTAAAGTCCATTTCCATGATGTCAGAGAACGTGCATCTAGGCGGAAGCGGTATGTGTGGAAAGGGATATAAGGAGTGGGTGAAAGTCTCGGACGGAGGTCCGTATATCAAGGCAAAGATCCGTCTGGGATAATGAATCAGTAGTTGTGGACAGTGTATAGGAAAGGAAGGGAAAGATTTTGATTGAACAGATCAAAGCTGTGTCAGCGCAGCTGGGAATAGAAGAATATCGCATTGTTGAGAGTGTGCAGGAGTCGGTAGAATGCTTTTTTGTCAGAAAAAAGCTGGATCTAAAGAGACGGACAGATCTGACAGATTATGCTGTTGTCGTGTTCTGCCCGCATGAGGAAGATGGGAAAAAGATGCTTGGTTCGTCGTCGGTCATCATTCACCCGGAAATGGAGACAGCAGAAATCAGGGAAACACTGCAGAGGGCTTACCATGCGGCAGCGCTGGTGAACAACGAATACTATGAGCTGAACGCCGGAAAAAGAGAGGAATTTGTCAGGGCAGACAGTCAGTTTGCAGGGCAGAGTCTCGAGGAGAGCACCCGCCAGATCGTGGAGGCATTGTATGAAGCTGACAATTCTGAGAAGGTATTTATCAATTCTGCGGAAGTATTTACAAAGCGCGTTGTCCGCCGGATCGTAAATTCCAGGGGAGTGGATGTCAGCTATGAGACTTATCTGGTTTCCGGGGAGTATGTTGTGCAGTGTATTGCCCCCCGGGATGTGGAGACATACCATCAGTTTTCTTACCACGAGGCAAACCTTGATGCACTGCGCCGCGATGTAGCGGAAGCGCTTGCGATGACTCAGTCAAGGGCGGAGGCAGAACGGGCTCCCAGGGCAGGGAAATACACGATCCTTCTGTCGGAAAGGAATCTGCAGGAGATCTTGCAGTATTACTGTGTGCGTTCCAGTGCAGGTGTCGTTTATCAGAAGTTTTCCAATTATCAGATTGGAGACCATGTTCAGGGAGACACGGTACAGGGAGACGCGCTCACGGTATATCTCAAAGCAAAAGAGCCCTACAGCGATGAGGGTATCGTGATGAAAGACCGCCTGCTCTTAGAGAAAGGGACATTGAAAATGTTTCACGGAGGGTGCAGGTGTTCGTACTACCTTGGCGTCGAACCCACAGGAGATTATACCAGTATCTCAGTGCCGGTTGGCAGCAGGACGATGGAAGAGCTGAAATCTGCCCCGTATCTGCACATCGTGAGTTTTTCTGATTTCCAGATGGATAGCATGTCGGGGCATTTTGGGGGTGAGATCCGGCTTGCATTATTGTATGACGGTGAGAAAGTGACACCGGTGACAGGCGGATCGGTCAACGGCAGTATTCTGGCGGTGCAGGGCAATATGCTTTTTTCCAGGGAGCGCTATCAAAATGACGAGTATGACGGACCTTACGCAGTAAGGATCGAGGGCGTGGAAGTAGCCGGGACAGAATGACGGATGTCAATGTATCATCTCATGCTTTCCTGGACTTGCGGGCTGACAGCACTGTGGTGAGACAGATGCATGCGATGCCCAGCGCAGCGTATGAAAGGCGGGTGGCGGTAAACGCGGCACTGACAGTAAATGCCGGTTCACCGTCCGCACCGACAGGGAGCGTCAGCGGAACTGTCGAGAAATATCCCGCACCAAAGAGATCAAAGACACTCGGGATGCTGTGCAGGGCGAGGGCGGGCAGCATCAGCGCATAGATCAGACTGCGGTGGAGGCTGCCGAGAAGCTGCCCCAGACCGTTGATGAGTATAAAACATGGCAGGATCAGCAGGAATGTCGGCAGTATGAATGCCGCAAAATCGTGGAATCGAAAAAACTGTATATAAAATAAAAGTGAAAGCGCGATCTCCACGAGGCAGATCAACAGAAAGCAGCTGCCTGCTGCCAGCGTCCGTATCAGAACCTGGCTGAATGGCGAGACCGGGGTGGCAGCTGTCAGCTCTTCGATCTGCTTTTGCTTCCGGCTGTAATAGTTGGACAACAACAGCAGAACAGTGACTGCCGCAACCGGGAGTGTCTTGCCGAGATAGGTGCAGTAGCTCCAGACGGAAAAGGGGGCTGTGTACGCAGTGCCCAGGACAATATCATAGGACAGCAGGAACCATGCGTACAGACCATTCACGAGGAGCAGTCCCGGAAAGAGTCTGTTCAGAAGTGTCCGCCGCAGTTCATAGCACAATATTTTGAGAAAACATTTTTTATTCAAGGTTCAGATCCTCCTCTGTCAGATTGCAGTATCGCAAAAAATCTTCAAAACCAAATCCATTTTCATATTGATCCTGATCCGCGTACATCCGGCGCAGGATCTCGTCCATCTGCTCCTCGCCCCCGACCAGTTCCTCCGCTTTCAGGATCATCAGGGGCATGCGCTGATACCGGTTGATCCCTCTGTTTGCGGAGGCGATCTGGGACTGATACAGTTCCGGGAGCAGCGCCAGATATTCCGGGTGGCGGTTGTAGAAACTGCGGTTCTGCCCGTCAACGGATTTCTTCCACGCATCGACATAGTACTGCTGCGCATAGAGCGCACCGTATTTCTCTTTGACCAGGCGGTAAGTCGAGTAGACAGTCAGCCCTTCTGGGCTCCACAGCTCCTCATTCGTGCAGGAGAGTCCAAGTCCGCCCCACCACTGATGGATCATCTCGTGGATAAAGACTTCTGTCGCACTGGCACCCTTGTCCGTGTCGCGCAGCGTATCCGGAGTCAATATTGTCTCAAACCATGTGGAGACACCGGTTACGGCATAACCGCCCATGAACATGGAGCTTTCCTGACGCAGGAGCAGATGACCGTCATCCGCCGAAAAGAGTTCTCCGTAATGGTCACTGCAGTATGTGAGAATATCGATGATCGCCTGCTGGATATCATTTTCCCTGACAGTCTCTTCGTACGCGGTCCCGTAGGCGAAATCGACCTCCAACTCACCGATATTGAACGTATCGATGGTGTAATATCCTGCCGTGAGATCACTGAGATATTTGGGACATCGCTCTGTCCAGGTCTTTGTGCCGTCGCCGTTGTCGACATACTGTGTCATGCGGGCGTGGTTCAGGAAAGGCGTCAGATTGTCGGGGATCGTGATCTCAGCTATAGCAGCCTTGTCAACACCGGTATAGTAGTTCTCCAACATGGGAACGATCGCACATGTGGACAGTGTGATATAGTCACGGTCGATCGTGTCCCTCACCATGGAGGAAGACCAGCATTTTCCCTGTGTGGGGAAGCCGCTGTACTCGATCACAAGGGTCTTGTTGCAAAGCTGTTCCGGGAGCTCGAAGTAGGTTGGTCGCTGCCCGTTTATATCGCTGTCCACCGTGCGAAAAGGCACTGCTTCGCCGTCGTAGGACATGCTGGTGATCCTGTAACCGGGGTTGAGATAGAGCAGCGCCTCCCCGCGGTATGGGACTTGTATGTCATATTCTGCCTTTGCAGAGAGTGTTCCCGATGCAGGATCGAGTTCTATGCTGTACAGGATCGAGCTGATCCTGTTGGCGTCATCGATCTCCAGGACTATTTCCGATTTATAGTCAAAATATTCGGGTCCGTGGTCGATAAAGGGCTGGAAGTGCCATAGACAGACCGCGGCTGCGGCAGACACGGCAGCAGGAGCCAGGATGTAAAGTTTCCGCACGTTTTTGCGGAATGAAAAGACCAGCCCTCTCTGATATCTGCGGACACACAACATAGATATCAGCCAAAACGCCAGTGCGATGCAGATCCATATGACGCGCGTGTACAGCCCGATGCGCAGAGGCCAGATCGACGGGAAACCGTCGGAGTATGTGATGACAAACGGATTGATCCAGCGCATGAAATAATCGGAGGAGGCGATACCGCTGACACTCACGCCAGCTATTGCGATATAGAGTATGACAGAGCCTTCTACGCGCCGCGTGATCTGGTAGAGCGCATCCGCGAGCAGGATAGAGATCCACCAGGTCGGGAGCATGAAGACCGCAAAATTGGCAAAGTAAAAGCCCGGCGAGAACAAGTAGGACATCCTGGCTGCGGTGTAGGGCAGATATACCAGTGCGGTGAGTGCAGTCACGATCATGGATATCGTCAACAGCGCAAGCGTTCTTGCGGCGGACAAAGATGCAGGCGGTGCGACGGCATCTGTCAGGATATGCACACCGCTGCGCTGCAGTCTGTCACTCTCCATGATCATGACCACAGCCCACACGACGGCACCGACCGTCGTTCCCGTCAGCACCGGAGTCATGATATAGCGGGCTGACATGACACGGGAAGAGTGTTCATACAGAAGATTGCCCAGAGGCAGCGAGAGCATGGACAGGATTGCTGCTGTGATCACATTCCGGGACGACAGCAGACGCTTTAGCTCAACACGGTAAAAGGAAAAAAGAATACGTTTCATTTTGCGGCAGGCTCCTCTCGTGGATCGATACGGTTTTGGGGACGATGGATGCAGTACAGGTAGGCGTCTTCCAGCGTCGGTTCGCAGGGCTGCGCGTATGGGGGCAGGTGCTCTGCGACGATGCGGGAGCGGATTCCGTCAGCCGTATGGACTTTGGAGACGATCTGGCATCCGTCCGGGACGGCATCGCCCAGTTGTGCGTGATAGATCCCGACATGCTGCTCCGTCTGCGCGATGAGTCGGGACGGTGTACCGTCAAAGAGGATCAGACCGTCGTGGATCACAAGCACACGGTTGCAGACTGCCTGCACATCCTCGACGATATGTGTGGAGAGCAGAACGATCTTGTCCTGCGCCATCTCCGAGAAAATATTGCGGAACTTGACACGCTCCTCGGGGTCGAGACCGACAGTCGGCTCGTCGAGTATGATCAGCTGCGGATTGCCGAGCAGTGCCTGCGCGATCCCGACGCGCTGTCTCTGACCGCCCGAAAGACTGCGTATGCGTGTCTTTTTCTGCCCTGTCATGTTTGTGCGTTCCAGCACTTCGGCGATCGCTCCGGAGTCCTTGATATTTTTGAGCGCTGCCATGTAGTCGAGAAACTGCCAGACGGTCAATTCATCGTACAGTCCAAAGCTTTGCGGCAGGTAGCCGAGCTGTGATTTCAGATACTTTTCCTGTGAGAGCAGGGGCTTTTCGTTCAGAAGGATCTCACCTTTGGTGGGCAGAAGTCCTGCGATCAACAGCTTCATCAGCGTCGTTTTCCCGGCACCGTTCGGACCGAGAACGCCGATGAAGTTTGGGCTTTCGGCGTGGAGGGAAATGTCCTGCAGCGCCTTCTTGCCCGATGGATAGATCATGGTGATATGGTCGACATCGATTTTCATAAAACTTCATACAACTCCTTTGCATTTATGTGACGGATCCATTTTATCATAAATACTGCGGGAGTTGTCTGGAGATTGTGTGTATTTTTGTGGAGTTTAGGTGGAGTTTGTGTTGAGTTTGTGTTGAGAGGTCTTTTTGCGGATCGGTCATGGCGGAGCGCGCAAAAGGTCAGGCGGTCAAAAAGACGGCAGTAAACGTTACGCCGTCCCCGGTGTTTTCGATGGAGTGGCTGACTTGATTGTTCTCAAAGATCATCTTCGTGATATAGAGCCCGAGCCCGCTGCCGTGCGCTGCGGATCGGTCTGCGCGGTAAAAAGCCTCAAAGAGGTGCGGCAGATCCGTCTCATCGATATGTGCGTCTGCATTGACCACAGTGAGTGTCGCACTGCCGTGAGCGCGGGTGAGCCTTATGGTGACGCTGCCGTGTTCGGGCGAGTAGGTGACTGCATTTCCGATCACATTTCCGAGCGCTTTTTTCAGCAGCATCGCATCCCCGTATGTTTGGACACCGGGTTCGATATCGATAAAAAAACGGATGGCGAGCGGCTGCGCGTAGTCCATATAGTCAGCGGTCAGAACCGTCAGAAGACGGGACAGATCAACGGTGGTCATCGCAGGTTCTGCCAGCATATCCACATGGGAGACCAGCAGGACTTCCTTGATAAAGCTGTTGAGGGACTGCAGGATCTCCGCGCTGCGCGCGAGATATTTTTCGCGGTCTTTGTACACGCCGATCTGTGACTGCATGCCCTCCAGCTGTCCGATCACGACAGCGATCGGCGTCTTGAGCTCGTGGGAGACGCCTGAAAAGAAGAGCATTCTCCGGCGCTCGCGCTCTTTCTCGAGCAGGATCTCATCCTCGAGGCGGTCATTCCTGCGCCGGATCTCGTCGAGCGCGTTGTGCAGTTTGTCGGACAGCTCGTTGATGCTCTGTGACAGGACGCCGATCTCGTCCCCGCGAAGATCAGGGCAGTACCAGCTGAAATCAAGATTCGCGATCCTGTCCGCGATGCCGCTGATGCGGATGATCGGTTTTGTGGTGTGGCGCGAGAACAAAAACGCGCTGACGGAGGAGAGCAGGAGGATCAGCAGCGCGACAAAGGGAATACTTTTCCGCACCGCGGCTGCAATCTCGTCAGAACGTGAAGGGTTATGGCGGGTGATGAGCACATACTCGTCGTCAGAGTCCGCAAAGCGAAACGGATAGCGGTCTTCTGGCAACGTCCCGCCGTCTGTCCAGTCCTGCTTTTGATACTTTTGAAATGTAAACGGACTGACCGCATCCCCGTCACTGTCGAGCAGGAAAAGCTCGGCGCCGGTCTGGCGGATAAAGTCTGTGAAGAGGGGTTCGCTGTCGTCCCTTGCCGTCGTCCACAGGCAGGAGACAAACTGCTGTGTCCGCTGATCGAGACTGCGCTGTGCAAGCTTTTGATCCGCATAGGGGAGGAAAAGCCAGATACAGCCGTAGGCGGACAAAATGATCGTCAGCGACAGGATGAGAAGCAGGAAAAAAGTCTTTGTGGTCAGTTTATGCATCAGTTTGCCCATCAGGTCTCCTTTTCAGCCTGTAACCGACACCGCGGACCGTCTCGATGCAGTCTGCCGCGCCCAGTTTCCGGCGGATATTTTTCATGTGTGTGTCCACGATGCGCGTATCGCCGGTCGAAAAGTCGTAGCCCCACAGCTTTTCGACCAGTGTCTTTCTGGTGACGACAGCGCCCGGTGAGCGCATCAGCTCCTGCAGAATCTCGAATTCACGCAGTGTGAAATCGACAGGCGCATCACAGACGCTGACCGTATGTGTCTCGGGATCGAGGGAAAGATCCTCAAAATGCAGTACACCCGGTGCGTTTTGCGCGTGCCGCAGGGTGGACGGCATGGTCCTGCGCAGCACTGCCTCGACCTTTTGCAGGAGCAGTGCCATGGAGACAGGCTTGGTGATATAGTCGTCGATGCAGAGCCCATAGCCGCGCATCTGGCAGGATTCGCTGTCCAGCGCCGTCAGCATTATGACAGGAGTGTCATGTTTCTCGCGGATGGACTTGCAGACCTCAAATCCGTCGATGCCGGGCAGCATCAGGTCAAGCAGGATCAGGTCAAAAGACTGGGCGGCGGCGCACTCGGCAGCCCTGACGCCGTCGCTGGCGGCTGTGACTTCATAATTGGCATTTTCGAGAAAATTCTGCAGCAATTCCTGGTAGTCGTGATTGTCCTCCACAACAAGTATCTTTGCCATTGTTCATCCTCCTGAGTCATCGATATGAGAATTGCAGATCACAAAAAGTCTATAACAAAATCGGGACAGATTCAAGTAAAAAATTCCCCGACGATCTATGTCGGGGAAGCAGCATCCTTTGAGTACAATATCTTCAATATGATCGGCGTCAAGATCGAGGAGACGATGATCAGAAAGATCACCGACGTGAAATACACGGGAGTCAGCAGGCCGGCTGAGAGACCTTTCTGCGCCACGATCAGTGCGACCTCTCCGCGCGTCATCATGCCCACGCCGATCTTTAGCGAATCCAGGACGTTAAACTTGCAGATGCGCGCCATCAGTCCGCAGCCGATGATCTTCGAGATCAGTCCGACAGCGACAAACGCGATGGAAAAGAGCAGGATGCTCATATTCAGGCTCTCGACATTGGTCTTCAGACCGATACTCGCAAAGAAGACCGGACCGAACAGCATGTAGGAATTGATGTCCATTTTCTGCGCGATGTAGCTGGAGTCGCGGATAGAGCAGAGGATGATCCCAGCCACGTATGCGCCTGTGATGTCGGCGATACCGAAATATTTCTCTGCTATGTACGCCATGGCGAGGCAGAATGCCAGACCCAGGATCGGGATGCGCCTGGTATGCGGGTATTTGTTGTCCACATACTGGAAGAGTTTGTAAAAGACAAATCCGATCACGATGGCAAACACAAAGAACAAAACCGTATTAACCAGGACAGTCATAGGATTGGAGTCCGGGCTCTTGAATCCGATCACAAAAGTGAGTACGATGATACCGATGATGTCATCGATGATCGCTGCGCTCAGTATGGTCGTTCCGACATGCCCCTTTAATTTGCCCATCTCCTTGAGCGATTCCACGGTGATGCTCACGGATGTCGCAGTGAGGATCGTGCCGACAAAAACAGCCTTGTAAAATTCCTCGGAACCCCACGGCGCGACGCCGTAGAATCCCATATAGAGCAGCGCACCGCACACAAGCGGGACAAATACGCCTGCGCAGGCGATCAGCGCCGCGATCGGGCCGGTTTTCATCAGATCCTTTAAGTCGGTTTCGAGTCCCGCCGAGAACATCAGCAGCACAACGCCGACCTCGGCGAGCTTGACCAGAAAATCAGATTGCTCCACCCAGCCCAAAATGCTTGGACCGATCAGCAGCCCCGCAATGATCTCGCCCACGACCTGCGGCGCCTTACATTTTCTGGCTGCAATGCCGCATACCTTTGCGGCGACGATAATGATAGCCAGATTCTTGAACATGATATACGATTCCATTTCATTCCCCCTCTTTCGTGATAGCCATCGTATTTTGCAGCGGTGCAGGACCGCTGCTCATTTTCATTCCGTCTACATTATAGACGTTTGCAGGTACAAAATCAATACATAATTTTTGACTGCCGGAGCGCGGCTGGAAAAACATTCCGGCGATCGGCACGTTCCGTTTTCCGAGGGCGATAGAGTTCGAAGAATATTGTGCAAAACAGATAAAAAATCGGACTTTATAGTACAAAAAATGTTATTTTCATAGATTGACAAAAACAGGAAACAATACTATATTATAGGCAAGAAATGGCTTTCAAATATTTATAAAGCTTTCCGCACCAAAATGAGGGGTGGTGCAGGAAAGTGCGCTTAGAATAATAGAAGGATAGGGGAGTTTTATTATGATTAGCAGAAATATTTTTTTGTCGGACGTGGATGATGTGATGGAGTTCGTACATCAGACGGAGATGTGTTCCTATGATATCGAGATCTTTGTGGGGGACAGCGTGATCAACGCAAAGTCGATCATGGGTCTGCTGAGCAAGGGATTCCGCCGTATGATGCAGATGAACATCCATGCGGATAAGGCTGACGAGTTGTTGGAGAAGATCGGGCGGTTCTGTGTGTGAACCTCGAAAATCCCATTGACAAATGATGATCAAATTGATACAATCATGAATATCGATAAAAGCTGTGAAAAGAATAAGTACCTTTCATGGGAACTTACAGAAAGCCGCCGGCTGATGAGAGGCGCAGGGGAAAGTGAAAGGGAATACCTCTTGGAGCTGCGCACCGAAATCTGCGCGCGTACAGATCAGCGCAAAAGTAGGCTGCGACGGAGTCACCGAACGTTATATCGGGAGGAGTATCGGAAATATATACTCGTTTGTCAAAAAGCGCAGCTTTTTGTGAGTGGATGCGGCAGCATTCGATTTGTTTTCCCGTACTTGCTGAGGCGCAGGGCGTGAGTCCTGTGTGAAAAAAGGTGGTAACACGTGGTTTATACCTCGTCCTTTGAACGTATTAACATTCAAGGGGCGATTTTTTTGTCCCTTGCACGCGGGCTCGGTGCGATGAAGGAACTGGGCTTGCCCGATTGGGAATGCCCGATTGGGCAGGTATGAAAGGAGAAGGAAGAAATGCAATTGTACGATGAATTGGTGGCAAGAGGTCTGATCGCCCAGGTGACAGACGAGAACGAGATCAAGGAGATGATCAACAACGGGAAGGCAGTCTTTTATATCGGTTTTGATCCGACGGCGGACAGCCTGCATGTAGGGCACTTCATGGCGCTCTGTCTGATGAAGCGGCTCCAGATGGCGGGGAACAGGCCGATCGCCCTGCTCGGCGGCGGCACGGCGATGATCGGGGATCCGTCAGGAAAGACCGACATGCGCAAGATGATGACAACGGAGATGATCCAGCACAATGTGGACTGTTTTAAGAGGCAGATGAGCAGGTTTATCGAGTTTGGCGAGGACAAGGCGATGATGGTCAACAATGCCGACTGGCTGCTCGACCTGAATTATATGGACGTGCTGCGCGAGATCGGGCCTCATTTTTCCGTGAACCGCATGCTTGCCGCGGAGTGTTACAAGCAGCGCATGGAGAAAGGGCTCACATTTCTGGAGTTTAACTACATGATCATGCAGAGCTTTGACTTCTACACATTGTTCCAGAAATACGGATGCAATATGCAGTTTGGCGGGGACGACCAGTGGAGCAATATGCTCGGCGGCACGGAGCTGATCCGCCGCAAGCTCGGCAAGGACGCATACGCCATGACGATCAATCTCCTGCTCAACTCCGAGGGCAAGAAGATGGGCAAGACCGAGTCGGGCGCGGTGTGGCTCGACGCGGAGAAGACTTCGCCGTATGAGTTCTTCCAGTACTGGCGGAATGTGTCGGATGCAGATGTGATCAAATGCCTGAAAATGCTCACATTCCTTCCGCTCGAGGAGATCGAGGCGATGGAGAAATGGGAGGGCAGCGAGCTCAACAAGGCAAAGGAGATCCTCGCGTTTGAACTGACGCAGCTGGTGCACGGCACGGAGGAGGCACAGAAGGCGAAGGAGGCAGCCGCGGCGCTGTTTGCGGGCGGGGCGAACTCAGAGAACATGCCAAAGACCGTGCTCTCCGACGGAGACTTTGCGGACGGCAGTATAGATATCCTGACACTTCTCGTCACGGCGGGCATGACCGCATCGAAGTCGGAGGCGAGGCGTGCCGTGGAGCAGGGCGGTGTGTCTGTCAATGGGAACAAGGTCACTGACGCGAAGGCGGCATACACCAAAGACTCGTTCGCAGAAGAGTTTGTCCTGAAAAAGGGGAAGAAGAATTTCCAGAGAATCTGTATCGGATAGTTGTATCGAGTTAATCGCGTAGGGGAATGACCTTCTCCCCTACGCGCGCGCCGGGCACCCGTCAGCTTTTGCTGACATGCTTCCTTGAGGTGCCCGTGTGCATAAAAACGAGCAGGCGTAGGCCTGCTCGTTTTTATATCTTAAAGATCTCGTTGCCGTTGAGATAAAGTTCTATGATATTCTGGATCTTCTCGGTAGGAGTTGTCACCTGTTCGATGGACAGGTCGTGATTGAGGAAGTCTATGATAGAAGCGAGGAACTTGCTCATGTCAGCCTCGAGATAGTACGGTTTGGTCAGCAGTTCGGGCGGGCGGTAGCTCAAGTTGGTCGTGATCACCCGGTCAAACACCCTCTCCTCATATGCCCTGTCAAATGCGGCAAGACCGTTTGTGAAGATTCCGAATGTAGTGCAGATAAACACGCGCTTTGCCTTCATTGTCTTGAGCTGTCTGGCGGTGTCGATCATGCTGTCGCCCGATGAGATCATGTCGTCAATGATGATGATGTCCTTGCCCTCGATTTCGTTTCCGAGAAATTCGTGGGCGACGATCGGGTTCTTGCCGTTCACGATCCGGGTATAGTCGCGCCGCTTGTAAAACATACCGGTGTCGGCGCCGATCACGGTGGAGAAATAGATCGCCCTGTCCAGCGCCCCCTCGTCGGGCGAGATGACAATGATATGGTCCTTGTCCAGGATCAGGTCCTTCTCCGCGCGCAGGAGTGCCCTTGTAAACTGATAATGCGCTGTGAAATTGTCAAAACCGTTCAGTGGCGCGGCATTCTGTATTCTGGGATCATGGGCGTCAAACGTGATGAAATTGCGGACACCCATCTGGGTGAGCTCCTTGAACGCATAGGCACAGTCCAGGGATTCCCTTCCGTTGCGCCTGTGCTGTCTGCCCTCGTACAGGAAAGGCATGATCACACTGATGCGGTGGGCTTTTCCGTTTGTCGCAGCTATGACACGCTTCAGATCCTGATAGTGGTCGTCAGGGGACATGTGGTTTGTGTAACCGTTCATTTTGTATGTCAGGCTGTGATTGCACACATCGACGAGGATGAAAAGATCTTTTCCGCGCACGGTCTCCTCCAAAACAGCCTTTCCCTCGCCGCTGTTGAAGCGGGGCGTGTCGAATCTGAAGAGATAGTTTTGTTCTGCGTAACCCTGAAAAGCGGGATCATTGATGTATACGTTGTTGACCTTGCTGCGAAAGTCCACAAGATAATTGTTGACCTCATTTCCAAGTTCCGCGGCGCTGTTGAGGACCAGCAGTTTGAGCGGGGCCACGGGCATGGCATTTTTAAGCTGTTTCAGATATGACATTGGCATACAGTCCTTTCTGTTTTTCTTGGGAACTGTTCAGAGAACTGAACAGCCGCCCTGGAGCGTGTTTGAAGACGGAAAGTATTTTCATACACGCGCTAAAACTCGCTCCAAATATATTTTATATCATTCAGGTAGTGACACGTCAAGAAATTTCTAGTATTATTATGTTATAAAGGATTTTGAAAAGGAAAAGGGATTCATGAAAAAAGAGCATTTACACATCGTAGACAGCGTGGCGCCGGGGAGCATTGCCGGGGAGCTTGACATTGAGGCTGGCGACGTCCTTGTCGAGATCAACGGCAATAAGATAGAAGACATATTTGACTATCAGTACTATACACAGGACGAATACATCGAAGTGCTGATCCGGAAACCGTCGGGAGAAGAATGGATTCTTGAAATCGACAAAGAATATGACGAGGACTTAGGTATTACCTTTGAGAACGGGCTGATGGACGATTACCGCTCCTGCCGCAACAAGTGCATATTCTGCTTTATCGACCAGATGCCAAAAGGAATGCGGGACACGCTCTACTTCAAGGATGACGATTCGAGGCTCTCCTTTCTGCAGGGAAATTACGTGACACTCACCAATATGTCCGATGCGGATGTCGACCGCATCATCCGGTACCGCCTTTCGCCGATCAACGTCTCCTTTCAGACGACGAATCCCGCGCTGCGTTGCAAAATGCTGAACAACCGTTTTGCGGGGCAGGCGCTGGAAAAGGCGTGGAAGCTTGCCAGGGCAGGGATCACCATGAACGGACAGATCGTGCTGTGCAAGGGGGTAAATGACGGGGCGGAGTTAGAGAGAAGCATCAGCGACTTGTCCGCTTACCTCCCAAATCTCGAGAGCGTCTCCGTCGTTCCGGTCGGATTGTCAAAATACCGTGACGGTCTGTTTCCGCTGGAGCCCTTCACCCCGCAGGACGCCAGGCAGGTGCTCGCCGTGATCCACAAGTGGCAGGACAAGCTCTATGATGCGCATGGCGTACACTTTGTCCATGCGAGCGATGAGTGGTATATCCTTGCGGGGGAGGAGCTTCCGGAGGAGGAGCGCTACGACGGCTATCTGCAGCTCGAGAACGGTGTCGGCATGCTGCGGCTTCTGATCGATGAGTTTCAGGCGGCATTTGATGCGCTTCGGCAGGCGGGCGATGTGGATGCTGCGCCCAAAGAACTGTCGATCGCGACGGGAAAGCTCGCCTGCAGCTTTATTTCAGATATGGCAGGGCAGATCACGGCGGCGTTTCCGCAGATAAAGATCCATGTCTATGCGGTTCGCAATGACTTTTTCGGGGAGATGATCACGGTCTCAGGTCTGCTGACAGGGCAGGATCTGCGGGCACAGCTCAAAGGAAAGGCGCTGGGAGACAGGCTGCTGCTGCCGCAGAATGTGCTAAAGAGCGGTGAGACGGTGTTCCTCGACGATATGACGCTCGCCGAACTCGAAAAGGCTTTACAAGTGCCGATAGATATTGTAAAATCAAGCGGGCAGGATCTGCTGGATGCGATATTAAAATAGCGGTATTCAAATAATATATAGAAGCGATACTGTGGGGCGTATGACGGATTTTGGCTGATTTGGTAAATAAAAACAAAAATACGGATAGAAATGGAGATACAGGATCAATGGAACAGAGAACCAAGAAACCGATCGTAGCGATCGTGGGACGCCCGAACGTGGGGAAATCGACGCTGTTCAATATGCTTGCCGGGGACAAGATCTCGATCGTGAAGGACACACCGGGCATTACCAGGGACCGCATTTATGCGGATGTGAGCTGGCTGAACTGGAATTTTACCATGATCGACACCGGCGGCATCGAGCCGGACAGCAAGGATGTGATCTTGTCGCAGATGCGCGAGCAGGCGCAGATCGCGATCGATACGGCGGACGTGATCATTTTTCTGGTCGATGTGCGCCAGGGGCTTGTGGATGCGGACTCGAAGGTGGCTGACATGCTCAGGAGAAGCCACAAGCCTGTAGTGCTTGTCGTGAATAAGGTGGACAGCTTTGCCAAGATGGAGGCGGATGTCTATGAATTTTATAATCTGGGGATCGGCGAGCCGTATCCGATCTCGTCGGTCAACAAACTCGGCCTGGGCGAGATGCTCGACGCGGTGACGGAATATTTTGACAGGGACGCATTGACGGAGGAGGACGACGACAGGCCGCGGATCGCCATTGTCGGGAAACCAAACGTGGGAAAATCGTCCATCATCAACAGGATCGCGGGCGAGGATCGCGTGATCGTGTCCGATATCGCAGGTACGACGCGGGACGCCATCGACACACAGATCGTGTACAATGACAAAGAATATGTGTTTATCGACACAGCCGGGCTCCGCCGGAAAAATAAGATCAAGGAAGAGCTCGAGCGCTTTATGATCATCCGCACGGTGAGTGCGGTGGAGCGCGCCGATGTGGTGGTGCTGGTGATCGATGCGGTGGAGGGCGTCACAGAGCAGGACGCCAAGATCGCGGGGATCGCACACGACAGGGGCAAGGGCATCATCATCGCGGTGAACAAGTGGGATGCGATCGAAAAGGACGACAAGACCATATACCGCTTCACGGAAAAAGTGCGCAACACGCTGTCCTTCATGTTGTATGCGGAGATCGTGTTCATATCCGCAGTCACAGGACAGCGGCTGGGCAAACTGTTTGACACGATCGACATGGTGATCGCAAACCAGTCCATGCGCATCTCGACCGGTGTAGTCAATGAAATTGTCACAGAGGCAGTGGCGCTCCAGCAGCCGCCATCGGACAAGGGAAAGCGGCTCAAGATCTTCTACACGACGCAGGCAGGCGTGAAGCCGCCGACATTTGTGGTGTTTGTCAACGACAAAGAGCTGATGCATTTTTCGTACACCAGATATCTTGAGAACAAGATCAGGGAGGCGTTCGGCTTCAGGGGAACCCCGCTGAAATTCATCATCAGGGAGCGGAAAGAGGACAAGAAATAAATCATTATCAAAAATCATAATAACATAATAATAATTAGAAAGGTCGTATTTGGAAAATGATTCGGTTGGTATGCTTGTTGATCGGTTATATTTTTGGCTGTTTTCAGACGTCGTACATCTACGGGAAGCTGCACGGCATCGATATCAGACAGCATGGGAGCGGCAATGCGGGAACGACAAACTCCCTCCGCGTCCTCGGGAAAAAGGCAGGCGCGATCGTGCTGCTCTGTGATATCGTCAAGACAGGGCTTGCCATGACGGTTGTGAGACTGCTGTTCCGGGCACAGTACGGCGACATCTTGTATCTGCTTGTGATCTATGCGGCAGCGGGAGCGATCCTGGGACACAATTTCCCTTTTTATCTGGGCTTTAAGGGCGGAAAGGGGATCGCCTGCACGGCAGGGCTTGTGATCTTTTTCCACCCGTATATGCTTATTCCGCAGGTCATCACTTTTTTCGGGATCTTCTTTGCGACGCACTACGTGTCGCTCGGCTCGCTGGTGGTGGAGGTCGTGCTGATCGCGGAGATGGTCATCTTCGGACAGATGGGAGTCTGGGGAATGGATCAGGCGGCGCTAAATGAACTCTACCTCGTGACGGTGCTGCTGGCGCTGCTCGCCTTTTGGGGACACCGCGCCAACATTAAGCGGCTGATACATAAAGAGGAGAGAAAGACGTATATTAACAAGAGAGAAGAGCGATGAGGACGGGGATGATCCCGGGCAGATGCAGAGAAAATATACGGTAAAATGATGCGATAAGGGAAAGGGTGGTGTGCCATATGGCAAGGATAGGAATGATCGGAGCAGGCAGCTGGGGAATCGCGCTGACGGTGCTGCTGCACAACAACGGACACGACATCACAGTGTGGTCGGCATTGAAAGATGAGATCGACATGCTTGGCAGGGAGCATGAGCATAAGGACAAACTTCCGGGTGTGAAGCTCGCGGACGATATCGTGTTCACGACAGAGCTTGCAGACGCCGTGAAAGAAAAGGATATTCTGGTACTTGCAGTGCCTTCCTCGTTCACAAGGGCAACGGCATGCAGCATGAAAGAATGCGTGGCAGAAGGACAGATCATCGTGAATGTGGCAAAGGGGATCGAGGAGTCCTCGCTGATGACGCTCTCACAGGTGATCGAGGATGAGATACCGCAGGCGGACGTGGCGGTTTTGTCGGGACCTTCCCACGCGGAGGAGGTCGGAAAGTGCATCCCCACCACGATCGTGGTCGGCGCAAAGACCAGAAAGACGGCGGAATTTATTCAGACAGTATTTATGAGCGATGTGTTCCGGGTGTACACGAGTCCGGATGTGCTCGGCATCGAGCTCGGCGCGGCGCTCAAGAATGTGGTCGCCCTGGCGGCAGGCATCGCGGACGGACTCGGCTACGGCGACAACACAAAGGCGGCGCTCATCACGCGCGGCATCACGGAGATCGCAAGGCTTGGCATGGAGATGGGCGGCAGGTTCGAGACATTCTGCGGGCTGTCCGGCATCGGCGATCTGATCGTGACCTGCGCGAGCATGCACAGCCGCAACCGGCGTGCCGGGATCCTCATCGGACAGGGCAGGACGATGGAGGAGGCGATGGCGGAGGTCAGGATGGTGGTCGAGGGCGTGTTCTCTGCAAAGGCGGCGATGCGGCTGGCAGAAAAATATCATGTCGAACTGCCGATCATAGAGCAGGTGAACGAGGTGCTGTTTCAGGGCAAGACAGCGGCGGCGGCAGTTAAGGATCTGATGATACGCGACAAGAAGATCGAGATCGCGCACGATGAAGAGTGGGGTGAGGTCAATTGAAGGACAAACCTGACGAGGATGTACGATCAGACAGAGGGAGAGCGGTTTAGAAAGGAAAAAAGCGATGGGAGTTAGCTCGTTTTGAAAGGAATTTTGCTATGGAAAATGCAAAGGCGTGGGAGTATGCGATCGGTATTGTGCAATTAGACGGAATAAAACCATCTGATGATTTTCTTGAACTTGTCGATAAAGAAAAAAAAGGCGAGATGACAGGGGATGATATCCGTAGGGTACTTTACAAGAAATATAAAGTTGTCGAGGGGAAATCATAATGCGCGATCCGTATTTCTATGATGACTGCGATATCCTGAAAAATAATATGGGGATCAAGAATAGTGCGGCTTTGGATCTGGCAGAAGTGGAATTTGCCTGCAATGCGATTCATGAACTTGCGTATGAGCCGTTAATGGGTGATTACAATTTTGAACTTTACTGTAAAATGCACTTTCACATTTTTAGGGATCTTTATGATTGGGCAGGTATTCCCCGGACTGTATCTATGGAAAAGCAAGAAGCTATATTAGGGTATATGTCTATAGAATATGCGCAGCCAGAAGAGATTGCAGAGCAGGCCGGATATGTTTTGGATAGAATGAATCGCAGAAACTGGGGAGAGATGGATATTTCTGAACAGGCGGAATTTCTTTCACAGGATATGGCTGATTTATGGAAAGTGCATTGTTTTAGGGAGGGCAATACAAGAGTTACAATCACATTTGTCTGTCAATTTGCGGATGATCATGGTATGCCTATTGACAGAAAATTGTTTGAAGAAAATGCTGGTTATACTAGAATTGCTCTGGTGGCAGCCTCTGCAGTTTTTCAAGACGCAGATTTTAGAAAAATGGAGTATCTTGTTAAGATTGTAAGAGATAGTTTGGAAAGAGGACGAACCTCACAAGGAAGATGGCGAAATCCTGGGGAGGGCGAAAAGTAAATCACAAATGATACTGGCAGCTGCTTTTCAAATATTTAGATGAACAGATAGAGAGGCTGAAACGCTCTGCAAAAGGGGCACATTATGGAGGAAAGAGAAGAGAGCGGCAGAATCAAAGTGGAATGCTCTGCTTTTAAACCGCTGTGATCAGTTTCCGTCTCTGACAGACGGGTACAGTGGATAAAGTAAAACATAATATTTAAGAAAGGAAACATACAAAATGGCAAACACAGAATTTAACAGCACACGGGATTACGTGGCAAGCGAGGAGCTGCTCGCGAGTGTCAATGTGGCGATCGCGCTGCAGAAGCCGCTCCTGATCAAGGGAGAGCCGGGCACAGGGAAGACGATGCTCGCCCAGGCGGTCGCAAATTCCCTCGGCAGGAAACTGATCATATGGAACATCAAGTCCACGACAAAAGCGCAGGACGGACTGTACATGTACGACACGATCCAGCGGCTCTACGACGGGCAGTTTGGCGTGGAGGGCGTCGACGATATCGCGCGGTACATCAAACTCGGAAAGCTCGGCGAGGCGTTTGAGAGTGACGAGCAGGTGATCCTGCTCATCGACGAGATCGACAAGGCGGATCTGGAATTTCCCAATGACCTGCTGTGGGAGCTCGACCAGATGGAATTTTATATCCATGAGACCAAGCGCACCGTCAAGGCAAAACACAGACCGATCGTGATCATCACGTCGAACGCCGAGAAGGAGCTTCCCGACGCCTTTTTGAGAAGGTGCATCTTCCACTACATTGATTTTCCGAATGCGGATCTGATGGAGGAGATCATCAGGACGCATTACCCCGATGTGGAAGAGAATCTCATGAAGAGTGCGATGCAGGTATTTTATGATATCCGCTCGCTGCGCGATGTGCGCAAGAAGCCGAGCACCTCGGAGCTCATCGACTGGATCAACGCGCTGCAGATCGGCGGCATCCCGGCGGACACGCTGCGGTCAAAGCTCCCGTTTGTCGGCGTGGTCGTGAAAAAGGACGAGGATCTGGAGACGGTGCGGCAGGAGATCCATTGAGATTTAGCGGGGAAACTGTGAAAATGACAGTAGTGTCATAAGGACAGTGTGTGCTGTCTTTGCGTTGGACAGCGTGATATGAAATGAGGGAAAAGCATGTTTTCTAAATTTTTCTACACATTGAAAGAAAAGGGGCTCGAGGTCTCATTGGGCGAGTGGCTGGACTTGCAGGAAGCGCTTGACAAGGGACTGTGCGAGAGCTCGCTGACACAGTTTTACTATGTGGCGAGGATGATACTGGTGAAGAGCGAGACAGAGTTTGACAAGTTCGACATGGCATTTGAGGAGTGTTTTAAGGGCGTGAAGACCGAGACAGAGGTCGGAAAAAATATGCTGCGGTGGCTCGACAAGTCCGATATGCTGGAGCTTGCCCACGAGGAGGCGAGGAATCATCTGAATCAGATCGAGGATATCCAGGTGGACAAGGACGATGTGGAGGAGAAGTTCAAACAGCGTCTGAAAGACCAGAATGAGGAACACAACGGCGGAAGCTTCTGGATCGGAACGATGGGAAAGACCTCTTTTGGAAATATGGGCGGAAATGTGGGCGGCGTGCGTGTCGGCGGTCAGACGGGCTACCAGTCGGCATTTTCCGTCGTGGGTGCGCGCAAGTACCGGGATTTCAGGGATGACAAGGTGATCGACAACCGCCAGTTCCAGATGGCGCTGCGGCGGCTGCGGCAGTTTTCCACAAAGCTCGATATCCCCAAGTCGGAGCTTGACATCGACGAGACGATCGACAAGACCTGCAACAACGGCGGATATCTCCAGATCGAGATGATGAAGCCGCGCAAAAATGCGGTGAAACTTCTGCTTTTGATGGATTCCGGCGGAACGATGATCCCGTATACGAGTCTGATGAACGATCTGTTCCAGTCCGTGAACAAGTCCAATCACTATAAGGATGTGAAAGTCTACTATTTTCACAACTGTATCTATTCCAAGCTGTATAAGACACCGGAGTGCGAGAACGGCGACTGGATCGATACCGAGTGGATGTTCCGCAATGTGGGCAGCGACTACAAGGTGATCATTGTCGGCGACGCGGCGATGGCGCCGGAGGAGCTGTACTCAAACACAGGTAACTACAGGGGGCCAAACGGCGGGCTGTCCGGTTTTGAGTGGCTGCAGCTGATGAAACGGCACTACAAAAAGATCGTGTGGATGAATCCTAAGATGGCACCGGGCCGCGCGCCGTGGCGTGAGGCGGAGACTGCGGTGAAAGAGATATTTCCTATGTACAAGCTCACGGTAAAAGGCTTGAACGAGGCGATGGTCAAACTGATGGCAAATAAATGATCGGACGGATCAACGAGTAAAAGGGAAATGAAGTACGGGGAGAGGGCGAAGATATGGAAAAGAAGGCACCTGAGAAAAAGGTACATCTGCGGGAGGGTGATGTATTTTATGTCTACGACAAGAGGATCAACAAATGTGTCAGGGAGGACTGTGAGGGGATCGTCAAATACGGTCTGACACTCCAGGTAAACATGCAGAACGGCGACACACTCAATACGTATGAATGCAATAAATGCCACATGAAGTACACGGCATATCCCAATTATGTGCGTCTGACAGAGACAAAGCAGCTGGTCATATACAATCAGGAAGCGGTGGAGGCCCGTGACAGAAAGCGCGCTGCAGATGCCGCAAAGCAGGCGGCGCGCGAGAAAAAGAAAAGGGCGCTTGCGGGGAAAGCCGGCGCTGCGCGCAAGGCGAAGGGCGCGCGCAGAACGGGCGGTACGGACACGGCTGACAGGGCGCGGAATGGGAAAGCGCATCCGCAGACAGGGTATCGCAAAAAATAGAATAGAGAACAGGATAAAGAATCATAACCGGAAAAAGGATCGTTATGGTTCTTTTTTTGCGCGGTAATGCATAGGTTTAAGTAGATCATCTAAATTCACTGACAAGTACGCAGATGCACAGACTTGCAGGCAGGGTTAGACAACGTTTATCAATTATCAAAGAACAGGAAAGGGGAATACCATGAGCCAGCTTGATGCAAATCAGGAATTTAATCTATACAGGGATATCAGCCAGCGCACTGGCGGGGAGATCTATGTGGGAGTGGTGGGACCGGTCCGGACAGGAAAATCCACTTTTATCAAGCGCTTTATGGATCTGATGGTGCTGCCGCAGATCGAGAATGAGCACGAGAGGACACGCACGCAGGACGAACTGCCGCAGAGCAGCGGCGGGCGCACGATCACGACGACAGAGCCCAAGTTTATCCCGAAGGAGGCAGCCCAGATCGAGATCAGCGACGGTATCAATGTCAAGGTGCGGCTGATCGACTGTGTGGGGTATATGGTCGACGGCGCCGCGGGGCACATGGAGGAGGACGTGGAGCGCATGGTAAAGACGCCGTGGTCCAGGGAGGAGATACCGTTCACGCAGGCGGCGGAGATCGGTACGCGGAAAGTGATCCAGGATCACTCGACGATCGGCATCGTAGTCACCACGGATGGGAGCTTCGGCGAGATACCGCGGAGTGCCTACAAGCCTGCGGAGGAGCAGACCATCACGGAACTCAAGGAACTCGGAAAGCCGTTTGTGGTGCTTGTAAACACGACCAAACCATATTCCGACGAGGCAAAAAATATCGCTGCGGAGTTGGAAAAGAAACATGAGATCAAGGCGATCCCCGTCAACATCGAACAGCTCCGGCGCGATGACATCACGATGATACTAGAGCAGATCATGTACGAGTTTCCGGTGTCCGTGATCGAGTTCTACACGCCCAAGTGGATGGATATCATGGAGATCGACAATCCCATGAAAAAAGAAGTGATCGAGAAGCTGCACGTCATCATGGATAAGGTCAGGACGGTGCGCGACCTGGTGGAGAAGGATTTCAGCCAGCTGCTTGAGAAGGACAGTGAGTATATCAGGCGCTGTAAGTACGACCAGGTGAACATCGCGGACGGTTCCGCCTCCTTTTTGCTCGAGGGGGACACGAAATATTACTACGAGCTGCTGAGCTCCATGACAGGGGAAAACATATCGGGCGAGTACCAGCTGATGCAGCTGCTGTCAAGCCTGGCTGACATGAAGCGCGAGTACAAGAAAGTGCTCAATGCACTCGAGAGCGTCCGCCAGAAAGGGTACGGTGTCGTCACACCGGAGCGCGACGAGATCATGCTGGATAACCCGACACTGATCAAGCACGGCAACAAATACGGTGTGAAGATCAAGGCGCAGAGCCCTTCGATCCACATGATCAAGGCAAATATCGAGACTGAGATCGCGCCGATCGTCGGTACGCAGCAGCAGGCGCAGGATCTGATCGGATATATCTCGGACGCGGAGACCTCCAAGGAGGGCATCTGGGAGACGAACATCTTTGGCAAGACCGTGGAGCAGCTGGTCAATGACGGCATCACGAGCAAAGTCTCCATGATCGGTGAGGAGAGCCAGATCAAACTGCAGGATACCATGCAGAAGATCGTCAACGACTCCAACGGGGGGATGGTCTGCATCATTATTTAGGATCTGTATTCAGGTATTGAGGGATGAGCGATGCGGATCTGATCCAGAATATGAAAAACAGGTTGACATGTGTGACTTATCAATGCTGTAGTTGCAGCACAGGAGAGGTTGCATGTGTCAGCCTTTTTGCGTGGGATCATTACTGTTCACGCCCCAGCTAATCCCGACACAATTTTATGGAATGAAGGCGTAGACAGCGGTTTATAAACTTCTTTCATTTATGATGATGATATGCTATAATGTAGACAGCACGGCAGTGTTTTCGAAAAGCTGGATCAACGATGGACAGATAAGTCCATTGTCATAAAGGGAGTATAAGTATGGAGAACAGGGAACTGATTCGTCTGGCGCTGGAGGCGAGAGAGATGGCGTATGTGCCATATTCAAACTATATGGTCGGTGCGGCGCTTCTGACAAAGCGGGGAAGTGTGTACAAGGGATGCAATATCGAAAATGCAGCCTACACGCCGACCAACTGCGCGGAGCGGACAGCGTTTTTCAAGGCGGTGAGCGAGGGAGAACGCGAGTTTGAAGCGATCGCGATTGTCGGCGGCTATCAGGGGGCACCGACAGGCTATGCATACCCCTGCGGAGTGTGCAGGCAGGTTATGATGGAGTTCTGTGATCCGGCAGGATTTAGGATCATCACAGCGGTCTCGGAGGAACAGTATGTGGAGCGGACGCTCGCAGAACTGCTCCCCGAGGGATTTGGACCGGATAATTTGTGATCAGGGTGAAAGCCTCCAAGTTCAAGAGGATTTGGGGGTTTTTACAATTTGTGCAGCAGGCAGATTGGAGGAAACTATGGAGATCGCAGTACTTTTTGCAATATTGGTGGCAGTTTTTCTGTATGTGATGATCAGGGGGGCAGTGGAGGAGAAGAGCCGCAGGAAAAGATACCGCAGGCAGCTCAAGGAGCTCTACGGCAGTTTTCCGGACAGAACCTACAGCCCGGATGAGCTTGACCGGATAGCGCGCTACTACTGGCATACGTGTGAGAAAGACCGCGGCGCCGGAAACGACATCGACGGGATCACCTGGAATGACCTGGCAATGGACAATGTTTTTGCGCGCATGAATTTCACACAGTCCTCGTCGGGTGAGGAGTATCTGTATGCGATGCTGCGGCGCCCTGTGACTGACGACAGAGACGGCAGACAGGAAAAGATGGAGGCGCACATCTGCTATATGATGACGAGCGAGAAGGAGCGGCTTGACACGATGATGTCCCTCAGAGATATGGGGCGCACAGGTAAGTACGCGCTCTCTGACTATCTCGATTACCTTGATGAGCTTGGCGTGCGCGGCAACGGTATGCACTACGGCTGTATCCTGCTGCTCCTGGTGGCGGTCGCGGTGATCTTCGTGCGGGCGTCGCTGGGAGTGCCTCTGCTGATCGCGGCAGCGTGCTTCAACATTGTGACGTATATGAAGGAAAAAGGGATCGCAGCCCCTTATGTGACGACATTTTCCTATATCATGCGCATGATCCACTGCGCTGACGACATCATAAAGCATCACTATGGTCCCGAGATGGAGGATTATGTTTCGACCTTAAGATCAGAGAGGGGAAGCTTTCGGGATTTCGAGAAAAATTCGGGGATGGTGCTGAAAATGAACGCCTCGACCGGAAATATCGATGAACTGTTGTTTGATTATATCAAAATGCTGACACACATCGACCTGATCCGCTTTAATAAGATGCTCCATATTGTCCATGAGAACAAGCGTGAGATCATCGGGCTTGCCGAAGATATCGGTTATATTGATGCGGTGATCTCCATAGGATATTTTAGGGCGGCGCTGCCATATTATACGACGCCTGTGCTCAGGACCGGGTGCGACAGTCCGTTTGCGATCAGCGAGGGATTTCATCCGTGCATTGACAGCCCGGTCGCAAACAGTTTTTCACAGCGCAGGGGAATGATCATCACCGGTTCCAATGCGTCGGGCAAGTCCACCTTTTTGAAAATGACTGCGATCAACGCGATCCTGGCGCAGACGATACACACCTGCGCGGCAAAAATGTACAAGGGCAATTATTACAGGATCTATTCCTCCATGTCACTGCGGGATGATCTCGGCAGCGGTGAGAGCTACTATATTGTGGAGATCAAGGCGCTCAAGCGCATCGTGGACGCGGCGGGCACGGGGGATAACACGCCGCTTTTGTGCTTTGTGGACGAAGTGCTCAGAGGTACGAATACGGTGGAGCGCATCGCTGCGTCGACACAGATCCTGGAGCGGCTGTCACAGCAGGGGATCCGCTGTTTTGCGGCGACGCACGACATAGAGCTGACACATCTGCTGGAGCGGTATTATGACAATTATCATTTTGAGGAAGAGGTCAGAAATGACGATGTGCTCTTCTCGTACAGACTTCTCGAGGGAAGGGCACACACCAGGAATGCGATCAAGCTCCTGGAGATCATCGGGTTTTCTAAGGAGATCATCAGAAGGGCGGACGACATGGCAAGGGCGTTCCTTGCAGATGGTGAGTGGTCTGCCGAGTAAGCGAAACTGTTTGTGGAGGGGGACATGAAAACAGTATTGTCAAAATATCTAAGACCGTACTACGGACGTATGCTGCTGGGGTTTGTCATCAAGTTTATCGGGACGATCATGGATCTGTGCCTGCCCTGGATACTGGCGTATATGATCGACACAGTGATCCCGCAGGGGAGGCGGAATGATATTTTTGTGTGGGGATTTGTGATGCTTGTCTGCTCGGTGCTCGCGCTCACGTTCAATGTGGTCGCAAACCGCATGGCATCCAGGGTGGCAAGAGATACGACGGAGACGATACGCCATGATTTATTTGTGAAGATCATGTGGCTCTCCAATGCGAAGACGGACGAATTCACGAAGCCGTCCCTGATCTCGAGACTCACGACAGACACCTACAATATCCAGCAGATGCTGGGGAGAGTGCAGCGCCTTGGTGTCCGCGCCCCGATCCTGGTGATCGGCGGCATACTTGTGACACTGACACTCGACCCGGTGCTGACGCTCGTGATGGTCTCCGTGATGCCGGTCACGGCGTTTGTCACGTACTATTTTTCCAGAAAAAGTATCCCCATGTACAATGCGCTGCAGAGAGCTGTCGACCAGTTTGTGCGCCTGCTGCGGGAGGATATCGCAGGGATCCGTGTGATCAAAGCGCTCTCCAAGACGGACTGCGAGGAACAGAAATATGATGACCTGAACAAAAAAGTGGTCACGCTGGAGCGGAAGGCGGATGTCACGATGGCGGTCGTCAATCCTGCCACGAACCTTTTTCTGAACCTCGGGCTGGTGTTTGTCGTGATCGTCGGGGCGTACAGGGTGGATCAGGGCACCTCCGAGGTCGGCAAGATCCTGGCATTTCTCACCTATTTTACGATCATATTAAATGCCATGATCAATATTTCCAAGATGTTTGTCATCATTTCGAGGGCAGTGGCGTCGGCGGACCGTATCATGGAGGTCATCGATGTGCCGGATAAGATGGATCAGGATCAGGTGCAGTCTGTGTACGGCGAACAGCCCGCGGAAGAGGAGGCATATATCCGCTTTGAGCATGTGACATTCTCCTATCGGTCTGCGGAGGCAGAGCCCAATCTGGCGGACATCAGCTTCTCGCTGAAAAAGGGTGAGACGCTCGGGATCATCGGCGCGACAGGCTCGGGGAAGAGCACGCTCGCCGCGCTGCTGATGCGTTTTTATGAGACTGATCAGGGAAATATCTATATAGAGGGCGAAGATATCCGTTCCATGGAGGCTGGCAGGCTCAGGGAACGGTTTGGCGTTGTCTTTCAGAACGATACGATCTTTGAGGATTCCATCGCGGGGAATGTCCGTATGGGACGGACACTGTCGGATGCGGATGTCAGAAAGGCGATCGAGTATGCGCGGGCGAAAGAGTTTGTCGAGGAAGCAGGGCGGGGATATGATGACCACATCAATATCCGCGGAGCCAATCTGAGCGGCGGGCAGAAGCAGCGCATACTGATCGCGAGGGCACTGGCGGCAAAGCCGGATATCCTGATCCTGGACGATTCCTCGAGCGCGCTGGACTACAAGACGGACGCTGCCCTGCGCCGTGAGCTGGCAGCGCATTTTGCGGACACGACGAAGCTGATCATCGCACAGCGCGTCAGCTCGATACTGCATGCGGATCACATCATGGTGCTCGAGGACGGGAAAATGATCGGGTACGGCACGCACGAGGAGCTTTTGGAGCACTGCGAGGTGTACCGGGAGATCCGCGACTCACAGATGTAGATCGATTTAGACTGGTTGGAGGTAGGTTATGGCGGAAGGGCAGAAAAAGTACGAGAAACCGAAGAACCGCAAAAAGACGGTACTGCGGCTTGGCAGCTATATGATACAGTACAAATATCTGGTGCTGTTGGCGCTTGGCTTGACATTGGGAAGCAATCTGCTGGCGCTGGTGGGACCGATGCTCTCGGGCTACGCGATCGATGCCATAGAGCCGGGCGCCGGAAAGGTAGACTTTGCGCGTGTGTTTTACTATGCAGGACTGATGGTGGTTTTTTATGTTGTTTCGTCCGTGCTGTCTTACATATTATCCGTCCTGATGATCCAGATCAGCCGCAAGGTCGTGTATCAGATGCGCAAGGATGTATTCAACCGTCTGATGGAGCTGCCGGTCGGGTATTTTGACACGCACCAGACAGGAGATATCATCAGCCGCATTTCATATGATATTGACACGGTAAACACCTCGCTTGCAAACGATATCATACAGATCTTTACAACCCTGATCACGGTTGTCGGCGCGTTTTTCATGATGATCGTCATCTCGCCAAAGCTGGTGCTGATCTTTGCCTTCACAGTGCCGTTGTCGATCGCGCTGACCAGATTCATCACGGGAAAGACGCGCCCGCTGTTTCGCATGCGGTCGCGCAGATTGGGCGAATTAAACGGTTTTGTGGAGGAGATGATCTCGGGGCAGAAGACGTTGAAAGCATATCATCAGGAGGAAAACACGATCGGCAGGTTTGACGGCAAAAACGAGGAGGCGGTGGAGGCTTATTACAGGGCAGAGTATTATGGAAGCGTTGTCGGTCCTGCGGTGAATTTTGTCAACAATCTCTCCCTCGCGCTGGTGAGCATGTTCGGGGCGCTGCTCTTTTTGACCGGGCAGATGCGCATTGGCAGTATTTCTTCGTTTATCCTGTATTCCAGGAAATTCTCCGGACCGATCAACGAGGCGGCAAATATCATGAGCGAACTGCAGTCTGCGCTCGCCGCCGCAGAGCGCGTATTCCATATGATCGACGAGCCGGCGGAGACCGCTGACCGCACAGGCGCACTGGTGCTTGAAAACGTTGACGGCGATGTCCTGCTGGAAAATGTGAGCTTTGGATATACGAAAGACCAAAAGATCATCAAAGGTCTGAACCTGCACGCCGCATCGGGAAAACTTGTGGCGGTCGTAGGACCGACCGGAGCCGGAAAGACGACGCTGATCAATCTGCTGATGCGTTTCTATGACGTGGACGACGGAAGGATCCGTGTGGATGGCCACGACATCTGCGATGTGACGCGCGCAAGCCTGCGCCGGGCGTATGCCATGGTGCTGCAGGACACATGGCTCTTTGAGGGAACCGTCTTTGACAATATCGCCTACGGCAGACAGGGGGCGACTTTGGAGGAAGTGACCGCCGCCGCCAAGGCAGCCAGGATCCACTCGTACATCAAGCGTCTGCCGCAGGGGTACGACACTGTTCTCACCGACGAGGGAACCAATATCTCAAAGGGACAGAAACAGCTGCTGACGATCGCGCGGGCGATGCTGCTGGACGCGCCGATGCTCATTCTCGACGAGGCGACCTCCAATGTCGACACCAGGACAGAGCAGCAGATCCAGCAGGCGATGCGCAGACTGATGGAGCACAAGACCTGCTTTGTCATCGCCCACAGGCTCTCGACCATTCAGAATGCGGACGTGATCCTGGTGGTGAACCACGGGGAGATCGTGGAGCAGGGGACGCACGGGGAGCTGATGGAGCGGAAGGGATTTTATTTTCAGATGTACCAGGCGCAGTTCGAGTAGGGATATCGACGTTTGGGAAAGGATAATGTCGGCAACCGCGAAACGAAAACAATGGCAATCGACAATATTCTGCATATGGTCGACAACTATAGGAAGTGCTCGATCTGCAAAATGATCGTGCTGGTGTAGTTGATGGATGAACAGTGGGTGTATCAAAAAGTTGCCGGCGGAATCGCTGATATGGGATTGGATGTGAAAAGCGTTGTTTTGGTATAGTTAAAGCGCGAACCCGATCTGAAAAACAAAGCCTGAACTGTCAATGTCTGCTGACATGTTCTGATGCACAAAAAATGGAAGCAAAGGGGCTCGAACCCTTGACCTCCCGCTAGTCAGGCGAGCGCTCATCCCAGCTGAGCTATGCTTCCATGTTATCTATTATACCATGTTGTTCTGATATTGCAATAACTTTTTTGATTTCTTAAGCAGAAAATTTTTGTACGTTCCACCTGGAGGGCTGACAGTGTCCTGCTTTTTGAAAACAACAAAAAATGGAAACCATGCAGATGTTTTCCATTTCTTAAAAAATTGGGGTCAAATTGGAGTCAGCCCATATTTGGAATCCCGGAAACGCTTTATTTACAAGGGTTAATAATAGTGGAGTAGACGGGAGTCGAACCCGTGTCCAAAAAACCATCCCATGTACTTCTACAGGCTTAGTCGATTGTTTCGGGCAAAGCCCAATTCCCTTCTGCATAGGCGAATCAACGCCCCTATACAGTCAGTAGCTTCATCGTACGCCCACATACGCAAAGCTTAGTATGTGTCGTTTCCTACATGATCGATGCCTGGATCCTAATGTGTAGGTGCACTAGGTCAGACAGCAGCCATTAGGCTGCGTATGCTAAATTGTCTTCAGCGTTTAATTTTAATTTTGGATTTGACGCATACCTGCGGCCTGCTTCTCCATCTTCAAGTTCCCTGTCGAAACCTTTACTACCCCTTGATCAATCAAGGTTAATTAATGATATCAGAGAATGCAGATTATGTCAAGCAAAATTTCGGAAAAATTTGTACAGTACAGCCTCCGGATTCCTGTTGCTTTTCACAGCCATGCCAACGTAGTGGGAATCATGTGCCAAAATCTGTTATAATTCACATCTTAATACTCATAATCCGATAAAAACTGGTGCGGGTGTGAACCGTAACAAAAATTTCAATTACTTGAAAATGCTGTGCAATCTGATATAATGAAAAAGAAAGGGAAAGCGACAAATCGTACATAGGAATAGAGAAGGGGGCGAAGAATGTATGAAAAAATTCCCGAAACATCTAGTGTACATATTTTTGGTGGCGGCAGTCCTGATCGGAGGGATTTTGGCAGATTCCCGGATGTCCCTTGCCTCGGGAGCAAAGGCTGGGAACACGAAAGCCGCGAAAATGGAAGTCCATTTTATTGATGTGGGACAGGGGGATTCCACGCTCATCACATGCGATGGGCATGCCATGTTGATCGATGCGGGTGATTACTCCAAGGGAACAGCGATCCAGAATTATCTCCAGAGGCAAAAGGTGACAAAACTTGATTACCTGATCCTGACCCATCCTGATTCGGACCATATCGGCGGGGCGCCGGTCATTATCACGAAGTTTGAGATTGATAAAGTCTTTGTGTCAAATTACGAAAAAGATAATAAGACATATCTAAAACTCATACAGGCGCTTGACAACAAGCGGCTGAAATACACGACGCCAAAGGTTGGGACGCAGTATACGCTGGGAACAGCTAAGATAACGATACTGGCGCCAAACGGCGAATATGACAATCCGAACGATGCCTCTGTCGCCCTGATGATCCAGAACGGCGAAAACAAGTTCCTTTTTACAGGCGATGCCGGCGAGGATGCGGAACGGGATATGCTGGAGACGGACATAGGGCTCTCGGCGGATGTCCTCAAGGCGGGGCATCATGGCAGCAGGACATCCACTTCCGGGAAATTTTTTGAGGCGGTCAGTCCATCCTGTGCGGTCATCAGCTGCGGGGAGGACAACTCCTACGGTCATCCGCATGCGGAGACGCTCAACACGTTTCGGATGAACGGTGTCAAGGTATACAGGACAGATGAAGACGGAACGATCGTAGCGGTATCTGACGGGAAAAAGGTGACATTCAATGTGCCTGCATCGGAGACATGGAAGGCCGGGGAGCCGAACGGTAACGGTTCGGTCTGGGAAGCGCCGTCTGTGAAAGAATCGCAGCAGGAGACAGCAAAAGCCGAGGCGTCCGGGACTACATATGTCTTGAATACAAAGACTAAGAAATTCCATAAGACTTCGTGCAATTCCCTGCCGACGGCAAATCGGAAGGATTCGACGGAGAGCAGGGAAAGTATCGTCGCGCAGGGATACCAGCCTTGTAAGAGGTGCAATCCATAGAGCGGCGGCATCTGTGGTCGGCCAGAGGATATAAAAAAATTTAATATAATGATATCTTTATAAGAAAGGCGGTCATAAAATGTTTTCCATTAAAGTGTTAAATGCGGACAGAGAGACAAAGTTTGCCGAGAGCGGCGAGAAAGAGGCGTATCTGGTTGTTGATGCCGCGTACGAGGAAGGGGACAGCGTGGTGCTTGAGTACAGCGGCGAGCCGCGGTACTTTGTGTTTCAGGCAGACGATGCCATGGGTGAGGCACTGATCTATGTGAAGGGGAATGTCGAGGTGACGGTCCCCTTCGGGGAGACGAAGCTTGGCTATTCACCGAAAGCTTTTTCGGGCAGCTGCCACTATATCTGTGCGCGGTTTGCCTCCCGGGAGGAGATTGAAGCGTACCGGAACCAGGCAGTCAACGTGTATGACAGCCACGAAAACACGAATTCCTACCCGCATGCGTCCGCAAATGTGGAGACAAGGAATGAGTCGGTCTTCGCGGCGAGGAACGCGGTCGACGGTGTAAAGGCGAACAGCTCGCACGGAAAATGGCCCTACGCTTCGTGGGGGATCAACCGGGATCCGGAGGCGTGTTTGAGGGTCGATTTCGGCAATGAGATCGAGACGGACCGGATTGTAGTGTATCTGAGGGCGGATTTTCCGCACGACAACTGGTGGAAGGAAATGACGTTCGCATTTTCAGACGGAAGTACTGTGACTGGAAATCTGCAAAAGCTTGCCGGCGGGCAGACGATCTCTTTTGAGAAGCGGACAGTTACCTGGGTGGAGGTGAAGAACCTGATCAAGGCGGAGACAGAATCTCCGTTTCCGGCATTGACACAGATCGAAGTGTACGGCAGAGTAGTGGGATAGAAATACGGTAAAAGGAGAGGAACGTTATATGAACATTACAATCACAGGAAATCTTGGAAGCGGCAAATCCAGTGTGGCGAAGATACTCAGGGAGAGAGGTTACGAATATTCTTCGACGGGAAACATATTTCGGCAGCTTGCGATGGAGAAAGGGCTCTCTGTCGAGGAATTCAACAGACAGGTCAATGAGGCGGCAAGCCGCGGGGATCACTCCGTGGACAAGATGATCGACGACACGACGGCCAGGATCGGTGAGGAGCGGGACAATGTGGTGTTTGATTCGCGCCTTGCATGGCATTTTGCACCGAAGAGTTTCAAGGTTTTTATCATAACGGATATCGATGAGGCGAGCCGCCGTGTGTTCAATGACAGTCTCCGCGCAAACTCAGAGTCCTATGACTCACAGGACACCTGCAGAAAGGCGCTGATCAGCAGGCAGAAGCTAGAGACAGTGCGGTACAAGGAGATTTACGATATCGACTACTATGATATGAGCAACTACAATCTGGTCATAGAGAGCACCAGCGCATCGCCGGATGAGATCGCGCAGGAGATATTGGATAAAATGGCGGATTATCAGTGCGGCAGTTTTGAGAAAATGATGGAGCTGAACCCTTCGTCGGTCAAAATGGCTGACCATGCGGCCGTGAAGGAATCCGACATGGTGGAAGTCTCCGAAAAATGCGGCGTCTTTACCTTGACAGCGGGAAAAAAAGACCTTGATGAGGCGATTGCCCGGGGTGCCAGATTTGTCTCGGTCAGAGTATCTGCCTCCGAAGCAGGAGGAGAGGACAGCTTTATGAATTTTGCAAATATGGAACGGTAGGAAAACAACCGATGCAACTTGAGGCAGCTGGTTTTCTGCAGTTCCTATGGTCAGGTGAGCAGCCTGCGGGATGCCTTAGACAGGAATAGAGAATGAAAAAACAGCTCGGATCGAGCTGTTTTTTGCTTCACAAGAGTCATTTTGTGATTTCCATAAAGGCGTAATCTTTCAGAACACTGTTCCAGATCCTGTACGCACGGCTGTTTTCGTGGACGTACTGGTCTGCACTGTATTCCGGCCTGATCGCGTTGTCGGCACCCATCAGGTGTTCTGTGATATTGACAAAACCCCAGCCGTTCTGTGCGCAGAGATCCTGCAGAAGAATATTCGCGGATTGGATATTCGCGTTGTTGAGTCTGCCATTGTTGACATCAGCCATGACGCAGGGGATAGAGATCACGTAGACCTGCAGGCCGGGAGTCTTGGCGGTGATCCTCGTGATGAGTATCTGGAGATCAGCCACAAACTGTTCCGGAGTACTGGTGGTCAGATCATTTATGCCGTAGCAGATGAACATTTTAGATACATTGGGAAGCTGTGACACAGAGTCCTCGATGTACTGGACCTGACCGTTGTAGATCGGCATGATGTTGGCGTGGGCAGTGAGCGCGTTTCCGGAAATGGCAGCCTTGGCAGAACAACTCACCCTTGCAAGGAAGTAAGTGGAATCGGAAGCGATCGAGTCGCCGTGGGTACGGCAGTAATCCCTGAAACCGACAGTGAGCGAGTCGCCCACAAAGACAGAATTTGCAAAGAACGCATTTTCAGATATCATTCCGCTTGACACAATCTCGTTGAACTCCTGCTCGTCGATGCTGCCGTTTGTAAAACTGTCCACAAGATAGAGATTCAGTCGTGTCGTGAGACTTTCCGAGAGATTTTCGTTCGGCAGCGCCGCGCCTGTGATCGGCTGTATGACGGAGAATGAAGGCATATATGCCATCTCCTCAGCATATACTGTTGATGGGGTTAGAATCAACATACAGATAAAAAGTGCGATCACTGAATTGGTGTATTTTTTCATGGCTTGAAAGCTCCTTTCATATATAACATATTACGCTTGATAAGCAGCCCTGATTGATAGTTGCCTGATAGTTACCCTTCCTTTTCATCAGTAAGTAAAAACTAAGCCTTGATAATTCTTCCACTATTATAAATGCAGACGGCGATTTATTCAATACTATTTTTAAAAAAATATTTCATTTTTATTTGTCTAATGATAAAAATGTAATAAAAAATGTCGAATTATTGCGAAATTATTACATAATGATTACGTATTTATTGAAATAATATTATACAGTGCATGTAAGGAGACGGAAAAACAGGGGAATATGGATCAACAGAAAATTTTTTTTTGCAGAAAATGCGGCACGCTCGATTACGCGCAAGGGAGATGTCCGAAATGCGGAAATGCCGAGATTGACGGGGCGGACATGGACTTTCTGAGGTTTGGCAGCAGCGCGGTCCGGAGCCCGGCTATGCCGATTTTACTGTCCAACAGCAGTGTGATAGAAAAAAATGGATAGAACTGATGGAATAAAATTATCAGAAAACGTTGACTATTGTACAAAATGGATATAAAATTATAAATAGCTGCATTGTGTCATAGGGAAGCGCAATGCAAAAACGTAAGATTAATGTTTGAAATGGAAGGGGTGCCTACATGGCTGAGGAATTCAATTTAGACGGAATGGTGGACATATATATCTATGAGAATGGCCAGCTTTTGGAAAATCTTGAGGAGATCGTACTGGAGACGAAAGACGATGACGCGTTCGACGAGAACAGTATCAACGAGATCTTTCGGATCATGCATACGATCAAAGGTTCATCAGGTGTCATGATGTATGACAACATTATGAAAGTGTCCCACAAATTGGAGGACATTTTCTACTACCTGCGCGAGAACATTGGTATCGAAGAGCCGCACATGGAGCTCACGGATATCGTGTTCCAGGTTTTGGACTTCATCAATGGCGAGATGGAGAAGATCAAGGATGGAAATGATCCGGACGGGGATAATACCCAGCTGATCGATCTGATGGAAAAATTCCTGGTGAAGCTTAAAGGTGTGATCGATTCTTCCGGCGGCGGAGAAGGTGCCGCGGAGACAAAGACGGAGGCAGCGCCCGCTGCGGCGACGGCTTCGGCGAGTATAGATCTCGGACCGAATCAGTTTTATATCGCGCCGCAGGCATCAGGGGATGCGAGATGTTTCCGCATAAAGATCACCTATCACGAAGACACGCAGATGAGCAACCTGCGCGCATACTCTGCTACGTATGCCCTAAAGGAATTTACGGAGGATGTGCACTATTCGCCGGAGGATATCCTGACGGATGAGAATTCGTCGGATCTGATCCTGGCGGAGGGGTTCCGGATGCTTGTCAGGGGAGATTTCACGGAGGATAAGCTTCATGAGCTCCTCGACACGACCTCCGAGATCAGCAGCATCGATATCCTGGAATGCTCCAACGCGGAGTTTGAGCGGGGATTTTCAGGCGAACCCGTGCACGAGGAGAGCAGCCCGGCTCCCGCGACAGCTCCGGAGGAACAGAAGAAGGAGGCGGAGGCAGAACCTCAGCCAGGTGATTACGTCATCCAGAAGGAAGCCGGCAAGGCGAAGCAGATCACCAAGAAAAAGAAAAAAGAAGTAAAACAGGCGTTTATGAGCGTCAACATTGACAAGATGAATATGCTGATGGACCTGATGGGCGAGATGGTCATTGCGGAATCGGTCGTGCTGCAGAATCCCGACCTGCAGGTGCCGAATCTCGATCTGACAAACTTCCAGAAGGCTGCGTCACAGCTGTCAAAGATCACGACCGAGATGCAGGAACTGATCATGTCGATGCGTATGATGCCGCTCACGAACACATTCCAGAAGATGAACAGGACTGTGTTTGATATGTCGAGAAAACTCGGGAAAAATATTGAGTTTGAGATGATAGGCGACACGACGGAAGTGGATAAGAACATCATAGAAAATATATCAGACCCGTTGATGCATCTTGTCAGAAATTCGGTCGATCACGGTGTTGAGATGCCGGAAGAGAGGGCTGCTGCCGGTAAGACGGAGCCTGCAAAGGTCACGCTCGAGGCGAAGAACGAGGGCGGTAAAGTATGGATCTCCGTGAGGGATAACGGAAAAGGGCTCAGCAGGAACAAGCTCTATAAGAAAGCGTGGGAGAATGGCATCCTTCCTGACAACCGCGTGGAGAGCGACTATACAGATAAGGAGATTTTCCAGTTTATCACGTACCCCGGATTTTCGACAAAGGAGAAAGTCACGGAGTTCTCCGGGCGCGGCGTGGGGATGGACGTCGTAGTAAAGAATATCCAGAAGATCGGCGGAGTGCTTGACATTGATTCGGTCGAGGGTGAAGGCACTACAATGACGATGAAGATCCCCCTGACGATGGCGATCATAGACGGAATTGTCATGCGCAACGGCAACATGAAGTTCGTGATGGAGACAGGTGCGATCAAACAGTTTATCCGCGTGACGGACGACCAGCTGATCCATGAGCCGAACGGTGAGGAGTATGTCATGATCCGGGGCGAGTGCTACCCGATCCTCAGACTGAGCCAGAAGTATGATCTGGAAGATGCAGTGACCGATGTCGAGGAGGGCGTGATGCTCCTGCTCGAGTATGAAGGAAACACGCTGTGCGTATTGATAGACGAACTGATCGGAACGCAGGAGATCGTTGTTAAGCCGATCCCGCCGTATGTGAAGAAAGTGCACGGCATATCAGGCTGTACACAGCTCGGTGACGGCAGTATCGCACTGATACTTGATGTGAGCGGATTGATGCAGGATTGAGTATAGGGTTCAACAGTACATAGAGACAGTGGGAGGAATGGAGGAGACTACATGGATGCAGATCGGAAGAAATTTTTAGAGGAAAAGGGATTTGACGTAGATGGCACGATGAAGCGTTTTCTGAACAATGAGAATCTGTATCTGAAATGCCTGAGAAAATTTCTTGATGACGCGAGCTATGACAAACTCAGGGAGGCATACGAGAAAGGAAACTGCAAGGAGGCCTTTGAGGGAGCCCACACGATGAAAGGATTTGTATCGAATCTCGGGATCAACAAGATGTATCATCAGCTGATACCGATGGTGGAGAAACTCAGGGTTCAGGACATGAGCCTTGACGATGAGATGGAGCATCTGGCGGTGCTGTACGAGGAAACCTACAAGATCATAGAGGAGCTTTGATGATTGCCTGTGCCGGCAGGCATCAAAGAGAGGCAGGGAATACCGAAAGGCAGGGAGTACCAGATGGCAGATAAGGCAGATTGGGTCGTGGATGGGTTTCAGTTTGGAACACAGCAGGATGCGGAACTCGCTCAAAACGAGCAGTTCCGCATAGAGCGGCTTGAGGAAAAACTGGATTACCAGAATTATGAGATGGTGAGTGCAGTATACAAAAAGGCGCTGCACAACCGCGTGTTCAAGACACCGGTCGGGTATGATTTTCTCAAGAGGCTCCAGCGGATACTGCAGGACAATCCGCTGCCGGATGAGGAGATCGACAACATACCTGTATACGGAGTGTACAGTATGCGGGAGAGCGCCAATCAAACGGTGGAGAGGATACAGGCAAGCCGCAAGCCTGTCAAAAAAGAAAAGCCGAAACAGGAATTTTTCAGCAGAAAAACTTCAATACTAATCAATATCGGACTGCTGGCGCTGGTGATTGTTATGTTTGCGATAGCAGCCACAGGTTCTGAGCCGACGGTATTAAATTATGAGCGAGTGCTCCAAAACCGATACGCTGAGTGGGAACAGCAGCTGTCTGACAGGGAACAGGTGATCAGGGAGAAGGAGAGAGAGCTTCTGATCGCCGAATAAGATAAGGATATGGTCTGGGTATGAATAAGCTTAAAATACTTGTAGTGGATGATGAGAGCAGGATGCGCAAGCTTGTGAAGGATTTCCTTGTGAAGCAGAATTATGAGGTGATGGAGGCGGGCGACGGGAGCGAAGCGCTTGATATCTTTTTTGAAAATCAGGATATCGCACTGATCATCCTGGATGTGATGATGCCCAGAATGGACGGGTGGCAGGTCTGCAGAGAGGTGCGGAATTATTCGAAAGTGCCGATCATTATGCTGACAGCCCGCACTGACGAGAGGGACGAACTCCAGGGATTTCAGTTGGGCGTGGATGAGTATATCGCCAAACCTTTCAGTCCAAAGATACTGGTGGCACGGGTGGAGGCGATTCTGCGCAGGACGAATCAGCTGACGGAGGACGAAGTGCTCTCCTGCGGCGGGATATCGATCGACCAGGCGGCCCATGTCGTGACGATCGACGGAAAGACGGTTGATCTGAGCTTCAAGGAATTTGAGCTTTTGACATATTTTATGGAGAACAAGGGAATCGCGCTGTCGAGGGAGAGAATCCTCAACAGTGTGTGGAATTATGATTATTTTGGTGACGCCAGGACGATCGACACCCATGTGAAGAAACTTCGGAGCAAACTGGGCGAAAAGGGAGATCTGATCAAAACTGTCTGGGGAATGGGGTATAAACTGGAAGCATGAGGCATTTGAAAAAGGATTTCACCGGACTTTTTGCCAGACGCTCCATCAAACAGGAAATCGCTCTGGTTTTTATCGCTGTGATGACTGGCACGATCGTACTGTGCTGGATCATCAACAATATTTTTTTGGAAAACTTTTATATTCAGAATAAAAAAAACGCTATCAAAGATGCGTATTACAGGATTAACGAGGTGGTGACATACGGCGGCATATCGTCGGATGCCTTCCGCCTTGAACTGCGAAAGACCTGCGACATGTACAATATCGGCCTGCTGGTCATAGATGCAGCGTCGAACACCCAGATATCAAGCACGAGGGATGTGGATAAGCTGCAGCGCAGGCTGTACGACAATTTTTTTAGTCCGGGCAACGATATCGCGTATCTTGATGAGGGCAGCAGCTGGTACATGGCAAAGGTCATGGATCAGTCCACCTATACAGAGTACCTGGAGATGTGGGGGCTTCTCGACAATGGAAATCTGTTTTTGATACGATCTCCGATCGAGAGCATACGCGACAGCGTGAAATTGTCCAACCGCTTTTTGGCGTATGTGGGAGTCGGCATCGCTTTTATCAGCGCAGTGCTGATCTGGTTTGTGACGACGAGGATCACAAGGCCGATCATGGAGCTGAAAAACATTTCTGAGGAGATGACAAAACTCAAGTTCGAGACTAAATACGAGAGCCGCGGGCAGAATGAGATCGACCAGCTCGGAGAGCATATGAATGAGCTGTCGAGTACGCTGGAGAAGACGATATCGGAGTTAAAGACCGCAAACAATGAATTGATGCGGGATATAGAGAGAAAAGAACAGATCGATGAGATGCGCAAAGAGTTTTTGTCCAATGTGTCCCATGAACTAAAGACACCGATCGCGCTGATACAGGGATACGCGGAGGGACTCAGGGAGGGTATCAATGACGATGATACCGAGAACAGGGATTTTTACTGCGATGTGATCATGGATGAGGCTGGAAAAATGAATGCCATGGTGAGGAAGCTGCTCGACTTGAACCAGCTGGAATTTGGCAATGATGTGGTGACAATGGAGCGTTTTGACATCACGGCGCTCGTCAAAAATTTTATCGTTTCGGCAGAGATCCTGATCAGCCGGAATGATGTGAATGTGCGGGTTGACGAGTCGGAACCGATCTATGTGTGGGCAGATGAGTTTAAGACTGAGGAGATCGTGCGCAATTTTTTCAGCAATGCGATGAACCATGTAAATGGGGACAAGATCATTGAGGTTAAATATAGATTGATTGAAGAAGAACATGCCAACAGAGTACGGATTAGCGTATTTAATACAGGCGAGCCGATACCGGAGGAGTCCCTTCCTCATATATGGGAGAAATTTTATAAGGTTGATAAGGCGAGAACGCGTGAATATGGGGGCAGTGGAGTTGGATTATCTATCGTAAAGGCGATCATGGAGTCCATGAACCAGCATTACGGTGTTATCAATTATACCAATGGTGTCGAGTTCTGGTTTGAACTTGAAACCAAATAAACGGAGGTGTCGGTTTGAAAAAGGGGAAAGTTTTAGGGCTTCTGGCGATGTCGGCAGTACTGCTGACCGGCTGCGTGGATTCCATGCCGGAGCTCACGGCGGAGCAGTCGGAGATCATTGCGGAATATGCAGCTGGACTTCTGCTGAAATATTCCTCCAACTATAATTATAAAATTGCGAGTGAGGAGGAAGTGGCGGCGGCTTTGGCGGCAGCTGAACAGGAAGTCACTGAGCCGGGGACAGAGCAGGCGGCAGAGCCGGACAGCGGACAGCCGGAGGATGAGACAGGTCAGCAGGAAGCCGTTTCGCCGGAGACAGAGACGGCGGAAGCAGAGCCGGAGCAGCAGGTGCAGCTTGCGGCGGATCTTGATTTCGCGGCAGAGCTGGGCATTGATGATCTGATCATCAGGTATCAGTCTTTTGAAATATGCAGTTCATTTCCTCAGGATAATTCGGGGTTCAGTGTGGACGCCGCCCAGGGCAAAAAGCTTTTGGTGATGCATTTTGATCTGGAGGGACTTCCCGAGAAGGATGTAGACTGCAACTTGTTTGACTATGATATCAAGATGCGGGTAAATGTCAACGACACAGCCTCTGCAACCGTACTGAGTACACTGCTTCCGAATGATCTAGCCTCTTATATGGACGTAGTGCATGCCGGTGACATTGTTGATGTGGTGGCGGTCGCAGCGATCGAGGACATGACGGAGGAGGAGATCCAGACACTGACCTTGTGGGCATCTTCAGGCGCGCAGACGTGTACGGTGAGGCTGAAATAGTGGATATGAATAAAAAAATGAAAAAATTACTGAAAATATTTGTAATTATTCATAGGCATATGTTATAATTATTTAAAGATGAACACTCTGCACAGCAGTGGAGATAAAGAGATCGAAAATACAAAAGTACATTTTGATCATCTGGTAGAATGGAGGTTTAATATGGAGACTAAGATTCTCTTGGAGAACGGAACAAATGAGTTGGAAGTATTAGAATTTGTGGTGGATGGAAATTCTTACGGCATCAATGTGGCAAAGATCAGAGAGATCATTACCTACTCACCAGTAACACCTGTACCGAATGCGCATCCCAGTGTGGAGGGTATCTTTATGCCGCGCGATGCGATGATCACGGCGATCGACCTGCGGAATTGTCTGCAGCGTGGACAGTCCCAGCCGGGTGGCTTGTTCATTATCACAAGTTTTAATAAACTCGACATTGCTTTTCATGTTGATGCTGTGATCGGTATTCACAGAGTTTCATGGGTTGATATTATTAAACCGGGTGCTACAGTGACATCGGCAGAGGATGGCATCTCCACAGGTATCATCAAGATCGACGGGAAGATCATCATCATTCTGGATTTTGAGAAGATCATCACGGATATCAATCCGGAAACCGGTCTGAAAGTGACGGAGATCGATGCGCTGGGCGCGAGAGAAAATACAGAGGTCCCGATCCTGATTGCGGAGGATTCCTCTCTCCTGAGAAAGCTTATCATAGACTCCCTCAAGAAAGCGGGCTATGACAATATCATCAAGGCTGAAAACGGAGAGGAAGCGTGGGAGTACATAGTAAAGTGCAGGGATGCGGGAACCCTGGACAAAGAGGTACATCTTCTGATCACGGATATCGAGATGCCGATCATGGATGGCCACCGTCTCACCAAACTCGTGAAGTCGGATGATGCGACAAAGCATATACCGGTGATCATATTCTCTTCACTTGTCAACGAGGAGATGAAGCGAAAAGGCGAGGATCTGGGTGCGGATGCCCAGTTGTCCAAACCTGAGATCGGAAATCTTGTTAAGGTCATTGACAAGCTGCTCGCAAGATAATATTTTCTATTAAGACTTAGTTTATACGCCTTGTGCAACCGAGTAGGGGAATGTCCTTTTCCAATGCTCGCCGCACTGGGCGCATGTTGCGTCAGCAACTAATTTCCTTATGTGCCTCTGTGCAATCGAGCGGGAGGGTGATGTCTTCCGATGCTCGTCGCGCCGGGCGCGTGGAGCGAGGCTGTTTACACGCCCCTGTGCATAAAATAAGATAGAGCCGGGATAGAATGCCCGGCTTTAGCAAGTTAGGAGATAGCATGGACAAGATGGAAATCGTGGAGAAATGTAGAGTATTGTCAGAGAAGGTCGCTGACGCAGATATGGTGCTTGTGGGTATCGGCGAGGAGTTTAACGAGGATTTTAGTGATATTGGCAGGTTTCCGCATCTCATGTCTGCTCTGGAGGAGGTTGACATTGACCAGACGCTGGAATGGACAGTACCATTTTTGGAACATCGTTTTCTGATCGAACACAATGACGGAAGACTTGTGGAGGCATATCGAAATCTATATGAGATGATCAAGGACAAAAATTACTTTGTGGTCACGACCTGTATTGATGAGAATATCAGGAAAGCTGCGTTTGATATGACAAGGGTAGTCGAACCTTGCGGAAACCACGAAATGCTCCAATGCAGCGGCAGGTGCAGCAGCGAGTTGTATCCTTCGACGGAGTTTTCGGATTTGGTGAGACAGGCGATCCTGGACGGAGTGGGGCTGGATTCCCTCGAAATCCCCAAGTGTCCTGTCTGCGGCAGACCGTTGGTCTACAACAATATTCTGTGTGAGCAGAACTATGTGGAGGAAGGTTATCAGAAGCAGTGGGAGAAGTACACAAAGTGGCTGCAGCTGACATTGAATAAAAAACTCTGTATCCTTGAACTGGGCGTGGAGTTGAATCTCCCCAACATTATCAGGTGGCCTTTTGAAAAGGTTGCGTTTTATAATCAGAAAGCAAGTTTTTTCCGGGTGAATGCTTCATTATTCCAGATGACTGAGGAATTGAGCAGCAAGGGGATCAGTATAGACATGAATGCGGTTGATTATTTGCGCGCATATGGGCATTCATAATAAAAGCATAATTATAAAAGCATAATTTCAGAGGAGGAACCAATCATGGAAGAACCAGTGACAGCAGGAGAAAGGACAGGATCGACGGTGCCAATGTCTCCGGAGGATTCGGTGATGTCTGTAGATGTGCCGGTCATGATGGAAGAAATCAGCATTGACTCTCTGGAGATACCGGAGACACCCGACTTGGAAATACCTGATCTGGAGATACCGGATTTAGATCTCTCTGATTTAGATCTGTCGGATATTGTGATGCCGGGGGATGCGCCTGGTGCGGTGAGTGCAGACACGGCGTTGGAGGAGATGAGCTCCCCATCAGAGGAGCCAATTGGGGATCAGCAGCTGGAGGATCTGCAAATCGAAGACCTGCAGCTTGAGGATTCGCCATCAGGGGATCTGCAGTTTGAAGACCTGTCATCAGGGGATCTGCAAATCGAAGACCTGCAGCTTGAGGATCTGTCATCAGGGGATCTGCAAATCGAGGATCTGCAGCTTGAAGATCTGCCATCCGAGGGGCTTCAAATGGGGGATCTGCAGCTTGAGACGCAGCCGGTTGAAGAGCCTCAGATCGAAGCGTTTCAGCTGGAAGATCTGCAGCTTGAGGCGCAGCCGGCTGGAGATTTTCCGACAAATGTGATTGATGTACAGCAGTCAGATACAGAGGAACCAAATATAGAAGAACCAAATATAGAGACTCCTGAAACAGATTATATGGAAATGCCAGAAATGCCGGATTCAGGGGAAGGATTCAGTTTGGAGGATATAAATATGCCGGATTCAGATAGCGAACTTAAATTAGAAGATATTGATATACCAGGAATGTCAGATGATGATTTTTTGGGGAGCGAGCTGAGTATTGACGGACTTGACGAGGCGATCCAGTCAGAGACAGAGCGTCAGATGGCTGGTGAGTTGAATATTGACGAATTGGAGTTCGATAATATCAGTGCTGAGGCTGGAGGCCTGGATGCAGATATGCCTGATCTGACCATGCTGGGGGACAGTGACAGCGTGCTTGATGCGTCGATCAGTATGGACGATAATCTCGAAGATGTGTTAAATATGCTTGATGATGACGCAGAACTTGCGGAGATCAACGACATGCTCAAAAAGTCGGACAATAATGAGCCGATACAGGATGATATGATGGATCTGCTGCATCAGATGGCGGATGATGAGGCTGCGTCGGTAAATGCAGGTATCAATCGTGCGGACGACGATGATGACGGTGTGCCGCTGCCGGATCTCTCCCAGCTTACGTCTGAACCGGAGGAAAGCGAGCCGAAGAAAAAAGATAAAAAGGCTGCCAAAAAGAAGAAGAAGGCAGACAAGGAAGATGCGGAGACGGCTGTGGGGAAGACAAAAGAACCTGGCAGACTGGGAAAGTTTTTCAACCTGCTGACAGAGGAGTTTGTGCCTGAACCGACGGAGGAGGAGCTTGCGGCAGAGAAGGAAGCAAAAGCGGCAAAGAAGCAGGAGAATCTGACCAGGAAGGAAGAGGAAAAGCTTGCCAGGGAAGAAGCGAAGAAGGCAAAGGCGGAGGAGAAAGCAGCAGCAGACCGCGTAAAGCAGGAAGCGGCGGCACAGAAGAAAAAGGAGAAGCTCGCCAGGAAAGAGGCGAAGAAGGCAAAGCTTGCAGCGGAGGGACCAAAGAAACGCATTCCACCCAAGAAGATCGCGGTTGCGGCTGCTTTTGGTGCTTCGGTGGGCGGTGCGATCGTCCTGGCGTCAAATGTCCTGTCCGCGCAGGGATTTCTCCAGACGGCAAAAAGCGCATACTATGACGGGGATTACAAGACAGTATATGAGGCGACCTATGGCATGGAGCTTGATGACAGCAAGAACGAAGGTCTGATCCAGGCGAGGAGCAAGGTCATATACACGGTTCAGCGCAGGCTTGATTCCTATCAGATATACATAAAAACAGGACGCGAGTTGGAAGCGCTCGATGCATTGCTGCGGGGGATCACAGCCTATGACAGTGTCAATGCAGATGCGGAGAGATATGAAGTGATGGAAGAGCTTGATGCAGTCAAGGCAGAAATCTTAGATACGCTTTCTCAGAATTACGGTCTTGACGAGACAGAGGCGAGGGCTGTCATAGCCAATCAGGATGCGGTATCTTATACGATTGCACTCAGGGAGGTCATAGCAGGCAATTAGGATGCTGGCGCTGCGGGATTCTTTTGTGAAGCGTGTGGAGAAAGGCTGAGAAAATGATAGCGATAATTGATTATGATGCCGGGAATATAAAGAGTGTGGAACAGGCATTGACGGTGTTGGGCGAGACAGCAGTGATCACAAGGGATCGGGAAGAGATATTGAGGGCAGATAAGGTGATCCTGCCGGGCGTGGGTGCCTTCGGGGATGCCATGGAAAAGATCAGGGGGTACGGCCTGGAGGAGATCATTGGGGAAGTGGTCGCCCGAAAGAAGCCTTTTCTGGGGATCTGCCTGGGACTGCAGCTGTTGTTCGAGTCCAGCGAGGAGACACCGGGCGTGAAAGGTCTCGGGATCCTGCGGGGAAAGATTGTGAAGATACCGGACAATGCAGGGCTGAAAGTGCCTCAGATCGGGTGGAATTCCCTGAAATATCCAAACAGCGGGAGGCTTTTCAGAGGGATCGCTGAGGATTCCTATGTATATTTTGTGCATTCGTATTATCTGCAGGCGGAAGAACCGGGGATCGTGACAGCGACCACCGAGTATGCGGCACATATCCATGCGTCTGTCGAGAAGGGAAATGTGTTTGCATGTCAGTTTCATCCGGAGAAAAGTTCTGATGTCGGGCTGCGGATCTTACAGAATTTTGTGACAGTGACAGTTCTTTGATGCCCGAATGGAGGAAGCAAATGATTACAAAGAGGATTATTCCGTGTCTGGATGTCAACAATGGCAGGGTGGTCAAGGGTGTGAATTTCGTCAACCTGATCGATGCCGGCGATCCGGTCGAGATTGCGGCGGCATATGACAAAGCGGGAGCGGATGAGGTGGTTTTCCTGGACATCACGGCTTCGTCAGACGCTCGTGCCACGAAGGTGGATATGGTGCGCAGAGTGGCTGAGAAGGTGTTTATTCCCTTTACGGTCGGCGGCGGCATACGGACTGTGGATGATTTCAGGGCGATACTCCGCGAGGGTGCGGATAAGGTGGCAGTGAACAGTGCGGCGATTATGAATCCTTCTCTGATCAGTGAGGCGGCTGAGAAGTTTGGGAGTCAGTGTGTAGTGGTTGCGATCGATGCGAAGCGGCGTGCGGACGGAAGCGGCTGGAATATCTACAAAAACGGCGGCCGCATTGACATGGGGATTGATGCTGTGGAGTGGGCAGTCAGGGCAGGCGAACTCGGTGCAGGGGAGATACTGCTCACGAGCATGGATCGTGACGGGACAAAGAACGGCTATGATATTGAGCTCACCAGAACCGTGTCCGAGAGTGTATCGATACCGGTCATCGCGTCGGGCGGCGCCGGGCGGCTGGAGCATTTTTATGATTCTTTTGCGGAGGGGAAGGCGGACGCGGCACTGGCGGCATCGCTGTTCCACTTCAAGGAACTCGAGATCAGGGAAGTCAAGAAGTATCTGAGGGATCAGGGTATCTCTGTGCGGTTGTGACCGATAGCACATGGTGAGTTACCGTGAGTGGTTGTTTTTGGTATGGAAAGGAGAAATGATTATGGCAATGTTGACAGGAGAATGGTTGGAAGCAATGCAGGAAGAGTTTCATCAACCCTATTACAGGGAATTGTACCAGTTTGTGAAGGATGAGTACAGCACTACACAGGTTTTTCCTCCTGCTGATGACATTTTTAATGCGATGCACTTCACGCCGCTTGACAAGGTGAAAGTGCTGCTGCTGGGACAGGATCCATACCACAATGTGAACCAGGCGCACGGGCTGAGTTTCTCGGTGCTTCCGAGCCAGACGAAGCTGCCGCCCTCCCTGCAGAACATATACAAAGAACTGCGGGAGGATCTGGGATGCTATATTCCCAATAACGGCTATCTGAAAAAGTGGGCGGATCAGGGGGTTTTACTGCTCAATACGGTTCTTACGGTGCGCGCTCATCAGGCAAATTCCCATCAGGGAAAAGGGTGGGAGAAGTTTACGGACGCCATCATCCAGGCAGTTAACGCGCAGGACAGACCGATCGTGTACATGCTGTGGGGAAAACCGGCGCAGCGCAAGATACCGATGCTTACGAATCCCAAACATTTGATCTTGAAAGCGGCACATCCAAGTCCGCTGTCTGCAAACAATGGCTTTTTCGGATGCAAGCATTTTAGCAAGGCGAATGCATTTTTGACGACAAACGGAGTGGAGCCGGTCGACTGGCAGATCGAGAATATCGATAAACCCTGAAAAATTGGTTATAATATACAAAAATGCAGTGAAAGAACAGATATAACGATCTTTTATTGCATTTTTGTAGGTGATATTGCATAAAAAATGACAGAACTGGAAGATATTGTTGCGATTATTTGAAATCTCATGACAATGTAGGCTATTGACAAACTTTTTCATTGTAAGTATAATTAAATAGTCGTTTGACATAAACTTACTTTAGCGCACTAAAGCGAAAGCTTATGTCGGGAATAGTGAGTAAGTGCAGTGGACAAAGGCGTTCATAGGCACTTTTTTGCATTTTCTTTTGAAAAATGGCAGAATCAGGAAGGTTTTTACCTTAAAATCAGGTTAAAACACATATTTTGTAAGGAGGTTAACGTATTATGAAAAACAGAAAACAGGTTCTTGCCGTACTGTTGGCAGGAACGGTGATCGCTGGTTCTCTGGCAGGCTGCGGCGGTGGAAATGCGCCGGCTACAGATACACCGGCGGCGGAGAACAACAGTCAGGCGGAAACGACAGCCGGGACAGAGGCACCAGCGACGGACGAGACTGTGGCAGAGGGTGAGGAGCCGGCAGCGTCATCGGCAAAGACGATGGAAGAGCTGGCTGCCATGGAGTATGACGAGCGCTCTACATATCTGTATGAGCAGAATCTCGGCGAGTTCTATGAGCTTTATACGGAAGCGAAGGCTGAGGTCAGTGATCTCTCGAAGCGTCACGCCATGATGGCGGTAGCGGAGGCAAAGCTTCTGGAGTCGGGCGTGATGAATCCTCAGACATCACTGGGGGGCGCTTATGCGATGTCAAGAGTGGTGCCTGGTACCGTGACATCAGTGCTTTGGGGAAATGACGAGTACAGATTTCACAATGCGCTCGTGACGACAGAGCTGATCAAGACAGTGGACAGGACTGAGATGAAACAGAAGTGGGCGGAGCTCCAGGGCACAGGGACATACCTTGACTGGGTGAAGACATACCTTGAGGAGAAGGGGTATGAGCTCATGGATTCTTATGCGTTCAATAATTTTGGCTCAGATCCGACAACGTGGGATATCCTTTCCACAAGCCAGACAGTTGACAGCTATGCCCTGGTGAACACATACGACGGTCTGCTCGAGTATGACAATGAGAACATACAGCAGCCTGCGCTGGCGACGAGCTATGATGTGTCTGACGACGGACTGACTTACACGTTCCATATCCGCGAGGGCGTTGACTGGGTTGACTCCCAGGGAAGAAAAGTGGCGGATGTCAAGGCGGATGACTGGGTTGCCGGCTTCCAGCACATGATCGACACGAACGGTGGTCTGGGCGATCTGGTTGACGGAATCGTCCTGAACGTATCCGGTTATATTTCCGGCGAGATCACGGACTTTTCGCAGGTTGGCGTGAAGGCGGTTGACGACTATACGCTGGAGTACACACTGGAGACGCCGATCCCATATTTCCCATCTATGCTCGGTTACAACGTGTTTGCTCCGCTCAGCAGGGATTACTACACTTCGCAGGGCGGTAAGTTCGGCGAGGAGTTTGACGCTTCCGCAGCGGACTATTCCTACGGAAAGTCTCCTGACAACATCGCGTACTGCGGTCCGTTCCTGATCACAAATTTCACGTCAAAGAACGTGATCGTATTTAAGCAGAACGAGTCATACTGGAACAAGGACAATGTGACGATCAAGTCCATGTCATGGCCGTATCAGGATCAGTCAGATGCCACAAAGATGTACAATGATGTCAAGAGCGGCGTGCTGACAGGATCTGGTCTGAACACTTCTGAGGTTGAGACTGCAAAGGCTGACGGTCTGTTTGATGACTATGTTTATGTAGGTGCTACAGATGGTACAACATTCTCAATGTACTACAATTTGTTCCGTACCGCATATGCAAACAGCAATGACGATACAAAGGTTGTGTCCGTTCTGACAGATGAGGAAAAGGCGTTGGCGAACGCAGCGCTTGGAAATGCCAATTTCCGTCTCGCACTCTCCTTCTCAATGGATAAGGCGGCAAGGCAGGCACAGCGTGTAGGTGAGGATCTGAAACTGGGAAGACTCAGAAATTCCTATGTTCCGGGCAACTTTGTGACTCTTGAGAACGAAGTGACGATCGATATCAATGGCACAGCGACCACATTCCCTGCAGGTACACTGTATGGTGAGATTGTCCAGGCACAGCTTGACGCAGATGGGGTTCCTATCAAAGCGTTCGATAAAGCAGCGGATGACGGTGTCGGAAGCAGCGACGGGTATGACGGATGGTACAGCCCGGAAAATGCAGCTGCTTATCTGGAGAAGGCGATCGAGGAGCTTGCTGCCCAGGGTGTTGTGATCGACGAGGAGCATCCGGTTCGTCTGGAGCTTCCGTACACATCAAGCATCGAGTGGGCAACGAATCAGGCAAACGCTGTGAAGCAGTCTGTTGAGAGCGCTCTTGGCGGCAAAGTTGAGATCGTCCTTGCGGATGGTGCGGACAGCAACGAGTGGTATTATACAGGATACTATACAGACTACGGCTATGAGGCGAACTACAATATCACAGACGTGTCTGGCTGGGGTCCTGACTACGGTGATCCGGCAACATATCTTGACACATTCTTACCTGATTACTCAGGCTATGTAGCAAAGAGTCTTGGTATTTTCTAATCATATGATACAATGTTATCGGGAAGCGGCTTGTGCCGTTTCCCGATAACGGATAAAAAATAAATAAGGTGAAGAGAGTTTCACACAGCAGGTTTGTGTTTGCGCCCAAACTAGCATAGTAAGCAGGAATGGGAGATTTCTATGGCTAAGTATTTATTGAGACGTTTATTGTATGGACTGTTATCTGTGGTTGCAGTCGTTATACTGATCATGATCATGATCTATTCCCTGCTGGATCGCAATCTGATCTTTGCATCAGATCCGACGTACACGAAACAGCAGAACAACCAGAAGGCGACGTACAAGTATCAGAAATGGGAAGATTACGGCTATCTGGATTATGTGACATACTCCGATTATCTGAATGCTCTGACAGCGAGCGGAGAGATCGACGAGGAGACCAGATCCGCAGCAGTTGGTTTTGGCAGGACTCCGGACAAGGATTCGGAGCTTGTAAAAGAATATGTAGAAAAGTTTACGAACTATTACAAATCGCAGGGATATACAGTGGAGCGCCTGGATGCCGTTCTGATGGGCAAGAAGAAGGTTGCCAGCGGCGGACAGCAGCAGCTGTATGCATACAAAAATATTCCGCTGTTCCACCGCGTGTGGGATTATTTCACGGGAATATTAGAGATTGACAATATTAATAAGATTGAAAATGATGTGGGAGATCGCGGGATTTCCTTTACTTTATATGACCCTGTCTACGGCGGGGAGAAATTTTCACCGGCAATCATCGGAAATGGAACGAGGCACAAGTATCTTGTTTACTGTGATTCCACATTTCCGTTCATTCACCAGAATATGCTGACGATCCGGCTGGGAACATCCTACTCTGTCAACACAGGGGTTGATGTGTTCACGACCATGACAAAGACACAGGGGTCCTACGTTGCGTCCACAGTTACCTATCCGACCGGTCTGGTGGAGGAGAGTGCGGATGATCTGCACTCGGCGACGTATCTGGCGGATTCCATGCACTCGAGTCTGGTGTATGAGACGCGCTATGTTGATGATTATACCTTGGTGGACACGGTGAAGGGCGGGTTCTCCAAGATGGGTTACTCTTTCCTGATCGGTATCATTGCCACTGTCCTGGCATATCTGCTCGGAGTGCCTATCGGCATCGCCATGGCGCGCAGGAAGGACAAACTGATCGACAAGATCGGAACGCTTTATATTGTGTTTATCATTGCGGTGCCTTCGCTGGCGTATATCTTCCTGTTCAAAGCGACGGGGAACAGGCTGGGATTCCCGACAACCTTTGATATGGACACCACCAACAGATTGGTGTATGTGCTGCCGATCGTCTCGCTCGCGCTGCCGCAGGTTGCCAATCTGATGAAGTGGCTGCGCCGCTATATGATCGATCAGATGAACTCGGATTATGTCAAGTTTGCCAGAGCAGGCGGTCTATCCGAGAATGAGATCTTCACAAAGCATATTTTGAAGAATGCGGCGATTCCGATCATCCACGGTATTCCGGGAAGTGTGCTGGGATGTCTGACGGGTGCGATCATCACGGAGCGTGTGTATGTGGTGCCTGGTGCCGGTAATCTGCTGACAGAGGCGATCAATAAGTACGATAACGGTGTTATTGTCGGCGTTTCCTTATTCTATGCAGTGCTCAGTGTCGTGGCTATTATTTTGGGTGATGTGCTGATGTCCATGGTCGATCCTCGGATCTCCTTCTCAAGTAAGGCGAGATAGCACATCGGGCAAAAGGAGAGAGGAAGATAATATGAATGTAGATTTTAAGATGGGGAAACATGTGACAGTGACAGTGGACAATCTCGAGGAGGAGGATCGGACACAGGGGATGTCTGATGCGGAACTTTTTCAGGTGATCAACCACAGTGACCTGGAGTCGGAGAAGATCACGGCGCCCAGATATTCGTACTGGCATTCTGTTTTTCGTGTATTTTTTAGAAAAAAGATCAATATCATAATGCTGGGGCTGCTGGCTGTCATTATACTGATGGCATATCTGTACCCGGTTTTCGTGGAGTACGATCGATACGGCAATCTGCTGAATTCCGAGGCAAAGCATCTGACACCCTCGGCAGCGTTCAAACAGTTTGGATATAGCATTCATTGGGTTCTGGGTGCCGGCGCTGCCGGACAGTCTACCTTTGATGCGATCTGGTATGGTTCTCAGATCTCTATCTCGCTGGCACTGGTTGTCGCGCTGATCAACATGACGGTCGGTGTCGTTGTCGGGGCGGTCTGGGGATTTTCCAAGAAGGTAGACAATGTGATGATGATCGTCTACAACATCATTGCGAACCTTCCGTATATCCTGGTGATCTCGGTCATGGTCATGATCTTTACAGCAGGTTTCTGGACGATGGTATTTGCGATGACGGTCACTGGCTGGCTGTTTATCGCGTACTTTATCCGCACACAGGTTGTCATCATCCGCGACAGGGAGTACAATCTGGCTTCGAAATGTCTGGGGACATCGACGATCCGGATCGCGATGAAGAATATACTGCCCTTTATGACTTCTGTCATCGTGACGCTTGCGGCTACGGAGATCCCGTCGTACATTTCCTACGAGGTGTTCCTTGCCTATATCGGAATGGGACTCAAGGAGATGTCGCTTGGTAGGTTGATCTACGAGGCGGAGAGTGCGATGCTGACGCCCGGCTGGGGATTTGAGTTCTGGAGTCCGGTAGCGGTTGCTTCGATTATCACGATTGTATTGTATGTGGTCGGTCAGAATCTCGGTGATGCGTCCGATCCTAGAACACATATGTAAGAGGAAGACAGAATGGAAGATAAAAAAGTATTATTATCAATCAAAGATTTGCAGGTGAAGTTCCGCGTGCGCGGAAAACGGCTGACTGCGATTCGGGGAGTATCTCTTGACATTTATGAGAATGAGTCGATCGCGATCGTCGGCGAGTCCGGTTCCGGCAAATCCGTGTTCACGAAAACCTTTGCGGGAATGCTCGACAGCAATGGTTATATTGACAATGGCAGTATTCTGTTCAACGATGAGGAACTGTCGGACACCGTTGTCAGAAAGAACGCAGTCTCCGGTAAGATGGTAGGATATGCGCTGTCAAAATTGAATGCGTACTCCCAGTATGAGCTTGGTGCTGACATCTATCGAGAGATGGAGGCTCTGAAAGCAGAGCGCTCCGAGAGGGAAAAAGTCAGTAAGGAGCAGGGCGAGGCAAGCGACAGGGCGATCGCGGAGCTTGGCATCAGAAAGACGGAAGCATTTAACCTGAAACAGACGTTGGATCCGAAGACGGACAAGGCAAAGATAAAAGAGCTGTCCAGGTCGATCAAGGATATGGAGCAGGAGATCAAAAAACTCCTGAAAGACAGGACGGAAATGGAGCTTGCGGCATCCAGAAAAGTCAAAGAGGACACCGCGTACACGAGCAAGTACGATGCGAAGATGTCAGAGCTGAAAGCGAAGTATGACGCGGCAGTTAAGGGAAGTATCTCCGAGGAGACGAGAAAGCGCAATGAGATCCTTGCAAAGGAAGTCTATCTCTCGATCGGAAGGTATAGTTTCCTGAAACGGGCACAGCTTCTGACCATGCTTCTGTCGGCACTAAAGAAGGCAATGATCGCAGGTGTCGATCTGTCTGACGATGCACAGCGGAATATTGTTTTTGACAAAGTAGCTTTCCGTGTAAAGTATCTTGATGAGACGGCAGACAAATTTCATGGAACTTGCGTTCTGAATCTGGCGAACGTGAAGTACGCAAAGGACTGGTATCAGATCCGCGGTAAGAAGATCGCGACAGTATTCCAGGATCCGATGACTTCGCTGAATCCGATCATTACGATCGGCAAGCAGATCACCTCGATCATCATGAAGCATCAGGATGTGACGGAGGCACAGGCGAGGGCGCAGGCGCTGGATCTGATGAAGAAAGTGGGGATCCCTAATGCCGAGGCGCGTTTCGACGATTATCCGTTCCAGTATTCCGGCGGTATGCGGCAGAGGATCGTCATAGCGATCGCACTGTCCTGCCAGCCCAAGATCCTGATCTGTGATGAGCCTACGACAGCGCTTGATGTCACGATCCAGGCACAGATCCTGAAGCTTTTGAAGGATCTCCAGAAGGAGTTTGACTATACGATCGTCTTTATCACACATGACCTTGGTGTGGTGGCAAATATTGCGGATCGTGTGGCAGTTGTGTATGCCGGTCAGATCATAGAGCTTGCTTCGGTGGATGAGATCTTCTATGATCCTCGTCATCCGTACACATGGGCGCTGCTATCTTCCATGCCGCAGCTTGCGGAGAAGAATACGAAGCTGTACTCGATCACAGGTACGCCGCCATCCCTGTACAATAAGGTTGTGGGAGATGCGTTTGCCCCGAGAAATCCGTACTGTATGAAGATCGATACGTTGAAGGAGCCGCCGATGTTTAAGGTTACAGATACGCATTACGCAAAGACATGGCTGCTGGATCCGCGCTCGCCGAAGATCGAAAAGCCCGAGGCGATCCGGAATATCCACGAGAAACTATTAAAAGCATTTAATATATAAAATATTGGAATGAAAGATTTTGGAATCAGAGATTCCAGAAATCAGAGACTTTAGATAGGAGATTTAGAACGTGTCAAACCTAAATCAGGAAAAATCAGGACGTGTTACCCATTTGCCGGAGCACGGTCCAATTGATGAAAAAAACGGCAAAGAGATCTTATTATCGGTCAAAAATGTAGATATCACTTTCGGCAAGGGCGACAGTGCGGTGAAGGCTGTCAAGAACGCCAGCTTTGATATATATAAGGGGGAGACTTTCTCGCTTGTAGGTGAGTCCGGTTCGGGAAAGACGACTGTCGGAAGGGCAGTGATCCGTGTAAATCCGTGTGCCAGCGGTGAGATACTGTATAAGGGTGTCCGCATTTCGGGAAAGATCCCGCATTCCCTGGACAGGGAAGTGATCCGAAATATCCAGATGGTATTTCAGGATCCGGCGGCATCTCTCAATGAGCGCGCTACGGTAGACTATATCGTATCTGAGGGATTATACAATTTTCATTTGTTTGAGAATGAGGCGGACCGTGTCCGCAAAGTCGAGGAGATGATCAATGAGGTTGGTCTTCTGCCGGAGCATCTGACGCGTTATCCCCATGAATTTTCAGGCGGACAGCGCCAGAGGATCGGACTTGCGCGCGCTATGGTCATGGAGCCGGAACTTGTCGTCGCCGATGAGCCGATTTCTGCTCTGGACGTCTCGATCAGGGCGCAGGTATTGAACCTGCTCAAGAAGTTCCAGGTCGAGAAGAATGTCACGTATTTGTTCATTGCGCACGACCTTTCCATTGTGCGTTTTATATCAGACCGCATCGGAGTGATCTACAAAGGAAATATCGTGGAGATCGCGGAGGCGGACGAACTGTTTGACTTCCCGCTGCATCCGTATACACATTCCCTGATTTCCGCGATCCCGATCCCGGATCCGAAGCTGGAAAAGAATAAAGTGCTCTACACATATGATCCGTCCATGCATGATTACAGTACAGACCAGCCGGAACTTGTCAATATCGGGCATGAGCACTATGTATACGGAAACAGGAAGGAGATCGAGGAGTACAGGGCGATCCGCGAGAAGGGCGTGCCTTTAAAATCGATCAACATTGTCGATCCGAATGCGTCACAGCAGAACAGTGTTCCGCAGAGAGGCGCGGTTGAACACACGGCATCAGAAGATGAATTTCTGCAGGCGCCAGTTCATGATACAGGCAGCATATGGTACAAGATCTTTTCATTCCTGCTGCCCGTGATCGGATTGATCGCAGCTTTTGTATTCAGGCATTTTCATTATTACCGCAATTACACTGCATGCAAAAAGGGCGCGATCACCGGCCTGATCGTGATCGCAGCGATCATTGTCCTGTTCCTCGTGCTGTTGATCTTAGCGGTGATCTAGCTTGAACCGTACAGTTGGGAACAGAAATGAAAATCACCCTAAACCGGTGGAACGGATCGAACTGCAGGAAAAATATCCCGTAGGCAGGCTTGTTCTGACGATCGTGCTGATCCTGATCGGTGTGTGCGGACTGGGCTATGCACTGGTATCTTTTTTGACAGTGGAAGCCGGATGGACAACGATCAAGGCAGATACATCGGAGGCAAGCTGTGCAGATGAGTTTGTTCTGCAATATTATCTGGGTGCGGGTGAGCTGTCGGCGACGGCGGAGAATAAGGCGGTAAAAGCTCTGTACACCGAGACAGCCAGGACGGCATACCAGCTTTTCCACACGAGCCAGGGGTTTGACGGGGTGCATAACCTATATTATATAAATCAGCATCCCAATGAGGAGATCGAAGTTGACGATGTGCTGTATCAGGCGTTTGCCGCGATCGAGAGATATGGAGACAGGGGGATCTATCTGGCACCGGTCTACGTCCAGTACAGCAACCTGTTTGGATGCAATGACGATGTGGAGACAGCCAACTTTGATCCGTGGCAGAATGAGGAGATCGCCGGATATTTTGCCGAGGTCACAGCCTTTGCCGGGGATCGGGATGAGATTGATATCAGACTGCTGGGTGATCACAGGGTCATGCTCTATGTGTCTGATGCGTACATGGAGTATGCCGCCGGGATCGGCTTTTCTGAGTATATTGATTTTTACTGGATGAAGAATGCGTTTATCGCGGATCATATTGCAGATACCATGAAAGCGAATGGATTTGTGCTCGGCTCGATCTCCAGTTATGACGGGTTTGTCAGAAATCTGGATGATGCCAGCGGTTCGGAGTATGCGTTCAACTTGTTTGACCGCGACGGGACATCCGTGTATCAGGCAGGTGTTATGCGGTATGATCATGCAGTGAGCATAGTCTATCTCCGCAACTATCCTGCAAATAACAGCCTGGACTGGCAGCATTATTATGAGTTTCAGGATGGCGTGATCCGAACGGCATATATTGATGCGGCGGACGGATATTGCAAGAGCGCTGTCAACAATCTGGTCTCTTATGCGCAAAACAGCAGCTGTGCAGAAATCCTGCTGCAGGTGGCGCCGATATATATATCGGATCATTTTCAGGAGGATCGGCTGCGTGCGCTGGCACAGGAGGGGATCTACTCGATCTACTGTGAGGATAGAACGGTTCTCTACAATGAGCCGTCCCTGCTGCTGACGGATCTGTATGATCGGGATGGTGTGAAGTATCGTTCGAGATGTGTAGGGGGACAATAGGAGTTTCTGTGTCATGAAAAAGGTTTTGAAGGGAATTTATGAATGGTCAAAGTTGATATTGATAGCGGTGGTTGTCGCATTCTGGCTGAAAAATAACGTTGTCGCCAGTGCGCTGGTACCGACCGGCTCGATGGAACAGACTGTCATGACCGGGAGCAGGATCGTCATAAACCGCCTTGCATATATGTACGATACGCCGCAGAGGGGGGATATCGTGTCCTTTTACTATCCTGACGACGGAGAGACGCTGTATCTGAAACGTGTCATGGGACTTCCGGGGGAAGTGATCGAGGGCATTGACGGCAGGGTGTACATTGACGGGAAAATGATACCGGACTTTACACAGAACAGATTTTATGAGGATTTCGGACCATACAGGATACCGGAGGCGTGCTATTTTATGATGGGCGACAACCGCAGCAACTCATGGGATTCAAGATACTGGATCAATAAGTTTGTGGAGATAGATGATATCATAGGAAAAGCGGAGTTTGAGTATTATCCTGAAATAAAGATTTTGAAATAAAAATTCTGAACAGTTACTAAGGATTTTGAGACAGATTGCAAAAACCCAAACAGTGCACATATACTGTTTGGGTTTTTGCATGTAGATCGCCATGACGGGAAGTGCTGTCATCGTGCCAGCCAGCCGCCGTCCACCGCCAATGTGAATCCGTGCACATAGGATGCGGCATCGGAAGCGAGGAAGATCGCTGCGCCTGCGATGTCCTCCGGCGTACCCCAGCGGCATGCGGGGATGCGGCTGAGGATATCGTCGTTTCTTGACGCGTCACTCCGCAGGTTCCGGGTGTTGTTGGTCGCCATGTAGCCCGGAGCGATCGCATTGACATTGATGCGGTGCGGTGCCCATTCGTTGGCAAGTGCGCGCGTAAGTCCCATGACGGCGCTTTTGCTCGCGGTGTAGGCAGGCACGCGGATGCCGCCCTGGTAACTCAGCATGGATGCGATATTGATGATCTTGCCGCCCTTGTTGTCCTGGATCCAGTTTTTGGCAAACGCCTGTGAGAGGAAGAAGACCATTTTTTCATTGAGATCCGTGACGGCATCCCAGTCTTCCGCAGTGACTTTGGCCGCATCACATCTCTTGATGATCCCGGCATTGTTCACAAGGATATCGATGCGGTCATGCGCCCTGTGCGCTTCCTCCACGATCTGCGGGATAGCCTGCATATCGGAGAGGTCGGCTATGATCTCTGTGAAGCAGCCGCCGACCGCGCTGATTTTTTCGGCAGTCTCCTGACAGCTGCGTCTTGCGACTCCGATCACATTCGCGCCGGCGGCAGCGTAAGCTGTGCAGATCCCCTGTCCCAATCCTGTGTTTGCCCCTGTTACGAGGGCGGTCTTTCCTTCCAGTGAAAACATACTTAGATCTTGTGGCATGATGATTCCTTTCTTTCTATGCATATGGCATATACATGATATGTGCGTCAGGACATATCGATTGACGGGAAACTGTTAAAATAGTATCATTATTGTGATGGTGAAATATCTGAACTGTATTTATTATAATGTAAATACAGCGAAAGGACAAACATGATCGACGTCAAAAGTATCATAATCGTAGCGGAATGGATTGGATGCTGATATCAGGGTACTGCCCCTGAGGGGCTTTTGGGAGAGAGGTGCAGATGTGGAGCAGCTGAGGGCGACACAGACGATCGTGGATGGAAACCTGCGCGAGACAAAGGCGCATGGAACGGAAGGGTTTCCGATCGGTGTGTATCTGGATGATTTTGCGGACTTTGAAAATGGATATATCTGTTGGCACTGGCACGAGGAAGTACAGATGACAATGATCATTGAGGGAGCGTTTACCTGTCAGGTGGAGACGCAAGAGATCCATATGCGGGAAGGGGACATCGCATTTATCAATTCCGGTCTGATGCACCAGATCAGACCGTGCAGGAGGGCGCAGGGGAAGCTCTATTCTTTCATATGGCGCGGGGAACTGATCGGGGGGAATAGAAACAGTGATATTTATCAGGAATGCATCGCACCTGTCATCGGCGGCAGCCTGCCCTGTTTCAAGTGGGAGGGAGCGGATCCGGATCACGATGAGATGGCGGCAGCACTCCACGAGATCGTCGGCTTATATGAGAAGAGGGAGCCTGCATACCAGTTGAGGATCGCCTGTCAGATCGCCGGATTGTGGCTGCGCATTCTTCGGCAGATGCCGGAGGAGAATACGGCTGTGACGGCGGAGTCTGCGCGGGACAAACAGCGGGTGAAGGCTGCGATCGAGTATATGCAGGAAAAGTATCAGGAACCGCTGAGACTCGACGACATCGCGGAGGCGGCATTTATCAGCAGGAGTGAACTGTGCCGCAGCTTTCAGCGCACGATCAACATGACGCCCATGGAATTTCTGATGCAGTACAGAATACGCCAATCGATCGTGCTGCTGAGGAACAGGGATCTGCGCGTGCTGGATGTCGCTGAGATGACAGGATTTTGCAGCCCGAGTCATTTTGGCAGTTATTTTCACAAATACATGGGCTGTACGCCGCGTGCGTACCGGAAGCTGCAGAAATAGGATAAACGGGGAGCTGATCAGAAATTGATCAGAAAAGGAGGATCATGAAAAGCAGAATCAAAAATATTGTTTTCGACATGGGCAATGTGCTTACGGTGTATCACGCCAGGGATTATATCTACGGCTATGTGCAGAACGAGGAGGACTACCGATGGATCAAAGATCATCTCTGCGCATCGGTGGAGTGGCTGCGGATGGACAGGGGAACGATGTCGGACGATGAGGCAGTCGCATCTGTGTGCAGAAGGATGCCGGCACATCTGCATGAGACTGTGGAGCGCTTTGTGCGCGAGTACCGTATGGTACAGCCGCCCAATCCTCCGATGGAGAGGCTGGTGGAGGAGTTGTGCCAAAAGGGTTACGATCTGTATCTGATGTCCAACACGTCGCACCGTTTCAGGATATTCAGCCGGTATATCAAGTCGATCGCATACATGAAGGGAATCTGGATATCCTGCGAACATGGACTGCTGAAACCTGAACCGGAGGCGTATCTTGACTTTTTTCGGACATTTTCACTCAAACCCGAGACGTGTTTCTTTATCGATGACACGCCGGCAAACATCGAGGCAGCCGGGAATCTGGGAATGGACGGGTGTGTGTACTATGGAGATGTGGATGAACTTCGGCGCTGTCTGCAAGAAAAGTTACTCTGAAATGGAGCGTTCGGATTAGAGCGTGTCTTGACATTTATGGTATTACATAGTATAGTGTTCCTGTTGAGTACTACTATTTTGCTTTGCATAGAAATGGGTGATGCGACATATGGATCATACAATATCAGAGGTATTGGCGGAGAAACTGGTGCAGTTTGGTCTGACCAGGCAAGAGGCAAACATCTATCTGTGCCTGCTGCAAAATAAAGACTTGTCGGGCTATGAGGTCTCCAAGATCACCGGAATATCGCGCTCCAATGTGTACAGCGCCCTTGCCAGTCTGGTGGAGAAGGGGGCGGCATACTTGCTGGAGGGGGAGACGAACAAGTACACGGCAGTCCTGGTAGAGGAGTTCTGCGAGAACAGGATCCGGCGGCTGGCGGACCTGGAGCGGGAGCTTGCGGCGCAGATACCGCAGATCGGGAACAGTTCGGAAGGCTATATCACGATCAGCAGCCACCGGCATATCATGGATAAGATCTACAACATGCTCGAACATGTCGAGCACCGGGTGTATCTGTCGATGCCGGCAGTGTATCTAGAGCAGTTCCGCGATCACCTTGAGCGGCTCGCGGCTGACGGGAAAAAGGTGGTGATCCTGGCGGGTGACCTGCCGGCTGCAGAGATAAAAGGCAGCATTCTGTACCGGACGGACAAGAGAGACGGGCAGCTGAGGCTGATCGTCGATTCGAATTATGTCCTCACGGGTGAGATGACCGGAAGCGTGACGGACAGCTGCCTGTACTGTGGGCAGAAAAATTTTGTGGATGTTTTTAAGGATTCCCTTAGAAATGAGATAAAACTAACACAGTTAACAAAAGGGGACAAAGTGAAAGATAGTTGATTTTCATTTTGCCGGGAAAGGAGTAAAGTTATCAGCAATGAAAAAAGAGGCATTTGTTACAAAAGAACAGATTGAGGAGATCGCAAAGACATATCCCACGCCGTTTCACATCTATGACGAGAGGGGGATCCGGGAAAACGCACAGGCATTGAGAGAGGCATTTTCCTGGAATAAAGGGTTTAAGGAGTACTTTGCGGTGAAGGCGACACCGAATCCTTTTTTGATCGATATACTCCGCGAATACGGCTGCGGCTGCGACTGCTCATCCCTCACGGAACTCATGCTGAGCGCCGCGATGGGCATGGAGGGAAAGGATATCATGTTCTCTTCCAACGACACGCCGGCAGAAGAATTTGCTTATGCGGCAAAGATCGGTGCCACGATCAATCTGGACGATATCACGCACATTGATTTTCTGGAAAAGACGATCGGCAGACTGCCGGAGACGATCTCCTGCCGCTACAATCCGGGCGGGCTTTTTAAGATCACAACGGATATCATGGACAATCCGGGAGACGCGAAATACGGCTTCACGACAGAACAGCTCTTTGAGGGTTTCCGGATCCTGAAGGAGAGAGGTGTCAGACATTTTGGCATCCATGCGTTTCTCGCGAGCAACACGGTCACAAACGAGTATTATCCAGCACTTGCCAGGACGCTGTTTGAGGTGGCTGTAAAGCTGAGAAACGAGACAGGTGCAGACATCAGATTCATCAATCTGTCAGGCGGTATCGGCATTCCGTACAGACCGGATCAGGAGCCGAATGACATCAGAGCGATCGGCGAGGGTGTGCGAAAGGTGTATGAGGAAGTGCTCGTACCCGCCGGGATGGGAGATGTGGCGATCTACACGGAACTTGGGCGTTTTATGATGGGACCGTACGGACAGCTGGTCGTGAAGGCGATCCATGAGAAGCACACGCACAAGGAGTATGTCGGTGTCGATGCCTGCGCAGTCAATCTCATGAGACCTGCCATGTACGGGGCATACCACCATATCACTGTGCTGGGCAAGGAGGATGTGCCCTGTGACCACCAGTATGATATCACGGGTTCTCTGTGTGAGAACAATGACAAGTTTGCGGTGGACCGTATGCTGCCAAAGATCGATATGGGTGACTATCTGGTCATCCACGATACGGGTGCACATGGGTTTTCCATGGGGTACAATTACAATGGCAAGTTAAAGTCCGCAGAGCTCTTGCTGAAGGAGGACGGAAGCGTACAGCTGATCAGGCGCGCGGAGACTCCAAAGGACTATTTTGCGACATTTGACTGCTTTGATGTTTATGGCAGGCTTGGCTTATAGTTCAGCACCTTTTTGTGCGGCTTTGGCTGTTGAGTCGCGCACGACCAGACGCGGACGGAGCAGCGATCTGGATATGGGGACTTTGGCGATCAGCCAGTAGAGCGCTGCATAGGAATTTCTGCCGAGGTCGGTGCGGTCCTGATTGATCGTGGTCAGGGCAGGGGTGATCTCCGCTGCGACCGGGAGATTGTCAAAGCCCACAACGCTCAGTTCCTGGGGGATTTTGACATGAAGCCGCCTGCACTCCCGGATCACGCCGACAGCCAGAAGGTCATTGCCGCACAGGATCGCAGTAGCCCCGTTTTCGATCAGTGACGGCAGATGGTACTTTGCACTCTCCTCGACATAGTACCCATGGGCGACCAGATCTTTGTCAACCTTTAGTTTGTGGTTCTGCATACTGTTGACATACGCATCGTATCGGTTGACAGTCACCATGGAGTCAGGAGAGCCGTTCAGAAGGGCGATCTTTGTATGTCCGAGTTCCGTCAGGTGGTCGATCGCAAGATCGATGCCCTCAAAGCTGTCGGTGCCGACATAGGCTATGTTTGGATTTTTCGTGATATAATTGTCGAAGAGTACCGTGGGGATGGTGGTGGTCTGCAGCTGAGCCATCCAGGGATCTTTCAGGGCGAAGCCGACCAGGAAACCGCCGTGGAACCCATTTTGGACCATATACCTGTCGTAGGGATCGCGCGTCTGCAGCATGGGCGTGACGGGCGTGACTGTGACCTCCCAGTTGTCGCGCACTGCTGCCTGCTTGAAGCCAAGTATGATGTCAAATCCGAAATCCCCCGGCTTTTCGTACTGCATATTTTCGACAAACACACATAATCGTTTTCTTGTTTCTTTTTTCATACGCTTGGTGACATAGCCCATTTCGATCGCGGTATCCAGCACCAGCTTTTTCAGCTCCGGACTGATGTCGTTGGCGTCATTCAGTCCTTTGGAGACGGTACTGGGAGCAATGCCCAGACGTTTTGCGATATCTTTTATTGTTACCATGATCATATACTCACTTTCAGAAATTCACTTATAAAAACAGTGTACACGATACGGAAATCGTTTTCAACCGCTTGCGATAAAAAAGATGATAATAAGGAAAAATTAATCAGGTATGGACAACAAAGTGATTTATGATGTATACTTTTATTGACAGCAAATAACCGTGGGAACAGGGGGATCTTGTCAGAAAAAAGTAAAAGGAGTACAAAGAGATGGATAATGCATTTAATTCTCCGGCGCAGGTGCTGGAAGCAAATATGAAGGCAGGAGAGGGCAAGGTAAAGCTTCCTCTGTTGAAGTGTATACTGCTTGGCATCATGGCAGGTGCATTTATCGCATTTGGCGGTGCGTCGAGCAATGCGGCGGTCCACAATATAGCAAACCAGGGATTATCCAAGACGCTCGCGGGCTGCATCTTCCCGGTAGGACTCATGATGATCGTCTTTGTCGGCGGGGAACTCTTTACAGGAGACTGTCTGATGATCGCCGGGGTGGTCGGCAAACGGTTCAGTGCGATCGCGATGATCAGGACGCTCATCATCGTATTTTTCAGCAATATGATCGGCGCAGTTCTGATCGCGTCGCTGGTATATTTCAGCGGGCTGCTGGATTACACGGGTGGAGCGCTGGGGGCTTTCACGATCAAGGTAGCCTACGGAAAGGCGACGATCACGCCGTTTAAGGCGGTCTGCTCGGGGATCCTCTGCAATATCCTCGTGTGCATGGCAGTGCTGATGGCGACTGCCGCAAAAGATATCGCAGGCAAGGTCTGGGCGATCTTCTTCCCGATCGCTGCGTTTGTCATCGGCGGCTGGGAGCACTGTGTGGCGAATATGTTCTATATTCCGGCGGGCATCATCGCGGGCACAGACAGTACATATGTGGCAAAGGCGCAGGAGCTGTATGGTATCACGGCGGAACAGATCGCTGCAGACCTGAATATCAGCGGTTTTGTGTCCAATCTGATACCGGTCACGATCGGCAATATCCTCGGCGGTATGGTATTTGTCGCACTCCCGCTGTATGCCATCCACAAGAGCAAACTGGTCAATAAGACGAAGTAGCGGGAGCGGCAGCGGGACAAGCGATCCTGTGTGCGGTGAAGGACTGGGGATCGGAGAATCGGAATTCGGAAATTTGGCAATCAGGAATAAACAGTAGACTTGAAATCGGAAATCAGAGATCGGAAACACGACAGTCGGGCAGGGAGATACCTGCTCGATTTGTTCTGCACAGAGATAGAACGGCAAAATTATTTGAGGAGTGATGGGAATGAATGACAAACTGACAAGAAATGATATCAGGAAGATGGAGGAGGAGATCGAGCACAGAAAGCTCGTGGTGCGCAAGGAGGCGCTAGAGGCAGTGAAGGAGGCGCGCGCGCAGGGGGATCTGAGTGAGAATTTCGAGTACTATGCGGCAAAGAAATACAAGAACCAGAATGAGAGCCGCATCCGTTATCTAGAGCGTATGATCAGGACAGCGCAGATCATAGAGGACGACGCCAGGGAGGATGAGATCGGGTTGAACAAGACCGTGGAGGTCGAGTTTGTGGAGGACGGTACGATCGAGACGTACCGCATGGTGACTACTGTGCGGAACAATCCGCTGCAGGGACTCATCAGCATTGATTCTCCGATCGGGAAAGCGCTCGCGGGTCATAGGTGCGGTGATACGGTGCATGTGCAGGTGAACAGCGATTTCGGCTATGATGTGGTGGTCAGGTCTGTGGAGAATACGCCGGATGACGATTCGATAGCGCTCAGAAAATTTTAAGGAGTATTAGATATGAATCTTATCAATGCTGAAAATATCACCAAATACTATACAGACACACCGCTTTTTGAGGAGGCTTCCTTCACGATCGACGAGATGGAGAAAGTGGGGATCATCGGTATCAACGGCACGGGAAAGACGACCCTGTTGAAGATACTCATCGGTACGGAGACGCCGGACAAAGGTACAGTCACAAGGGCAAACAATATCGTGATCCGGTACCTGCCCCAGACGCCGGACTTTGACAGGGATGCGACAGTGCTCGAGGCAGTCATGGCAGGAAACCGCACGCATGACAATGAATGGACACTGGAGAGCGATGCCAGGACGATGCTGCAGAGACTGGGCATCAGTGAATACGGACAGAAGGTCGACACGATGTCGGGCGGTCAGCGCAAGCGCATCGCGCTCGCCAGCACACTGCTGTCAAAAGCGGATGTGCTGGTGCTTGACGAGCCGACGAACCATCTAGATTCCACCATGGCAGACTGGCTCGAGGAATATCTGAAAAATTTTCGGGGAGCCCTGGTCATGGTGACACACGACCGGTATTTTCTCGACAGTGTGTCCAACCGGATCGTGGAGATCGACAAGGGGAAGACCTACAGCTACCAGACAAACTACACAGGTTTCCTGGAGTTGAAGGCGCAGCGCGAGGACATGGAACTTGCCGCAGAGCGGAAACGGCAGAGCATCCTGCGCGTGGAGATCGAGTGGATGAAGAGAGGCGCGCGCGCCAGGAGCACCAAGCAGAAGGCACATATACAGCGCTATGAGAGTCTCGCGGCGCAGAGCGGACCGCAGCAGGATGCGCAGCTCGAGCTGAGCAGCGTTTCCACCCGCATGGGCAGGACGACGGTGGAGCTTAGAAATATCACAAAAGGCTATGACGGAAAGATCTTGATCAACGATTTCAGTTATATTTTCCTGAAAAATGACAGGATCGGTTTTATCGGGGAAAACGGCTGTGGAAAATCGACGCTCATGAGAGTGCTCTGCGGCATGGAACAGCCGGATGCGGGCGAGGTGGTCACAGGGCAGACGATCAGGATCGGGTACTACGCGCAGGAGATCAAAAACGACGAGAGCGCAGGTCTGGCATACATGAGACCGGACATGCGCGTCATAGATTATATTCGGAACACTGCGGAGTACGTGCAGACGGTGGACGGTACTGTCTCGGCGACTGTCATGCTTGAGAGGTTTCTGTTTCCGCCGGAGAAGCAGTACGGGCTGCTCGGCAAGCTTTCGGGCGGGGAAAGACGCAGGCTGAACCTGCTGCGCGTGCTGATGGAGGCGCCCAATGTGCTGATCCTCGATGAGCCCACCAATGATCTGGATATACAGACACTCACGATCCTGGAAGACTATCTCGACCATTTCGACGGCATTGTGATCGCCGTTTCCCATGACCGCTATTTTCTGGATCGGGTGGTGAGACGGATTTTTGCATTTCAGGATGGCGCGATCAGGCAGTATGAGGGCGGCTTCACGGATTATCAGGTGAGGCTGCAGGAGGAAGACGGCAGCAGTGTAAAAGCTTCCGGGGAAAAAAATACGGTGCGGGCAGAAGGAAAGTCCGGTGTAAATCTCAAAAATGTGAAAAACCGTCAGGACAAACTCAAATTCTCCTATAAGGAGCAAAAAGAGTACGAGTCGATCGAGGATGAGATCACAGCATTGGAGGAAAAAATAGAAAAACTGGAAACGGATATGGCAGATCATGCCAGTGATTTTGTGAAACTGAACGCGCTTGCAAAGGACAAGGAAGCGGCGGAACAGCTCCTCGAGGAGAAGATGGATCGCTGGATGTACCTGCAGGAGCTGGCGGAAAAAATCGCCGTGCAGGACAAATAACAGGGGGCGGGAACCGAACAGAATGTGAAAAATATGTGAAGTGCAAAAATAGTATTGACTTATAAATATTTATGGCATAAACTATGTTAGTGCACGAACAGTTCAATATCGAACAAACTGAACTGCCAAAACAGCGGTCACAAAAGCGCGGTAAAACGTGCTGCGGTTGTGACACAGATGGGATATAGATGGGATATGGATGTAATGTAGAAATAAAAAAAAGAAGAGTAAAAGAAGAGAGGAGGTGCGTGCGGTATGGACGAGGACAACAGCTGTCGCGTTAATGTACCGGAACCGAACGAGATCGTGAAACTGATCCGGGAGCTGAACAGTGCGTTCAAAAAGAATTTTATAACCTGCGGGACAGCGGCAGGGCTTGACGAAGTGACACTCATGCATGGCTGGATCATGGGATATCTTTATCACAATCAGGACAAAGCGGTCTATCAGAAAACGATCGAGTCGGATTTTGGCATCAAGAGATCTACCGTGACAACGATATTGCAGCTCATGGAAAAAAAGGGGTATATCAGGCGGGAGGCAGTGGAAGGCGATGCCAGGCTCAAGCGGATCTTTCTGACAGAGCAGGGCAGGGAGACTGCGGCCAGGACAAAGATGATGATCGAGCGCATGGAAAAGAATGTGGTCGAGGGGATCGGGGAAGACGAGCGCGAAGTCTTTTGCAGGGTCGCCCGAAAGATCCTGTCCAACATAAATCAATAGCCGGATAGATCCAGGGCTTTTATTGATAGACAGATAATAATAACATGAGAATGGAGGTTTATTTATGCTGAAGGTATTGGGCGCACAAATCAGGGAATTTAAAAAAGATTCCATACTTACGCCTGTTTTCATGATCCTGGAGGTTATCATGGAAATGATCATCCCGCTGCTGATGGCATCGATCATCGATGACGGAGTGAATGCAGGAAACCTGAACCATATTTATAAAATCGGCGGTCTGATGATCGTGATGGCGCTGATCGGCTTGTGGGCAGGTCTCATGGGGGCAAAGTACGGTGCCAGGGCATCGACGGGCTTTGCGAGGAACCTCAGAAAGGCAATGTTTGAGAACATCCAGACATACTCGTTCTCAAATATTGACAAGTACTCTACATCAAGCCTGATCACGAGGCTGACGACGGACGTGACCAACATACAGAATGCATATCAGATGATACTGCGCATGGCGATGCGCGCACCGGCGTCCATGATCATAGCCATGGTCATGGCATTTTCCATCAATGCGCGTCTTGCCAGTATTTATCTGGTGGCGGTACTGTTCCTCGCAGTCTGTCTCGCCTTTATCATTCCAAGGGCAAACCAGTATTTCCGTCAGGTGTTTGAGAAGTACGATGATCTGAACGCGAGTGTCCAGGAAAATGTGTCTGCGATCCGAGTCGTAAAGGCATACGTGCGTGAGGATTATGAGAAGGATAAGTTTGCGAAGGCAAACCAGAACATCTACAATATGTTCTTAAAGGCGGAGAAGCTGGTCGTCATCAATATGCCCCTGATGATGGTGACAGTGTACGGATGTATCCTGCTGATCTCATGGTTAGGGGCAAAGACGATCGTTGCGGGGGGACTCACGACAGGCGAGATGATGAGCCTGCTGGCATACTGCATGAATATCCTGATGAGCCTCATGATGGTATCGATGATCTTCGTCATGCTGTCGATGAGCTATGCGAGCGCAAAGCGTATCTCGGAGGTACTGACGGAACAGACAGATCTCAGAAATCCGGAGAATCCAGCCACCGAGGTGAAGGACGGAAGCATCCTGTTCAGGAATGTGTCCTTCGCCTACAACAAGGACAGCAAACCAGTCCTGAACGATATCAGCCTGGATATTCATTCAGGTGAGACGATCGGTATCATCGGCGGCACAGGCAGTGCGAAATCCAGTCTTGTCAACCTGATCAGCCGTCTGTATGATGTCACATCCGGTGAGCTTCTGGTAGGCGGGATCGATGTGCGCAAGTATGATATGGAGTCGCTGCGCAATCAGGTTGCGGTCGTGCTGCAGAAAAATGTCCTTTTCAGCGGTACGATACTTGAGAACCTTCGCTGGGGTGATAAGCATGCAACAGAGGAGCAGTGCATCAGGGCGTGCCAGCTTGCCTGCGCGGATGAGTTCATACAGAAAATGCCTGACAAATACAATACTTTCATCGAGCAGGGTGGTACAAATGTTTCTGGTGGACAGAAACAGAGACTCTGCATCGCAAGGGCGCTGCTCAAAAAGCCGAGGATCCTGATCCTTGACGACAGCACCAGTGCAGTGGACACCGCCACAGATGCGAGGATCAGAAAAGCGTTTGCGGAGGAGATACCGGACACGACCAAACTGATCATCGCACAGAGGGTGAGCAGCGTGCAGAATGCGGACCGCATCATCGTCATGGACAATGGTATGGTGACTGCGTTTGGCACACACGATGCGTTGTTGGAGACCAGTCCGATCTACCGTGAAGTTTACGAATCACAGACAGGTGGAAATGCGGATTTTGACCAGAATGGAGGTGACGACTGATGCCGGGACCAGGACATCATATGAGAGGACCAAAACCAAAGATTGAAAATCCGGGTAAGCTCTTTAAGCGGCTTATGGGGTATGTGCTCAAAAACTATGCGCCACATGTGATCATCGTTGTCGTATGCATATTTGTAGGGGTGTTAGCTAACATACAGGGAACTTTATTTACGCAGACGCTGATCGACGAGTATATCATGCCGCTGCTGGGAACGCCGGATCCGGATTTCTCAGGGCTGGCGCAGGCGATCCTCAGGGTGGCATGTTTCTATGCCGTGGGCGTGCTGGCTTCCTATCTGTACAACAGGATCATGATCAATGTCAGCCAGGGTACGATGCGCAATATCAGGAACGATATGTTCAATAAGATGGAGGCACTGCCGATCAAGTATTTTGACACGCACCCGCACGGTGATATCATGTCGAGATACACAAATGACATCGATACGCTGAGGCAGATGATCAGCCAGAGCATGCCGCAGTTCTTGAACAGTGCGATCACGATCGTCAGTGTTCTTGTCAGCATGATCATTTTGAGTGTGCCGCTGACGGTCACGACCCTGATCATGGTCGCCATCATGCTTTTCGTCACGAAGAAGGCAACCGGGCTTTCGGGAAGATATTTCGTGTCACAGCAGAAATCCATCGGCGCAGTGAACGGATTCGTCGAGGAGATGATGGAGGGGCAGAAAGTTGTCAAAGTGTTCTGCCACGAGGAGGAGAGCATGGAGCGCTTCAATGCGCTGAATGAGGAACTGTTTGAGAGCGCATACAATGCGAACCAGTTCGGCAACATGCTCGGACCGATCAATGCACAGCTTGGAAACCTGAGTTATGTCGTGTGCGCCATCGTGGGCGGTATACTGGCGCTTGGAAACATCGGCGGGCTCACACTGGGCGGTCTTGCGAGTTTCCTGAGTTTCAACAAGAGTTTTAACATGCCGATCAACCAGGTGAGCCAGCAGTTCAATTCCGTTATCATGGCGCTTGCCGGGGCGGATCGTATCTTTAAGATGCTCGACGAGGAGCCGGAGACGGACGACGGATATGTGTCGCTCGTCAACGCGGAGGAGATCAATGGACAGCTGACGGAGACGCAGAAGCACACCGGGATGTGGGCGTGGAAGCATTACCACAAGGACAGCGACACGACGACGTATCAGCGGCTTGAGGGCAGTGTCGTGTTCGATGACGTGGATTTTGGATATACGGACGAGAAGATCGTGCTCCACAATGTCAAGCTGTATGCAGAGCCGGGGCAGAAGATCGCGTTCGTCGGCTCCACAGGCGCGGGCAAGACGACGATCACCAATCTGATCAACCGTTTTTACGATATCCAGGACGGAAAGATACGATATGACAACATCAATGTCAACAAGATCAAGAAAGCCGATCTGCGCCGTTCGCTCGGCATCGTGCTGCAGGATACACATTTGTTTACAGCCACGGTGATGGAGAACATCCGGTACGGAAAACTTGACGCCACGGATGCGGAGGTCATCGCAGCGGCAAAGCTTGCCAATGCGCATGAATTTATCGAAAAGCTTCCGGACGGCTACAATACGCTGCTGACGGGTGACGGCGCGAACCTGAGCCAGGGGCAGCGCCAGCTGCTCGCCATAGCGAGGGCGGCGATCGCTGACCCGCCCGCACTGATCCTCGATGAGGCGACGAGCTCGATCGACACGCGCACCGAGAAGATCGTGCAGGACGGCATGGATAAGCTGATGAAGGGCAGGACGACATTTGTGATCGCCCACAGGTTATCAACAGTCAAGAACAGCGACTGCATCATGGTACTCGAGCAGGGCAGGATCATCGAGCGCGGCACGCACGATGAGCTGATCGAGGCGCAGGGTAAATACTATCAGCTCTATACAGGAAATGCGATTGCGGCGAACTAGGATTGACCTTTTCCCTGCCTGCATGCTAAGACGGCTGCCGGATATAGGATCCTATATCCGGCAGAAAATTTTGTGCGGATTTCTTGCTATCTCTGATCAAAACTGATAAGATGAAAGTATATACTTTATAAGGGAGACATGGGTTCCCGGAAGGAAATGGTTCCAAATGTAGTCGCACTTTAGCATGAATGGGGTGAGGGATATGGCATTCTCAAAAGGAAAGCGAATTGAAGATGAAACCAGTAAAAGGATTATTGACCTTGCAGTGAACATTGGCTGCCGGGAGGGGGCGGATGCCTTGACTGTCACAAGGCTGTGCAGGGAGCTTAGCTGCGACCGGAGGGTGATCTACAATCGGTTTCGCGATATCGATGAGATCAATCTGATCGTGGCGGACCGATGCAATGAGGAACTTATGGATAAAGCGGGAACGGTCATGGATCCGCACACGTCCTTTGATGAGAACGTCATTGCTTTTATGAAGGCTGCTTTCACATACATATATGAACAAAATGCTTTTTTCCAGCACTATGCCGCACTGTACAAAATTACGGATAAGGGGGTCAGAAATAAGATGCTCCAGGGTTTGACGGATCTGATCGAGGATGGAAAGTCCAAGGGGGACGTGCACGCGGAGACAGACAGCTGCAGGGCGGCATTGAATATTTGGACAGTCATGACAGGGATCAGCAGCATGCTGGCATCCAATGCGAATTATAAGTATCAGGAGGGACTCGATACCATGCTGTATGGCGTCGAGGCGGTATTGTTGTACATGCGGCGCTGATTTCTGGCGGAGGGCTGGCCGGTTCCTTTTACAGGGAGTGCGCAGCGAAGTATGGGGAAAACAAGGAGGAGAGGACTATGGTGTCTGTGAAACTCGGAAATACAGGGATCATTGCGAACAAAAACGGATTTGGGGCGCTTCCGATCCAGAGGATCGATGTGGACAGCGCGGTGCGACTGATCCGCATGGCGCTGGATGGGGGCGTGAATTTCTTTGACACGGCAAGGGCGTACAGTGACAGTGAGAGGAAGCTGGGCATCGCGCTGGAGGGTGTTGACAGAAACAGGTATTATATCGCGACAAAGACTGCGGCAAAAACGGGTGAGAAAGTGCTTGAGGATCTGGAGACTTCGCTCAGCCTGCTGAAAACAGATCACATCGATGTCTATCAGCTGCACTGCGCGCCGAAATGTTTCCGCCCCGGCGACGAGGACGGCGTTTATGACGCCGTGTTGAAAGCAAAAGCGGAAGGAAAGATCAGACATATCGGAATCACCGCCCATCTGCTGAATGTGGCTGAGGAGGCGATCGAGAGCGGCTTGTATGAGACGCTGCAGTTTCCGTTTGCGTATATCTCTTCCGAGAAGGAGATCGCGCTCGTGCGGAAGTGCGAGGAGGCGGGAATGGGCTTTCTTGGCATGAAGGGACTTGCGGGCGGACTGCTCACGAACGCCAGGCTCTGCTATTGGTTTGCCTGCCAGCATGAGGCGGTGCTGCCGCTGTGGGGGGTGCAGCGGGAGTCCGAGCTGGCGGATTTTTTGTCCTTCCAGGCGAAGATGCCGGAGATGGACGAGGAGATGCGGGAAGTGTATGAGCGGGATCTAAAGGAGCTTGCAGGGGATTTCTGCCGTGGCTGTGGCTACTGCATGCCGTGTCCGAAGGGGATCCAGATCAACAACTGTGCGCGGATGTCGCAGCTTCTGCGCCGTTCCCCGTCGGCAAACTGGCTGGGCGAGGAATGGCAGGCGCAGATGGCAAAGATCAAGGAATGCCTCCAGTGCGGACAGTGTGCTTCGCGGTGTCCTTACGGCCTTGACACGCCGAAGCTGTTGGAGAAAAACCTGGAGGATTACGAGAAAGTGCTGGCAGGGACGGTGACGGTCGATCAGTGAGGGCGCTGACAGCGGCTGCACGCGGCGCTCGATCGATCAGACGACATGGCGGACGATGCGGGGGCGTTTGAGAAGGATTTAAGATATATTAGATGGAAATGTATGCTATGATACGATCATAGACAGATGTAAAGGGGAGGAACAAGATATGGCAGTTTTCAGTGGTTTGGAGGACATGGACGAACTTGAGGCAAAGAAAAGGGACAGGCAGGAGCAGGAGATCGAGGATATCATCAATATGCTCGACAACAAGACAGTGAGTGGCGTGAGCCGCATCAAAGTCAATGTGTCAGAGGAGCAGCAGGAGGGCACAGTCGATACACAGTATCATCATGGCCGATGCGATGTGGGCAGCCCGTGGGCAAAGGGAACCACCAGGAACTTCGGGTGTGACTGATCCGATTATAAAAACGATGGATATGGCTAAGGAACTGATTCTAAGGGAACCGATTATATAAGGAAACGAGGTACGATTATGGCACTGAATAAGAAGCCAGTGAACGGCATGAAAGATATCATGCCGGAGGAAATGCAGATCCGTGACTACGTGATGGGCGTGATCAAGGAGACTTATGGGAAGTTTGGATTTACGCCGATGGAGACACCCTGTATGGAGAATATCGAGAATCTGAGCAGCAGGCAGGGCGGCGAGAATGAGAAGCTGTTGTTTAAAGTGTTGAAGCGGGGCGCGCAGCTGAACCTCGAGACGGCAAAGACGGATGCGGACGTCGTTGATTTTGGTATGCGCTATGACCTGACAGTCCCCCTCGTGAGATATTACGCGAACCATGCAAACGGGCTGCCGACACCCTTCAAGGCGCTGCAGATGGGCAATGTGTGGAGGGCAGACAGACCGCAGAAGGGCAGATACCGCCAGTTCATGCAGTGTGATATCGACATTCTCGGTGAGGAGTCCAATCTTGCGGAGATCGAGCTGATCCTTGCGACGACGACGACACTCGGCAAGATCGGATTTAAGAATTTTGAGATCCGCATCAATGACAGAAGGATCCTGAAGGCAATGGCAGCGTACAGCGGGTTTGGCGAGGCGGATTACGACAACATATTTATCACGCTTGACAAGATGGACAAGATCGGGATCGAGGGTGTGGAGCGCGAGCTGACCGAGGCTGGGTATGACAGCGGCAATATTGACAGATACCTCACACTCTTTAAAGATATGGAAGCCTCCGGCGATACGCTCGCGTTCATCGAGGAGCGCGTGACAGGTTTTCTCGATGAGGACGTCAGGACAAGTTTCCGGGAGATCATCGAGAGTGTCAACGCCACAAAAGGCGATTACTTCAGGCTTGTGTTTGATCCGACATTGGTCCGCGGGATGTCCTATTATACAGGTACGATCTTTGAGATCGCGATGCCCGAGTTGGGTGCACGATGCGGCGGCGGCGGGCGTTACGACAAAATGGTGGGCAGGTTTACGGGAAAGGATGTGCCGGCGTGTGGGTTTTCCATCGGCTTTGAGCGCATCATACTGATCCTGATGGAGAGCGGATTCAAGGTGCCGGATCAGAGTAAGAAAGTAGCATATCTGATCGAGAAAGGTGTGTCGGGGGAATCGCTCTGCAGGATCATTGCACAGGCGCAGGAAGAGAGGCAGAGCGGTGCACAGGTGCTTGTGGCGCGCATGAACAAGAACAAAAAGTTCCAGAAAGAACAGCTTACGGCAGAAGGGTATGAGGAGTTTAAGCAGTTCTACAAGGAAGGTCTGAGGAATTAGCGGTGGGCAGCAGGAAGAGAGAGATGAGAGCAAAGAGTAAAAAGCAAAAGAAAGCACTTGCACTTGAGATCATAGAGCGTCTCAAGAGAGAATATCCTGATTCGGACTGTACACTGGATTACAACGAGGCGTGGAAGCTCTTGGTGAGCGTGCGCCTCGCGGCACAGTGTACGGATGCGAGGGTCAATGTGGTGGTGAAGGGACTGTATGAGAAATACCCGACGATCGAGGCGCTCGCCGATGCGGATGTCGAGGATATAGAGCGCATCGTGAAGCCGTGCGGATTGGGACACAGCAAGGCACGGGATATCAGTGCCTGCATGAAGATGCTCCGCGACGATTTTGGCTGTAAAGTGCCGGATGATATTGATATGCTGCTGAAACTCCCGGGAGTGGGCAGAAAGAGTGCGAACCTCATTGTGGGAGATGTGTTCGGCAAACCTGCGATCGTGACGGACACGCACTGTATCAGGCTCACAAACCGTATGGGATTAGTCGACAATATCAAGGAACCAAAAAGGGTGGAGATGGCATTGTGGGAACTGATCCCGCCCGAGGAGGGCAACCAGTTCTGCCACAGGCTCGTCGATCACGGACGGGAGATCTGTACTGCGCGGACGAAACCGTACTGCGATCGATGCTGCCTGAACGATATCTGTGGAAAAAATATCGAATGATTTCAGCATTGTCAGATATTCAATAGAAAATATTACAAAAGGAAGAGGAAAAAGTATGTCAATATTTCATAGGATTTCGGATATACTAAAAGCAAATATCAATGATCTGCTGGACCGGGCGGAAGATCCTGAGAAAATGGTCAAACAGATCATTGCGGATATGGAGGAGCAGGTCAGGGATGCAACAGAAGCGCTCGGACAGGCTATGGCAAGCGAGAAACAGGCATACGCACAGCTCGAGAAGGCGCGGTCAAACTCCAGGGAATGGGAGAGTAAGGCAAAGACAGCGCTGCAGGCAGGAAACCAGGAGCTGGCGAAAAAGGCGCTCACGTCCAAAGTGGAGATTGACAAAAATGTGCAGTCACTCCAGGCTTCGTATGATCAGATCGCCGCGCAGACAAGCGAACTTCACGCAAGGGTTGAGGTGCTCAGGCAAAAGCTTGAGGAGGCAAGGCAGAGACAGAATATGCTCATAGCGAGGGCAAAGATGGCGGAGGCCACAGAGAGTGTGGCTACGGCAGTTACGAACACGGATCCCAACAGCGCACTTGCAAAACTTGAGCGGATGGAGCATAAAGTGGAGAGCAGGGAAGCGAGAGCGGAGGCATTTGCAGCCATGTCTGGTGAGACTGTATTTGCGAAGGACGAGTTTGCGGAGCTTGAGACAAACCAGGCTGTCGACGCTGAGCTGCAGAGACTTATGAAGGAATTGAATGGCTGAAATGATTATAGAGTTCCATCCGATCACACTGGCTGACAGAGATTGGATGAATGAAAAATTAAAAGAAGAGCATCCGGATGCCTGTGAATACACTTTTGCCAACAATTTTATCTGGGCAGGGGTATATCATGTGCAGGTCGGCTGCGCATATGGCTGCGGCGTGATCAGATCCGGGGCAGAGGGGCACTTCCAGTACTCTTTTCCCTTTGGAAATGGCGACAGGAGGGCGATGATAGAGCACCTCAGAAAGATATGTGCGGTGCACGGCTGCAGTCTGAATATCTATCCTGTTAATGAGGAGCAAAGGTCAAAACTGATCGAGTGGTTTCCGGGCGAATTTGAGATCTGCCCGGACAGGGATAGCTTTGACTATGTGTACTCTGTGGAGAAACTTTCCACGCTGAGAGGAAAGAAACTGCACGGCAAACGAAATCATATATCCCGATTTATGGATGACGGGGACTGGCACTATGAGCGGATGACAGAGGAGACTATCGCTGCGTGCCGCGCTATGGCAAGAGAATGGATCGCACTGCGCGCCGAGAAGTGGAATGACGAGATGGAGCAGGAGATGGCAGTGCTCGAAGTGGCATTTTCCAATTTCAGGGAGCTGGGACTCTGCGGTGGTGTTCTGTACAAGGGCGGCAGGATCGTGGCATTTGCGATCGGGGAACCGCTAAACGAGGACACCTTCGTGGTTCACTTTGAGAAGGCATTTCCGGATCTGCAGGGTGCCTATCCCATGATCAACCAGCAGTTTGTCCTGCACGAGGCGCAGGATTACAGCTACGTGAACCGCGAGGAGGACACAGGGGATCAGGGGCTTAGAAAGGCGAAACTGTCCTATTATCCGGATATCCTGCTAAAAAAATACAAGGCAGTGGAGAGTCGTGTCGTCTTTGCGAACGCGTCGGATTGGGAGTATATCGCAGAGATATGGAACCGGTGTTTCGGTGACACCAGGGAATATATAGCGCTCTATCAGGAAAACCGCTTTGAAAATGAAAATATGTATGTGATCTATCAGGATGGGCGCCCTGTGTCAATGGCAAGCCTGCTGCCGGTCCAGGTGACTATCAATGGCAGGAAGGAAAATGCCAGATATGTCTACGCGGTGGCTACTTTGCCGGAATACAGAGAACAAGGATATGCATCACAGCTCATAAAGCATGCCGCAGAGCGCTGTGCGGAGCCGTTGCTTTTGCAGCCGGCGGACAGGGATCTGCAGCGATATTATGAGCGGCAGGGATTCGCAGATGCTTTTGGTGAGAGTCCCTGCTGGATCTATGCTGGCAGATGTGTCGGCAAGGCAGATATTCATGTGCCATCGTCTGAGGACGGCGGACTGAGAGCCGCGGAAGAGACGGTTCGCGAAGAAAAGCCGGACATTCTTGGCAGCTGGCTGGTTTCCGATGTGGACGCGAAGGTGTACAAGGCTGTGCGGGACCAGTTTTTTGACAGGGAAGGGTATGTGGAATGGGATGAGAAAGCGATCGTCTACGCCATAAAAGAAAATCAGTTTTGTGGTGGAAGAACGCTTTTGCTGACAGAGGACAGAGAGGACCAGGAATCCACAAAGGCAGTGCTGATGTACCGGATCGAAAAGGACAGTCTTCATATCATGGAGACGACGCTTGACGATAATGCGCTTCACGCTATCCTGCCTGAGCTTCTCGAATATACAGGTGCGTCGTGGGCGTATGAGCGCAATATGGGCGGGATGGTGCTGCTGCCGGACCGGTTGAAGGATTGGGACTGCAAGACAGGATATCTTGGGTTGACATTGGGATAATGACAGATAAAAAACATCAATGATAATGATTAATTTTAATCATTCCATATCGGATCGATTTGTGCTATGATAAATATATCAGTTGATCATAATGAAAAAGCGATGAAGAGAATCAGTAATCATACAGAACATTTCAGAGAGCTGTCGTTCGCTGTGAGACAGTATGGGGCGTATGGTGAACTCATCTCGGAGCTGTGTGTCTGAACCGGCATCAGTAGGACACGACGGAGCGCCCACCGTTATAAGGGCAAGGCATGATAGTGCTGATGAGGGCATGTTTTTGTACGGGATCGTTATGAAGACATGAAGTAGAGTGGTACCGCGAAAGAGTGTTGGAAGTCTTTCGTCTCTACAGCAGGGGTGTTGTGGAGGCGGAGGGCTTTTTTGTGCGTGTCATTCCGAAAGCGCACAAGAAAGACAGGCGCCGATACGGCATATATACTTGATTGATATCATATAGGAGTGGAGGATGTAAGACATGAAAAATGCAGATAAGTATGAAAAATCATATTTTTTACCCCCGGTCTGTACATATGACTGGGTGAAAAAGGATGCGATCGCAGCGCCGCCGATCTGGTGTTCTGTTGATCTGAGAGACGGAAACCAGGCATTGATCGAGCCGATGAGCCTCGAAGAAAAACTGCAGTTTTTTGAGATGCTTGTGGAGATTGGATTCAAGGAAATCGAGGTAGGTTTTCCGGCGGCATCGGAGACGGAGTATGAGTTTATGCGCGCTCTGATCGAGAGGAAGATGATACCCGACGATGTGACGGTACAGGTGCTGACACAGGCAAGAGAGCACATTATCAAGAAAACCTTTGAGGCTGTCAAAGGAGCGCCGCACGCGGTGATCCATCTCTACAACTCGACTTCGGTGGCACAGCGCGAGCAGGTCTTTAGGAAAAGCATGGAGGAGATCAAAAAGATCGCGACAGATGGTGCGGAACTGTTGAAAAAACTGGCATCGGAGACAGATGGAAACTTCTCGTTCGAATACAGTCCTGAGAGCTTCCATGGTACGGAAGTCGACTATGCGGTTGAGGTGTGCAACGCAGTGCTCGATATCTGGCAGCCGACAGCGGACAAAAAGGCAATCATCAACATTCCGACGACAGTTGAGAATGCCATGCCACATGTGTTTGCCACACAGGTAGAGTATATCCATAAAAATCTGAAATACAGGGATGCGGTGGTGCTTTCCGTGCACCCGCACAATGACCGCGGCTGCGGCGTGTGTGACGCGGAGCTCAGTGTTCTTGCAGGTGCAGACCGCGTGGAGGGTACGCTTTTTGGAAACGGTGAGCGGACAGGAAATGTGGATCTGATCACGGTGGCGATGAACATGTTCTCCCATGGTGTTGATCCGAAGCTTGATTTTTCGAATATGCCCGAGATCAGGGAGAAGTATGAAGAGTTCACGCGCATGAGAGTGCACGAGCGGCAGCCATACTCCGGCGATCTCGTATTTACCGCCTTTTCAGGTTCGCATCAGGATGCGATCGCAAAAGGGATGCAGTGGCGTGAGGAGAAAAGATCCGACAAGTGGACAGTACCGTATCTGCCGGTCGATCCCAAGGATGTGGGCAGGAATTACGATGCCGATGTGATCCGCATCAACAGCCAGTCGGGAAAAGGCGGCGTGAACTATATCCTGAAACAGAACTATGGCATTTCCCTGCCCTACGCTATGCGCGAGGAAGTGGGATACCTCGTAAAGGATGTGTCTGACCAGGAGCATAAAGTGCTCTCGCCGCAGTGGGTTTACGATATTTTCTGCGAAAATTATGTGGATAATACGCCGTTGTTCCAGATCAGTGAGTGTCATTTCAAGCAGGTGGACGGCATTATGGCGGAGGCAGTGATTGCCTGTGGGGACAGAAAGACAACCGTGGACGCGAACGGAAACGGACGCCTGGATGCCGTGAGCAACACGATCAAGCAGTATTTTGGGATCAGTTATCAGCTGTCGGACTACGAGGAGCACGCGCTCACAAAAGGTTCCTCGTCAAAGGCGATCGCCTATGTGAGTGTCACCTGCAACGGCGAGAAATTCTGGGGCGTGGGTATGGACGATGACATTATCAAGGCATCGATCCACGCACTCTGTGTCAGTGTCAATAAACTGCCGCAGATCCAGGAAAATGAGGTGTGTCAGGATGAGCGCATGATGGAGATCATGAACTATATCCAGGCAAACTATCAGGCGACGGCACTCAGCGATGTGGCAGCACATTTTCACTTGTCAGAGCCCTACCTGAGCAAGTATATCCACGAAAAATCAGGAAAGACCTTTGGCGATATTCTGATCAACATACGTCTCAAGAAGGCAAAGACATTGCTTCGAAACGGAAATATGACTGTCGAGAACGTGGCGATGGCAGTCGGATATCCCAATGTGGAGCATTTTAACCGTATTTTCAAAAAGAAAATGGGGATGACACCCGTACAGTACAGAAAAGGCGGCGGGAATAACCAATAGGAGAGCATGGTGACATGCGTGGGTATGGCAGATTTCGCAGACAGTTTTCCCAACCGGGAGCTGTCTGTGTGTACCAGAGCGCAATATCCTTATCTTGAGAAGAAACTTGCCGCGTTGGACAGGGAGTTTCGCCCTAGGCACAGATGGCGGCATGGCTCATGGCGGAAAACTTTGTCTGTTCTCTATATGAAAGCGCGCAAATGCTGACAGGCGGGGGGCAGACGGATCCGTGGACATACAATAAGGCACTGCAGAAAATACGGGAGTCCCTGAGTTCGGACCAGGCAGTTAAAGACTATAGGAAAAACTTGAAAAAGGGATGACAAATATAGATTTTCGTGTTAAAATCTTATTTGAAGATAAAATTTGGAGGAGCTGCATGAGTGATTTTAAAGAAAGTTTGTACAAAAAGAAAAGTTTTATCTATCAGATCGGGGAGGAATACTATGCGATCGGGGCAAACACGTTTGCGAAGGTGACGGATTCTCCCGAGGTGGACAACATAGAGCTTTTGCAAAATGCCCTGCAAAAAGGAAATGACAGACAGATTGAAAAGTACCTGGAAAAAATCACGCGCAATGCCAACTTTTACCGCGTAGATGCAAGAGAACACTACAGGCTCCGGGATAAGCTTTTTAAGTTTCTCGATCAGCTTGAAGCCAGTGACGAAGCGGCTTTCAAGTCACTTCAGGATCAGGTGTTTCGATTCGATGAGCTGTGCGAAAAATATCAGCATCAGGTATGAGGAGTGTGATATATTCCAATCAATTTTATTTCTCTTGTAGACAAATGCAAATATTTGTGTTATGATTACAGACGTGATGAAGATCATATCCAGCACCCGTAGTCTAATGGATAGAACGGAGGCCTCCGACGCCTTTAATGCAGGTTCGATTCCTGCCGGGTGCATTTCCATAAATGGTTTGGCAGTGATGGATAGGAGCAGAGATGGATAACAAGAAAAAGAAGAGAAACTGGACGAGAAATGATCAAAATCCGAATACATATACTGAAGTGCTGAATACAAAAGAGGAAAAGAGAGAAAACAATACAGAAAACGGTCAATCGGAACAAGCGGAGAAGAGAGCGGAAGTTAACCAAAAGCGCAATGGTCAACCGGCACAGAGGGAAAAGGAGAAGAGCGCAGCGGGAAAAAATGCGAAAGTGCAGCAGGAGAAAAGGTCGGATGCTTCGAAACCGGCTGCATCCCGGAAAAATGAGAAGGCAGCTGACAGCAGCGTGAAGCCCGACGATCCCAAGGGTGAAAACAACAAGGGAAATAGCGGCAACAATAATGTTAAAAATATAGAAAGCAGTAAAGCGACACTTCAGAAGGAAGATCCCCCAAAAAGGAATACAACAAAAGAGAATACAATTAAACAGAATGCTGTAAAAGAGGATTTATCTAAAGAAAATTCGTCTAAGGATAGTTCGGCAAATGAAAATTTTAAAAATGAAAATTCATTGAATGAAAGTTCAACAAAAGAAAATTTGCCGAAGGAGACTCCGCTCAAAGAGAGCGCGCCGAAAGAAAGTCAGGCAAAGGAAAGCGCATCGAAAGGGAATCTGCCGAAGGAGACTGCAACGAGAAAGAATGCATCCAAAGAGGATTTGCATAATTTTCATAGAGAGCATGTCAAGGGAGAAAGACGACCCGGATCTGTCGGCAAAAGGACTGTGACGGAGACTTCGCCGGAACAGATCAAGGGACTCGCTGTGAACGCCGCGAAGGTCCTGCTGCCAGTTGCGGCGTGTGCGATCATCATTGCTGTGGTGATTTCGCACATTGGTTCCCGGAAGACTCAGACAGTAGACACATCCCTGAATGCGGAGGGGCAATTGGACACGGCTGTAGCGGTCACGCTGAGCGATGAGCCGTTGGCAGAGAATGCGCACACCAATGTCAATGAACTGATGCAGACGTTCTGCGCTGCGCTGGCAGACGGTGATATGGATACGGTCAGAACGATTAAGGATTCCAATACAGAGCGCGAGATCATCACTTATGAGAAGAAAAGCGAGTTCATTGAAAGATACGATAACATCAAATGTTACACAAAGCCTGGAATGGAAGAGGATTCTTATTTTGTGTATGTGACATATGAAGTTAAGTTCAAGGATATTGAGACCAAGGCTCCTGGATTGAACGCATTCTATGTTTATACGGCAGAGGACGGAAGTCTCAAGATCGATGGTGATACAGAGGAAAATATCAAGGCGGCGTTTAAGCTGGTCACCAATCAGGATGATGTGGTCGATCTGTACAATGAGATCAATGTCAGTTATACGGAGGCAACTGCGTCAGACGAGACATTGGATCAGTTTATGGCAGAACTTCCGGTTGCGATCAAGGAATCCGTGGGAGTGGCATTGGCACAGCTTGAGACACAGACTGAGGCTGTTGATACGCCACAGACAATGACAGAAGAGACACAGCCGGCGGAGACGGAAACACCGGTCGAAAGTGAGGAGACACCCCAGAACCAGGCAGTGAATCAGATCGTGAGGACAACAGATACTGTCAATGTGCGTTCTTCTGACAGTGAGGAGGCCGATAAGATCGGAAAGGCGCAGGCGGGAATTGAGCTGAGACGGATTGAGGAGAGAGTAAACGGATGGAGTAAGGTCATTTTCGAGGATAGGGAAGCTTATATCAAGAGTGATTACCTCGAAGTCGTGACATCCGAAGAGACGGTGGAGACATCCGGAACGGTCACAGCAACAACAAATGTCAATGTCAGAAGCGAGGCGAGCCAGGATTCGGACAGGATCGGCTCTGCACAGTCGGGAACCTCATATAATCTGCTCGAGGATCAGGGCGAATGGTATAAGATCGATTTCAACGGCACGGCGGGTTATGTCAAGGCAGAATTTTTTACGAGATAATCGTCTGTTTGGCTTGAAAATGTATACATATATCGTCTATAATAGAATCGTGTAATACATGTAAACCCATGCAGCATCATGCTGCATGGGCTTTCATTATAGTTGATATGACGGGAAAGAACACGGACTATGCCGATGTTTTGGATGTGGTTGCAGCCGGCATCGGGGGATGTTAGTCAGAGGTTTTCACACGATAGGATTTCTGATGATAAAAGAGTGAGATACGAAAGGTATGGTATGAGGTATGTTTAAACAAAAGCGTGTCGGTATCATGGGAACCGGAAACATAGCAGGAGTTATGGTGGGCACGATCAAAAAAATGAAAAATGTGAAGTGTCACGGTGTGGCATCTAGGAGTGAGGAGAGGGCACAGGAATTTGCAAACGAATACGGCATCAAGGTAGCCTATACGTCCTACGAGGAAATGCTGCTCGATGACAAGATCGATCTGATCTATATTGCTACACCGCACTCGGAGCACTATGCCAATATGAAGCTCTGTATAGAGAATGGCAAAAATGTACTGTGCGAAAAGGCTTTTACGGCAAATGCAAAGCAGGCTGAGGAGATACTGGCGCTGGCAAAAGAGAAAGGTGTGTTCGTGGCAGAGGCGATGTGGGTGCGATATATGCCGATGCTGACCACGATCAAGGGAATCCTGAACTCGGGAATCATCGGAGAACCAGCAATGCTCACGGCAAATCTCAGCTACCCAATATCCGGTAAGAGGAGACTGACAGACCCGGCGCTTGCGGGGGGGACATTGCTTGACCTTGGTGTGTATACCCTGAATTTTGCGGCTATGATGTTCGGCAAGGATATCGAGAAAATGGAGTCCACCTGCACATACACGGAAACCGGGGTAGACGCATCGGAGAGCATTACGATCACATACAAAGACGGCAGAATGGCAGTGCTGAACGGTACAATGAACGGCGTGAGTGACAGGAGAGGCGTGATATATGGTCCGAAAGGATATATCGCAATAGAAAATATCAACAATTTTGAATCGGTCACAGTGTATGATGCCGGTTATAAGGCAGTGAAAACGGTGAAGGCGCCGAAGCAGATAACGGGTTATGAATACGAAGTGTACGCCTGCATGGAAGCGATCGAGAAGGGGGAGAAGGAGTGCTGGGAGATGCCGCACGATGAGATCCTGCGCATCATGCAGCAGATGGACGGACTGCGCGCACAGTGGGGAGTCGTTTTTCCTTTTGAGAAGGAGGACGCAGAGCCGAAAGAGAAGATAGAGATTTTGACAGGAGAGGTAGAAGATACGATCTTAGAGGATACGGATATACAGGCATAGACTGCTAAAATATGGGAATACTATAGCTATCGATCATTACATTGATCAGGGTCAGAAGATCATATTGGAGGAGATAGCTATGAAAAAAGACGATCGGGAAATTTTGAAGGAGATCCAGAAAAACACCGACATGGCGATTCGTGCGATCGACACCATTTCAGAAAAGGTTCATGATGACGAATTGCGGCAGGAACTTTCCAAGGAGAAGCTCTTGTATTCTGTGATACAGAACAAGGCGACCGACAGACTGCAGAGTGAGCGGACGGAGGGATATCATGGCAGTACCGTACAGGAGCTGCTGTTGAAAGGCGGCATTCAGATGAATACACTCATGAACTGCAGTACCAGTAAGATCGCAGAGCTCATGATCCAGGGCAGCAACAGAGGGATCACAAGTATGTGGAAATCCATCAATCATCACCAGAATTCGGGGAGCACTTCGATGGAAATAGCGAGGGAACTGGTAGATTTTGAGGAAAAATCGATCGGAAGGCTGAAAAAATTTCTGTGAGGCGGTTTTGTGGAGAAAGAGGAAACAGTGATATGACCAGATTAAACAAGTACCTGGCAGAATGTGGTGTATGCTCGAGACGCGAAGCGGATAAACTGATCGATCAGGGCAGGGTGAGCGTGAATGGTCAGAAGGCTGTAAGCGGCGGGCAGGTAAACAATAGGGATCGCGTCGAAGTGAATGGCAGACTGGTGAAACCAGTTTCTGCCACTGTTGTTCTGGCATACAATAAACCGATCGGAGTCACCTGCACAGAAAAGGACCGGTTTGCTGAAAAGACGATTGTGGAGGCGGTAAGATACCCCGTAAGGCTGACCTATGCGGGGCGCCTTGACAAGGATTCAGACGGGCTGATCATACTGACAAATGACGGGGAACTGATACAGCGCATGATGCGGGGGGCAAACCGACATGAAAAGGAATATGTTGTCAAGGTGGACAGGGAATGCACAGAGGATTTTCTGGTGAAAATGTCCCAGGGCGTTTATTTAAAAGAACTCAATGAGACGACGCGCCCATGTGCTGTGGAGTATATCGGCAAATACACGTTTCGGATCACCCTGACACAGGGACTTAACAGACAGATCAGACGGATGTGCGGACATTTTGGCTACAAGGTAAAATCCCTGACACGGGTCCGGGTGATGAACATTGAACTAGCCGGACTGAAAAGCGGGACATATCGGGAAGTGAGAGGGGATGAGCTCGCAAAACTCTATCGTATGTGCGGTATGTCAGAGAAAAGGTAAGGAACTGAGGGTATATGGAGGAGACTATGGCAGCAAACAGCGAAAAATTACATAGAATGAGGACGCTCGTGGAGAGGCTGAGGGAGGCTTCCAGGGCGTATTACGCACAGGACAAGGAGATCATGAGCAATTTTGAGTATGACAAATTGTACGATGAATTGGCAGAACTCGAGCGTGAAACGGCAATGGTGCTGACAGGGAGTCCTACGATCAATGTCGGCTACGAGGCGGTCGACGAGCTGCCGAAAGAGGCGCATGAAAGTCCGATGCTGTCACTTGACAAGACCAAGGAGCGCGAGGAGCTTGCGGACTGGCTTGGAGACAAAGAGGGGCTGCTGAGCTGGAAGCTTGACGGACTGACGATCGTGCTGACCTATCAGAACGGAGAACTGTTGAAGGCGGTCACGCGCGGAAACGGAACAGTGGGTGAGGTGATCACGAACAATGCAAAGGTATTCAGAAATATTCCACTGCGCATCAAATATCAGGGCGAAATGATACTCAGGGGTGAGGCGGTCATCACGTATCAGGATTTTGAGGAGATCAACAGTCATATTGAGGATGCGGATGCGAAGTACAAAAACCCGCGGAATCTCTGTTCCGGTTCTGTCAGACAGCTCAACAATCAGATCACGGCAGAGCGAAACGTGCGGTTTTATGCTTTTGCGCTGGTGAAAGCCGACGGTGTTGACTTTGAGAATTCAAGGGAGAAACAGAATGAATTTCTGCAGGACCAGGGATTTGATGTGGTGCAATACAGGAGAGTAGATGCCGGGAGCATCGTAGATGCAGTGGCAGAGTACGAGGCGCGCGTACAGACTTATGAAGTGCCGTCGGACGGGCTTGTGCTGACCTACGATGATATCGCGTATGGCCGTTCTCTGGGACGGACGGCAAAGTTTCCGCGGGATTCCATTGCATTTAAGTGGGCGGACGAGATGCGGGAAACAACACTGCGGGAGATCGAGTGGAGTGCGAGCCGCACCGGGCTGATCAATCCTGTCGCGATCTTTGAGCCTGTGGAGCTGGAGGGAACGACAGTGAGCAGGGCATCCGTCCATAACATCAGTATACTGAAAGGCTTGAAGCTGGGTATCGGCGACAAGATCACTGTGTACAAGGCGAATATGATCATTCCGCAGATCGCAGAAAACCTTACGTGCAGTGATAACCTTGAGATACCGGAGATCTGCCCGGTCTGCGGCGGGAAGACAGAACTGCGCGCAGTCAATGAAGTGCAGTCGCTATATTGTACCAATCCGGACTGTGATGCCAAGAAAATCAAGTCGTTTACATTGTTTGTCAGCCGTGATGCCATGAATATTGACGGATTGTCGGAGGCTACACTGGAGAAGTTTATCGGGAAAGGCTTTTTACACCAGTATCAGGACATATTCCACCTTGACCGATACAGGGCAGAGATCGTGGAGATGGAAGGCTTTGGGGAGAGATCGTACAAAAAGCTCACGGACGGAATCGAGAAGGCAAGGGATGTGGAGCTGCCAAACCTGATATACAGTCTCGGCATTGCCAATATAGGACTTGCAAATGCGAAAGTCATCTGCAGATATTATCGATACGACATCGATACCTTGCGCCATGCGACAGTCGAAGAGCTCAGCGAGATCGACGGGATCGGGGAAGTGATCGCAAAAGCTTTTGTAGACTATTTCTCTGATAAGAAGAGCAATGAGGAGTTCGATAATCTCTTAAAAGAAGTTCGGATCATCAGGGAGGAGATCGATACAGAGGGACAGACGCTTGAGGGAAAGACGTTTGTGGTGACAGGCAGTCTGAACCATTTTGAGAGCAGAAACGCATTGAAGGATCTGATCGAGAAAAAGGGCGGAAAAGTAGCTGGAAGCGTGTCCGCCAAGACAGTCTGCCTGATTAACAATGACGCCGCATCAAATTCTTCCAAGAATAAGAAGGCAAAAGAACTGGATGTCCCAATCCTCACAGAGGAGCAGTTTATGACAGAATATCTGGGGATGGAGCTATAAAAAATAAACAGACAGGAGTGTGGAAACATGCCTATTAAAGTACAAAGCGACTTGCCGGCGAAGGAGATACTGGAGAACGAGAATATATTTGTGATGGATGAGAACCGTGCGCTGCATCAGGATATCAGGCCATTGCAGGTCTGCATCCTCAATCTGATGCCAGTGAAACAGGACACGGAGCTGCAGCTTCTGCGCGCATTGTCCAACACGCCGCTGCAGGTCGATGTCACTTTTCTGATGGTGGCGAGCCATGTGTCGCTCAACACATCGGCAAATCATCTGAATCGTTTTTATTCAACATTTGAACAGATCAAGGATAACCGTTTTGACGGACTGATCATCACCGGTGCGCCTGTGGAGGATATCGCCTTTGAGGAGGTTGATTACTGGCAGGAGGTGTGCGCTATCATGGACTGGGCGGAGGAGCATGCGACCTCCACACTGCATATATGCTGGGGAGCGCAGGCTGGATTTTATCATTATTATGGCATTCAGAAGCGCATGCTCTCCGAGAAGCTTTTTGGGATTTATTCCCACAAGGTGCAGAACAGAAAGGTTCCGTTGGTACGCGGCTTTGACGATCATTTTCTGGCTCCGCACAGCCGCCATACTGAGACATCAGCAGCCGACATCCATCACTGTGACAAGATCACTGTACTCGCGGAGTCCAGCGAGGCGGGTGTCTTTCTCGCATACGCGGAAAATGGCAGGAAAGTGTTCGTGAACGGTCATCCGGAGTATGACAGATATACACTTGACGCAGAGTACAAAAGGGATTTGGGAAAAGGATTGCCGATACATATACCGAAAAACTATTATCCGGATGACGATCCGTCACAGAAGCCAAACCTGCAATGGCGCGCACACTGCAATAACCTTTATACGAACTGGCTCAATTACTACGTGTACCAGGCAACGCCGTATGAGTGGTAGGAAAATGCTTGAAAATGCTGAAAAATCAAGGATAAAACTAGTATAGTCAAGGATTTTATGAAAATGAGATTTTCACAGTAAATTGTTACAATTTGATATAAATTGATGTAATTTACGACATCTGTGGAGACAAACTGGAGATTTTAAGTTATATAGCTGGAGACAGTCTTTATATGTTATTAAAAGAAAATTGAACACAATTCAGAAAGACGTTATAGATGAGAATATGTAATATCTTTCTGAATGAAACAGTATCAATCCCCCAGCTGAGCTGGGGGAATAACAGATGCAAGTGGCGGTGAACAGAGTACCAAAAA
>ERZ808051.127-NODE-127-length-100878-cov-22.839952_pt1 | contig 100878 bp, 93 predicted proteins | sample MGYA00380199_ERZ808051 | MGnify/ENA primary metagenome ERZ808051 (study PRJEB31490, sample SAMN06133391) | mouse gut metagenome | isolation source: J11 | host: mice | place: China: Chengdu | collected 2015-05 ... | reverse complement strand
CTTGCGCTGCTCCACCAGCTCCCGGGCCATGCGCTCGTCGGCCACGGCGTGGAAATCGTCGCCCGCGCCGGGCACCTCGCCCATACCTATGATCTCCACCGGCACGGAGGGCCCAGCCTCTGTGACCTTGTTCCCCCGGTAATCCGTCATGGCGCGCACGCGGCCCACCGCCATGCCGGCGATGATCACGTCGCCCTGCTTCAGGGTGCCGTTCTGCACCAGCAGGGTGGCCACGGGGCCGCGGCCCTTGTCCAGCCGGGCCTCGATAACCGCGCCGTGGGCGGTGCGGTTGGGGTTGGCCTTCAGCTCCCGCATCTCGGAGGTGAGGGTGACCATCTCCAGCAGGTTGTCGATGCCCATTCCCGTCTTGGCGGAGATGGGGCAGATGATGGTCTCGCCGCCCCACTCCTCAGGCACCAACTCATACTCGGTGAGCTGCTGCTTGATCCGCTCTGGGTTGGCCTCCGGCTTATCCATTTTGTTGATGGCTACGATGATGGGAATCTCCGCGGCCTTGGCGTGGTTGATGGACTCCACCGTCTGGGGCATAATGCCGTCGTCGGCGGCCACCACCAGGATGGCCACGTCGGTAATCATGGCGCCCCGGGCGCGCATGGCGGTGAACGCCTCGTGGCCCGGCGTGTCCAGGAAGGTGATGGGCTTGCCGTTCACCTCCACCTGGTAGGCGCCGATGTGCTGGGTGATGCCGCCCGCCTCGCCGGACACCACGTTGGCGTTTCGAATGTGGTCCAGCAGAGAGGTCTTGCCGTGGTCCACGTGGCCCATCACCACCACCACGGGGGCCCGGTACTCCAGGTCCTCCTCCTTGTCCTCGGCGGTGTCGATCAGGCGCTCCTCAATGGTGACAATGACCTCCTTCTCCACCTTGCACCCCAGCTCCATGGCCACCAGCGCGGCGGTGTCATAGTCAATCACATCGCTGAGGGAGGCCATCACCCCGTTGCGGATGAGGCACTTGACCACCTCCGCCCCGGTCTTTTTCATCCGGGAGGCCAACTCGCCCACGCCGATCTCGTCGGGAATCTTTACGGTGAGCGGTGTCTTCTTGGCAATCTCCAGCTGGAGGCGGCGCATCCGGTCCTGCTCCTCCTGCTTGCGCTTGTTTCCAAAGCTCTGGCCCCGGTTCTTGCTGCCCCGGTTCTGGAACTTCTGCTTGCCGGTCTGCATCCGGTTGGCCTTGTCGGGTGCCAGGTCCTCCAGGCGCTGGTCGTACTTCTCCAGGTTGACGCCGCCGCCCTTGCGGGTGTCCACCACCTTTTTCTCGGGAGTTCGGCTGGCGGGCTTGGCCGGGGCAGACTTGGGCTGCTCCTTCTGGGGCGCTGGGGCCGCCTTGTCCTGGGGCTGGGGCTGAGGCGCGGGAGCGCTCTCCTTCCCCGCCTCCGGCTCGCCCTTGGCGGGCGCGGTGGCTTTGGCGGGCTCGTGGTATACGTCGGCATAGATGGATTCGATGGAATCCACCTGATTGTTCTGGGTCAAATGCTCAAATACGATGGACAGCTCCCGGTCGGTCAACACCTTGGTGGGGGACGCCGCCTCCTTCGTATGCTCGGTCAGGATCGCAGTAATGGCTTTGGCTTGCATTCCAAAGTCCTTGGCCACGTCCCGGGCGTTCAGTTTCGCAAGGCTCAAACAGGCCACCTCCTAAAATTCACATGGAGCGGGCTTTTGAGCCCGCGGCTTCTTCTTCTCTTCCAGCTTGGACGCGACGGCCCGCAGGCCCTCGTCCCTCTGCGCCAGACGGCCGGCCAGCGCAGCGGCCAGCCCCCGGTCGGTAAGGGCGGCCATGGCACAGCTTCCGCGCCCTAAAGCAGACCCCATCGCCCCCTTGTCCCAAGGGACACGGACCCAGGGCGCGCCGCCCGCCTCCGCCCAGCGCATAGCGCGGTCCACACTGTTCTGGGCCGCGTCGGCGGCGGACAGCACCAGCCACGCCCGCCGGGTTTTGCAGGCTTCCTCCACCGGGGCTTCGCCCACGGCCAGGTTATTCCCCCGCAGGGCCAGGCCCAGCAGGGTCAGGGCACTGTCAGTCACCGCCGTCACCCGCCTTCATCTGCGCCTCCAGCCCCTCCCAAACCTCCGGGGGCATGGGCGCGGACAGGGCCCGCTCGATGGCCCGGCTTTTCTTTGCCCGGGCCAGACAGGCGGGGTCGGGGCACAGGTAGGCTCCCCGGCCCGGCTTTTTCCCCCGGAAGTCCAGCGACAGCTCTCCTTCAGGGGAGCGCACCACCCGGATCAGCTCCGGCTTGGGCTTCATCTCCCGGCAGCCAAGGCATTGGCGCATGGGTATTTTTTTTGGCACGGTGCTCTCCCCTTTCGTCTTAGTGCGTAGGGGCACATATTGTGCGCCCGCATATTACGGACAGCGGAGGTTTGGACGCACGATGTGCGAGTTATTCCTCCTCCGCAGCCTCGTCCCCGTCCGTTTCCAGGTCCTCCCCCTCCGGGGGCTCGGGGGCGCTGGCGGGGCGGATGTCGATTTTATATCCCGTGAGCCGGGCGGCCAGCCGGGCGTTCTGCCCCTCCTTGCCGATGGCCAGGGAGAGCTGGTCGTCGGGCACCACCACCCGACAGCTCTTGCCCTCCTCCAACTCCACCACGCTGAGCACATCGGCGGGGGCCAGCGCGGCGGCCACATACTGTCCGGGATCCTCGGACCACTTGATGATGTCCACCTTTTCTCCCCGCAGCTCCTCCACCACGGCGTTCACCCGCGCCCCTCTGGGGCCCACGCAGGCGCCGATGGGATCCACATTCTCATCCGTGCTCCACACGGCCAGCTTGGTCCGGCTGCCCGCCTCCCTGGCGATGGACTTGACCTCCACCGTGCCGTCATGAATCTCCGGCACCTCCAGCTCAAACAGCCGCTTGACCAGCCCCGGATGGGTGCGGGAGATGAGCACCTGGGGCCCGCGGTTTGCCTGGCGGACCTCCACCACGTATATCCGAACCCGGTCGCCCTCACGGACCTCCTCACCCTTGACCTGCTCCCCGGCGGACAAAAACGCGTCGGTAAACTCCGAGCCGGAGGTGAGGCGGATAGATACCGAGCCGTTGCGCTCGTCCACCCGGGTGACGGTGCCGGTGAGAATCTCGTGCTCCTTGGCCGAGAACTCGTCGAAAATCATGCCCCGCTCCGCCTCGCGCATCCCCTGGATGATAACCTGACGGGCGGCCTGAGCGGCGATGCGGCCGAAGTTTTTGGGCTTGATCTCAATGCGCAGCACATCCCCCAGCTGCGCCCGGGGCAGGGCCTTCTGCGCGTCCTCCAGGCTGATCTCGGTGTGGGGATTGTCCACCACCTCCACCACGTCCTTCTTGACGAACATCCGAACCTCGCCCTTTTCCTCGTTGGCGTCCACCACCACGTTGTCCGTAATACCCTCGTGATCCCGCTTATAGGCGGTGACCAAGGCCTGGGTGATCTTCCCCATCATATATTCCTTGGGAATTCCCTTTTCCTTTTCAATGTCGGAGATGGCGGTGAAAAATTCCTTGGCGTCCAGCTCCATATTTTTTGCTGCGATCTTTTTCTTGGCCATGTCGATCTACTCCTTAAAACTCGACGTGCAGCCGCACCTGGGCCACGTCTTTCTTGTCAAAGCGCACACCGTCCACACTGACGGCCCCGTCCTCATATCCGGTGAGGGCCCCGGTAACCTCCTTGCGCCCGTCCACAGGCCGGTAGAGCTTCACATCCACCTTCCGGCCCATGCACTGCGCAAAGTGGTCGGGCCTGCGCAGGGGCCGGTCCAGGCCGGCGGAGGACACCTCGAAGGTGTAGCTGCCCTGAATGGGGTCGGCCTCGTCCAGCGCGTCGGACAGGGGGCGGGACACCGCCTCGCAGCAGTCCAGGTCCACGCCGCCCTCCCGGTCAATGTATACCCGGAGGAACCACTCCCCGGCCTCCCTCACGTATTCCACGTCCCATACCTGGCAGCCCGCCTGCTCCGCGATGGGGCGGGCCAGCGCGGCCACTACGTCGCTCACCTTTGCCATTGGGCGTCAACTCCTTTGTTGTTATGCTATACCTGCTCGCGGCGGCTCCGCGCTTCTTCTCAAAAGAAAGAGTGAGGCGGTGCGCCTCACTCCTTTCTTACCATAAATACCTTTAGAATTTTACCACGCTCCGCCGCAGATTGCAACCCCCTAACGCGAAATTTTTCCACCCGCGTCCCAGCTGGAGCTGCGCGGACGGCGCATCCTCACTGGTCGAGGCCCGGATGCTTCTTCACATTCATGCGAAACAGGTTGTGTCCCGCAATCAGGTTGTCAATCTCAATGGCGTAGTCAATCTCCAGGTCGCCCCCCGTCTCTCCCAGCGTGGAGCGCATCCGCTTGGTGTTGATGCCGATGGACAGTGCGCCGTAGGGTGTCTCATACATGGACAAATGCCGCCTGCCCTCCTCGAAGACCATCTGGGAGTTGATGCTCCCCTCCCGCAGCAGCGTCACCCTGCCGCCGTCGATGTGCAGCTTGGTGGTGGTTCCCTCCAGGCCGGTGAGCTCCGTCTCCTGGTAGGACACGGTACAGCCCCCCCGCCCGTCCCACTTCAGGGTGCCGGCGGTGACAAGCTCCATCTCCTCGGGGCTGCTCTCCGCGTATAGCTGCTTGCCTTTAATGGATATAATCACATTGTCTGTCATGGTTTTCCTCGCTTCATGTGCCTACTCAATAGGCGGTGATGTCAACCTGCTCCACCTCTCCCGTCACGTCCTCTCTCAAAAAGATGGAGGCCAGGGAGGCAAAGTCCTCCGTGCTGTCGCTGACAAAGTAGCGGTGGCGCCCCGCGCCGGGCCGCTCGTTGCGCAGCCCGTCCAGCTCCAGCTGCCGCTTCACCCACCGGGCGCACTGCTCCCCCACGTCCACCAGGGCCACATCCGGCCCCATGTACTCTCCTATAATGGACTTCATCAGCGGATAGTGGGTGCAGCCCAGAATGAGGGTGTCCACGCCCGCCGCCTTCACAGGGGTTAAGTACTCCGCCGCCACCGTCTCCGCCACGCTGTCGCCGGGACGGAAGCGGCCGTTCTCCACCAGGGGGACCAGCAGGGGGCAGGCCCGCGCGGTAACATCCACATCCGGTCTCAGGCTGCTCAGCGCCCGCTCATAGGCCCCCGAGCGAATGGACGCCTGGGTGCCGATGAGGCCCACCCGACCGTTCTTCGTCACATGGGCGGCGGCGCTGGCGGCACTCTCCACCACACCAAACACGGGGATGGGGTTCTCCTCCCGCAGCACATCCAGCGCCGTGGTGGACACAGTGCCGCAGGCAATGACCACCGCCTTGGGGCGAAAGGTGCGCAGGAAGGACATATCCTGCTGGGCATATTTAATGATGACCTCTCGAGAGCGGCTGCCGTAGGGCACCCGCCCGGTGTCGCCAAAGTAGACCAAGTCCTCCTCCGGCATGATTCGGGCCAGCTCCCGCAGGGCGGTAAGCCCGCCCAAGCCGGAGTCAAACACGCCGATGGGCCGTGTATCCATTTTGGAGTCCTCCCTTCCAGGGCGATGGTGTCACGCTGCGCCTGTTCGCAACGCGCGGCTTCGCGCTTCCCGATCACGCTGCGAAGCGGCCAGGACGCTCGGCTGCTTTCCCTCCGTCTCGGCCTGGTCTGCGGGGCGCACAGCGCCCTGCAGCTCGGCCTCGCTTCGGTCCAAGCACCCTCGCTGTCCGCTTCTCCACGCTTCCTAATTAAAGCTCTGAGTATTATATGCTATTCCTTCTATAAAAACAAGAGTGGATTTTCAAACTCGCCGTAACATAATTGTAATGTGGCAAAACGCGATTTTCCCTTGCATTCGGGCGGACAGCGTGGTATGCTGTACTATCACAGGAAGGGAGGCGGCGCACATGGGAAAACAATCGGTGAAGCAGGTCGCCTCCAACCGCAAGGCGTTCCACGACTATTTCATCGAGGACAAGTACGAGGCGGGCATCGAGCTGGCGGGAACGGAGGTCAAGTCCATCCGCCAGGGCGCCGTCAACCTGCGGGACTCCTTCTGCTCAGTGAAGGACGGGGAGATGTTTCTCTACGGAATGCACATCTCCCCCTATGAAAAGGGCAACATCTTCAACAAGGACCCCCGGCGCACCCGGAAGTTGCTGCTCCACCGCCGGGAAATCCGCAAGCTCCAGGCCAAGGTCCAGCAGGACGGCTACTCCCTGATTCCCCTGTCCCTGTATTTCTCAGGGCCCAGGGTGAAGGTGGAGCTGGCGCTGGCCAAGGGCAAAAAGCTGTACGACAAGCGGGAGGCCGCCGCCCAACGGGATGCCAAGCGCGAGATGGACCGGGCCTCACGGGGCCGTTATTGAACAGGAGAAAGGGATGGTAATCATGAGCAAGCCCATCGTCACCATTGAGATGGAAAGCGGCGGCGTGATGAAGGCGGAGCTGTACCCCGACGTCGCGCCCAACACTGTGAACAACTTCATCGCCTTGGCCCAGGCGGGCTTTTACGACGGGCTGATCTTCCACCGGGTAATCCCCGGCTTCATGATCCAAGGGGGCGACCCCCAGGGCGTGGGCATGGGCGGCCCGGGCTACTCCATCAAGGGCGAGTTCGCCCAGAACGGCTTCCAAAACGACCTGGCCCACACCCGGGGCGTGCTGTCCATGGCTCGGGCCATGGACCCCAACTCCGCCGGCAGCCAGTTCTTCATTATGGTGGACGACGCCCCCCACCTGGACGGCGGCTACGCCGCCTTCGGCAAGGTGATTGAGGGCATGGACACGGCGGACGCCATCGTCAACGCCAAGCGGGACTACAACGACTGCCCCAAGCAGGACCAGCGGATGAAGAAAGTCACCGTGGACACTCAGGGCGTGGATTACCCCGCGCCGGAGAAGGTGTAACACAGTTTTCACTCCGAAAGGCACAGCCTGACGGATGAAAATAAATCAAATTCGCGGCGAAGCCGCTACAAAGCTCTCCCGTAAAGCCGCCCGCAGGGCGGCCCCAAACCGCAACCCAGCGCAGCTGGTCGCGATTTGGGGCGGAAGGGCAGGGAAACACAGTTGAGCGGACTTTGCCCAATGGGGCCCCCGCAAAGCCGTCCCTCAGGCTTTGTGGGGAGAGGAGGCGCAAGGGAGCGAACGGAGCTTTCCCCGAGGGGAAAGCGTAGCTGAGCGGACTTTGCGCCGACGAGGGGGCGTACTGGTTTCGACGGGGGCGCCGAAGCAGGAATAGCGAGCGGATGCGCCTGGCATCCTTAAAACGGGCAACTTATAAATTAAAGAACAACAATAACGTAGTTCTCGCCGCGGCTTAACGCGGCCGTCCCGCCCGGAAGGACCACGAGCCGGGTCGGGGCGTCATCTTAGTGGTGCCCGTGCGTGCGGAAAGAGTTGACCGCGCCACGCATCATGACTCTACCAATCTCAGCAGTGTGACGACCCACGGCTGAGCAAGGGAATGTAAAGGATCGTCTGCGCTCGGAGAGGTTCCTGTGGAAGCACTTTCGGACAGGGGTTCAACTCCCCTCGCCTCCACCACGCCGGAGCAAGCTGCACGCCGCTTGCTCCGGCGTTTTTTACAACCACCACTCAGGGGGGACAGCGATATGCCGCCAGAAAAGATCAACCGAATGTTCGGCAGCCTTCAGGAAGCATACGACCGTCTGCGGGCCATTGTGGACAGCTCCTACGACGGCATCTACATCACCGACGGCCGGGCCGACACCCTGTGGGTAAATCCCGCCTATCTGTCCATCAGCGGTCTTCGGGAGGAGGACGTGGTAGGGCGGAATATGTGGGACCTGGAGCGGGAGGGCGTGGTGAGCCAGTCGGGCACGCTGATCGCCCTCACCCAGCGCCGCCCGGTAACTCTGGAGCAGACCTTCCGCACCGGCAAACGCGCCCTCATCACCAGCACCCCCAGCTTCGACGACCACGGCAATATCGTCATGGTGGTTACAAACGTACGCGACATGACCGACTTCTATGATTTGCAGACCAAATATCACGAGGCCCAGGAGCGTTACCGCACCGAAATCGAAATCGCCCGCCGCCGGGTTCTGGACGGCGCGGAGCTCATCGCCGCCGACCCCAGCACCTTAGCCGTGCTGCGCCAGGTGGAGAAGGTGGCGGCACTGGACGCAACGGTGCTGCTCACCGGGGAAACCGGCGTGGGCAAGGAGCAGTTCGCCCGCTTCATCTATAAAAACAGCCCCCGCCGGGAGGGACGGTTCATTACCGTAAACTGCGGAGCCATCCCCCCCACCCTCATGGAAAGCGAGCTGTTCGGCTATGAAAAGGGGGCGTTTACCGGGGCGGCCCGAAACAAAATGGGCATATTCGAGCTGGCCGACAAGGGCACCATCCTGCTGGACGAGATCGGCGAGCTGCCCCTGGAAATGCAGGTGAAGCTGCTTCGGGTGCTCCAGGAGCGCAGGCTCCAGCGGGTTGGCGGCAGCCAGGACATCCCTGTGGACGTGCGGGTGATCGCCGCCACCAACCGAGATTTGGACGAGATGGTGCACAACAAAATGTTCCGGGAGGACCTATTTTATCGGCTCAACGTGGTGCCCATATCCGTGCCCCCTCTGAGGGAGAGGCGGGGGGACATCATCCCCTTTGCCGACACGTTCTTGCAGGAGCTCAATCAAAAATACGGCTTCAAAAAGCAATTTTCCACCTCAGCCCTCCAGGCCATGGAGGAATATGCCTGGCCGGGAAACGTGCGCGAATTGAAAAACGTGGTAGAGCGCATGGTCATCCTCAGCCAAGACGATGTGATCCGGGCGGCGGAGCTGCCCTTTCACACCCCATGGACACCGGAGGCGCGGGTTCCCCTGGAGGACGAGCCGTTAGACCTGCGGATAGAGACCGCCCGGTTCGAGTACCACTATATCCAGGCTGCTTACGAAAAGTACGGCAATGTCCGAGCTGCGGCGGCCAGCCTGGGGCTGGACTCCTCCACCTTTGTGCGAAAGCGGAAACGGTATCAAGAGCTGTTGCAAAAGTAAAACACGGTGCAAAAACGCAACAACAGGCAAATACGCTGTATTACGAGAATTTGGCGGATATCCCATCCAGAGGCTGCTGCAAAAATGCAGCAGCCTCTGGATGGGATATCCGCCTTTTCCCTGAAAAGAGCGGGGATTTCCCCCTCCCCAAAGTTGGCACATGGTATGCGTGTTACAATTTACAGAAAAGAATCGGGCGTCACCGCATTCATCCCATCGACAGCGATCTGGGCCATATGGCCGGTATTCTGGAAGCCTTCCGCTTTGATGCCAAGGCGAAGGATTTCCTGTCCCGACTGTAAATACATGGCAAATGCCCCCGGCAGAAACCGGGGGCGGAAGGAGAAAAACATGGACACAACAAAAGGAAGCGGCCTCTCCATCAAATCCCGCGTATCCGCCATTGTATTGGCAGCGTGTCTGTTGGTCATGGTGGTCACCTCTGCGGTGGGCCATTTCATCCAGACCAGCGGCGGCTCCGTGCGCACTCAAGAGGTGGAATTTACCACTGACGTAGACGCCTCCAGCCACGCCAAGCTCTACATCCCCAGCACAGCCACCGCGGACTCCCCCGCCCCCGCCATCATTCTGTGCCATGGCTATACCGCCTCGCTGGACGCCATGGAGCCCAACGCCATTGAGCTGTCCCGCCGGGGCTACGTGGTCATGGCGCTGGATATGTACGGCCACGGCGAGTCCACCCTGCCTCCCGCCGGCTACAGCCAGGCGGAGATGGGCGGCATCGAAGACTACGCCCCCGACCTGGGCTCCTACTCCGCCCTTCAGGAGCTGGCCAAGTACGACTTTATTGATTTGACCAAGATCGGAATGCTGGGCCACTCCATGGGTACCGCCGCCATCCAGGAGGGCGCGTATCTGGCCTACGCCAAGTGGCAGAATGCCTACAACGCCGCCTTGGCCGAGGCGGTGGAGGCCGGCTCTGACGAGGCCACTGCCGCCGGCGCCGCTTATATGGCCGCCATGTCCTCGGGCATCGTTCTGCCCGCTTCCATGGTGCTCACCGGCTACAACTACAACGTGCGCAACATCAGCGATTTGACCTACAACGGCGTCACCGCCGAAAACGGCGTGTTCCCCCTGTTCGCCGCCCCGGTGAATATCTGCACCGTCCAGGGTGATTACGATGAGTTCTGCGACCTGCTGTGGGGCGTGAAGGACTCCCGGAGCTACACCCAGAGCTTCAAGTTTACCTACGGCACCGGCGGAGCCTCCAACGTGCCCTCCGGCACCTATTTCATGTATGGCGACGCCTCCGCCACCCCGCTGAGCCGGGAGGACGCAGCCGCGGCAGCCTCCGCCGCCGCCCTCACCATGGTCCCCATCCGGGCCGCCTACAATTTTAACGGCACCCACTCCGACACCTATTACGATGAGACCGCCATCTCCTACGGCATCGACTTTTTCGACGTCACCCTCCGGGGCGGGCAGGCCACCATCGACCCCACCGACCAGGTGTGGCACGGCCGGGCCGCCTGCGGCCTCATCGGCCTGCTGTGTGCGCTGACCGCCTTTGTGGCTCTCGCGCTCACTCTGCTGCGGGTCCCCTTCTTCGCCACCATTGTCCAGCCCGAGCCCCAGTCCATCACCACCTGCGACACCCCCGCCCATGCCATCCGGTACGCGGTGATCTACGTGGTCTGCCTGCTGCCCGCCCCTCTGCTGTATTACTGGCTGGTGGGCTATCCCTACTATATGCAGCCCCAGTGGTTCAAGTTTTTGACCAAATTCTGGCCCAACAGCGTTTTTAACATGGCCCCCATGAACTCGCTGCTGCTGTTCAACGTGGTGATTGGCTGCGTCCTGCTGGCGGTGTACGTGCTGGTCTTCCTGTTCATCGCCAAAAAAGCGGGCTTCGGCTGGGAGAACACCGGGCTGAAGCTGCCGCCGGTCCAGGTGCTCAAGTCCCTGCTGCTGGCCGCTCTGTCCTTCGCCGGAGTGTATGCGGTGATTTACGCCTGCTCCGGCCTGTCCGGCACCGAGTTCTCCTTCTTCAAGTTCAACATCATGCCCATGGACGCCGCCCACTGGGTCGCTTTCCTCAAATACCTCCCTGTGTGGCTGTTCTTCTTCCTGCTGGCCAGCGTGCTCTACAACACCTTCACCCGCGTCAACAACCTCCCCGGCTGGGCAAACTATCTCCTCATCGCCATCGCCTCCTGCGGCGGACTGGCGGCGATGTTTGCCTACGACTACGGCAAGCTGTTCGCCACCGGCGTGCGGGGCATCCAATACATCCCCGGCACCACCAGCGCCGAATGGCTGTCCGCCATCGGGATGTCCTTCCCCACCGCCCTGGCTGGCATCATGCTGTTCTCCCTGTTGTTCATCCTGCCCATCTCCGCTGTAATGAGCCGGGTGTGCTTTAAGAAGACGGGCTCCGCCTGGCTGGGCGGGTTCCTCACCGCCTTTGTCGTGCTGGCCTTCACCATCTCCCACATGGTCGTATCCATGTAATTCCCCCGCCGCCACTGTATCAATTTAATATTAGAAAGGAAGTCTTATACCATGTCCCTAATGACCGGCGAACAGTACATCGAATCCATTCGAGCTATGAAAATGAACGTCTATATGTTCGGCAAAAAAATCGACTGCCCGGTGGACGACCCCATCCTCCGCCCCTCCCTGAACAGCGTGCGCATGACCTACGATCTGGCCCAGATGCCCGAGTATGAGGACCTGATGACCGCCGTCTCCCCCTACACCGGCAAGCGCGTAAACCGCTTCACCCACATCCACCAGTCCACTGGAGACCTGATTAAAAAGGTGAAAATGCAGCGCCTGCTGGGCCAGAAGACCGCCGCCTGCTTCCAACGCTGCGTGGGCATGGACGCCTTCAACGCCGTGTTCTCCACCACCTATGAGACGGATCAAAAATACGGCACCCGCTACCACGAGAATTTCCGCAAGTTCATGACCTACGTGCAAGACAACGACCTCACTGTGGACGGCGCCATGACCGACCCCAAGGGCGACCGCTCCAAGGCCCCCCACCAGCAGGCCGACCCCGACCTGTTCCTCCGCGTGGTGGAGCGCCGGGCGGACGGCATTGTGGTCCGCGGCGCCAAGGCCCACCAGACCGGCGTGCTCAACAGCCACGAGGTCATCGTCATGCCCACCCAGTCCATGAAGCCGGAAGACAAGGATTACGCCGTCTCCTTCGCCGTCCCCATGGACACCCCGGGCATCACCATGATTATCGGCCGCCAGTCCTGCGACACCCGCAAGCTGGAGGGCAGCGAGATGGACGTGGGCAACAGTGAGTTCGGCGGCGTGGAGGCCCTGACCATCTTCGACAACGTGTTCGTGCCCAACGACCGCATCTTCCTCAACGGCGAGGCGGAATTCGCCGGCATGATGGTGGAGCGCTTCGCCGGCTACCACCGCCAGAGCTACGGCGGGTGCAAGGTGGGTGTGGGCGACGTGCTCATCGGCGCGGCCGCTGTGGCCGCCGACTACAACGGCGCGGCCAAGGCCAGCCACGTGAAGGATAAGCTCATTGAGATGACCCACCTGAACGAGACCCTGTACGCCTGCGGCATCGCCTGCTCCGCCGAGGGCCACCCCACCCAGAGCGGCAACTACATCATCGACCTGCTGCTGGCCAACGTGTGCAAGCAGAACGTCACCCGCTTCCCCTATGAGATCGTCCGTCTGGCCGAGGACATTGCCGGCGGCCTGATGGTCACCGCCCCCTCTGAGGCCGATTTCCGCAGCCCGGAGCTGGGCCCCGTTATCGACAAGTACCTGCGCGGGGTGGACGCCGTATCCACAGAGAACCGCCTGCGCATCCTCCGCCTCATTGAGAACCTGGCCCTGGGAACGGCGGCGGTGGGCTACCGCACCGAGTCCATGCACGGCGCGGGCTCTCCCCAGGCCCAGCGCATCATGATCGCCCGCCAGGGCAATTTGGAGCATAAGAAAGAGCTCGCCAAGGCCCTGGCCCACATCACAGAGTAAGCAAACCGCTCTCCCTCCCCGTCCAAGGCGGGGAGGGAGAGCGGAAGCAGGGAGGTAAACCCGCCATGTTGGAACAGATTGAACAGGTTTTAGACGCCCGAGTGCGGCCACAGCTTGCCCTCCACGGCGGAGGCATCCAGTCCTTGGACTGTGAGGGCGGCGTATACCGCTTTCGGCTGCTGGGCCAGTGCGCCGGCTGCGCCGCCGCCGACCTCACCACCGAGCTCCTCATTCAAGAGGAGCTGCTGCAAGCCGTCCCCGGCCTGATCGGGGTTGAGCTGGTGTGCCCCGTGAGCGACGAGCTTCTCCGCCAGGCCAGGTCCATTTTAAGTCAAAGCCATGGCGGATAAGCCTGTGGTCGGCCTGCGCTACTGCGGCGGCTGCAACCCAAGATACCACCGGACGGGGGCGGTTCAGCAGTTGGAAAAGCTGCTTCCCCAGCTGGAATTTGTCCCCCTCCGCCCCGGCGAGAGCTGCCCGGTCGCGGTGGTGGTGTGCGGCTGCCCCGCCCGGTGCGTCGACGTATCCGGGATGGAGGGTAAGCTGATCTGGGTGTGCGCGCCAGAGGATTTGGACCAGGCCGCCGCCGCGCTTCAGCGTATCATTTGTAACGAATAAGAAGGTGCTTTTATGTCCTGGAATGAATATTACGCAGCCCACACTATGACGGCGGAAGCGGCAGCGGCCCTCATCCACTCCGGCGACCGCGTGGTGGTGCAGCACGCCTGCGGCGAGCCGTCTCACCTGCTGGACGCCATGGTGGCCAACGCCGCCGCCTACGAAAATGCGGAGCTTGTTCACATGGTGGCCATGGGCAGGGCTGAGTACGCCCAACCGGGGATGGAGACCCACTTCCGCCACAACGCCCTCTTTGTGGGCGGAACCACCCGCGCCGCCATAGCCCAGGGCCGGGGGGATTTTACTCCATGCTTTTTCTCCGACGTGCCCGGTTTTTTTGAAACCACCCTGCCGGTGGACGTGGCCCTTGTCACCGTCACCCCGCCCAATGAGGACGGCAAATGCTCCCTGGGCGTGTCGGTGGACTACACCCTGGCCGCCGTGAAGCACGCCAAAACCGTTATCGCCCAGGTCAACCGCAATATGCCCTTCACTCACGGCCCGTCCACTGTGGATGTCACCGATATCCACTGCTTTGTCCCCTTCGACGCCCCCATCATCCCCCTGGCCCCGCCCAAAATCGGGCCGGTGGAGGAGGCCATCGGCAAAAATGTGGCGCAGCTGGTGCGGGACGGCGACACCCTTCAGCTGGGCATCGGGGCCATCCCCGACGCGGTGCTCAAATTCCTCACCGAAAAAAAGGACCTGGGCATCCATTCGGAAATGTTCTCCGACGGAGTGGTGGATCTGGCCCGAGCGGGCGTCATCACCAACGCCAGAAAGACCCTCCATCCCGGAAAGTATGTGGCCACGTTCCTGATGGGCACCCAGAAGCTCTACGATTTTGCGGATGGGAACCCCAACCTCTACCTGGCCCCCGTAGACTATGTAAACGACCCCTTTGTCATCGCTCAGAACGACAATATGGTGTCCATCAACTCCTGTGTGCAGGTGGATCTGATGGGCCAGGTGGCCTCCGAGTCCATCGGCCCCATGCAGATCTCAGGCACCGGCGGGCAGGTGGACTTCATCCGGGGGGCCGCCCGCAGCCGCGGCGGCCGGGCCATCATTGCCATGCCCTCTACCGTGAAAGGCAAAACCTCCAAAATCGTCTCTGTGCTGGATGCCGGCGCGGCGGTAACCACCTGCCGGTGCGACGTGGACTACGTGGTGACGGAATACGGCATCGCCCACCTGAAGGGGCGCACCCTCCGGGAGCGGGCCCGGTCCCTTATCCAAATCGCCCACCCAGATTTCCAAGACGGCCTCAAAGCCGAGTTTGAGCGCCGGTTCCAAACGGCCTACTAAACCCACAAAAACAGCGTCAGGGACGGGAAACCCGCTCCTGACGCTGTCTCAGTTCCATGGAAGAATCCGCCGCCCTCAGCTTCTGTCCGCGGCCCGATTCATTTGGTCCACAAGGGCGTCAATCTCCTCGTCCCTGAGATGCTCGCCCACATAGGAGGCCAGGGAGTGGAGGGTCATGTTGTTGAGCAGCGCCCGCGCAAACGGCTCCCGCTCCAGGTCCATCTTGTCCAGGCCGAAGGGGAGATAGGGTTGAATCTGCGCGTATTTTTCGCTGAAAATGGCGGACCATTGGGGTGATTCCAGAATATCCCGCAGGATGGTGTTCCGCGTGACCTCCGGCTGCCAGGGCTTTTCCGGGCGGACCCGCACTGTGTCCCACAACCGGATGTCCGCAGAGGACGCCCCAACCAAAATCTGATATTGGCCATCGGGGACGTAATAATCCCCCAGCGCCGTATTGTAGTAGGCGAACGCCCGCTTCCCCAGCCGGAAAGCGACCTCCTTTGTCTCCCCCGGCTCCAGATGGATTTTGGAAAACTCCCGCAGCTCCTTGACGGGCGCGGGCACGGGGGAGTCCACCCGGCCCACATAGACCTGAACGATCTCCCGGCCCGCCACGCCGCCCGTATTGGTGACCCGGCAGGAGACCTCCAGCTCCTCCCCATCGGACAGCTCTTTTCGGTTCAGGCGCAGCTGGGAATAGGCAAACTGGGTATAGCTCAGGCCGTGCCCGAAGGGAAATACGGGGTCGATTTTCTTTTTTTCATAGTAGCGGTAGCCGACGAAAATTCCCTCCCGGTATTCGCAGCGGTCGCTTCGGTCCTCCCCGGACGGGGTATACAAATAGGCGGGGCTGTCCTCAATTCGCCCCACGAACGTCTCCGCCAGCTTGCCGCTGGGGTTTGTCCGTCCAAACAGGATGCTGCTCACCGCCTCGCCCCCGGCCTCGCCGCACAGATAGGCCTCCACCACGGCCTTCGCCCTGAGCAGCCAGGGCATCGAGATGACGGAGCCGTTGCTCAGCACCACCGCGAGGCGGGGGTTGACGGCCGCCAGCTCCTCCACCAGCCGCACATAGGCCGGAGGAATGTCCAGGCTGGTGCGGTCGTAGGTCTCCGACTCAAAGGACTCCGGCAGGCCGATAAACGCCACCACGGTATGGCAGGAGGCCGCGGCGGCCCGCGCCTGCTCCAGCAGGGCCTCGTTGGTCTCAGCGCCGGAATAGCCCGGCGCGTAAACCAGGCCTGGGCACAGCTTTTTCATCTCCTCCAGCGCGCTGGACACCCGATACGGGTTGACGTGGGAGCTTCCGCCGCCCTGATAGCGGGGCTCAGCCGCCATCTCGCCGATGACGGCTATTCTGTCATTTTCATCCAGCGGAAGAATGGAATCCTCATTTTTCAGCAGCACGACCGCGTTTTTCGCCACCTCGGCGGCAAAAGCGTGGCCCTCCTCCGGCGAGATTGGCTCAGCGGCCGGAATCTCTCTCAACGATTGAATCACCCGCAGTATGCTCAAAACGGCGGCGTCCAGGCACTCCTCTTTTAGCTGGCCATCCTCCACCGATTTTACCAGCTTTCGGACGCTGCTGCCGTCGTTGCCGGGCATCTGCAGCGACAGCCCCGCTTGCAGCGACGGCACGATCTGATCCATCGCCCCCCAATCCGTCAGAAGGATCCCGTCAAATCCCCACTCCTGCCTCAAAATATCCCGGGACAGGTGGAGATTTTGGGCCGGATAGTCTCCATTGACCTTGTTATAAGAAGTCATAACGGCCTTTACACAGCCCTTTTTGACCACCGTTTCAAAAGCGGCGAGGTAAATTTCCCGCAGCGTGCGCTCGTCCATCACCGCGTCTACGGCCTTCCGACGGTTCTCCTGACTGTTTGCGGCGAAGTGCTTGACGCAGGCCGCCGCCGGCGCGGACTGAATCCCCTCCACCATGGCCGCCGCCAGCTCTCCGGCCAGGCAGGGGTCCTCAGAATAATACTCAAAATTGCGCCCGCACAGGGGGAATCGCTTGATATTGATCCCCGGGCCAAGGAGTATGTCCACTCCGCTCTGCGCCGCCTCCCGTCCCAGAACACAGCCCATGCGGCGCAGCAGGTCCCTGTCCCATGTGCAGGCAGCGGCGCTGGCCGTGGGATAGCACACCGAGGGATGGCTCTCGTTGATGCCCAGGTGGTCGCTTTTTTCCACATCCTGCTTGCGTAGCCCGTGGGGCCCGTCCGACATAAACAGAGATGGAATATCATATTCCGGGTAATTCTGCGTCATCCAAAAGTTCATTCCCACACACAGGCGGGCCTTCTCCTCCAGAGAAAGCTGGTTTAGTTGAATCTCAGGCTTTTGCATATTTGACACCTCCCGCAGTCATGCGCCGCTCAAAATAACAGTTCAATCACCCTGGTGAGGCAGCCAACCAGGCCGGACAGGCCGGAAAATTCAATGCGCGTGCGCTCCCACACCCACGGCCACACCCGCTCCTTAACGGTATTCCGGCAGGGAACCATGACCAGGTCCCCCGCCCGGACGACATCACCGCCCAAAACCACAAGCTGCGGATCGAAAATGCTGACCAGATTGGAGATTCCCAGTCCCAGGTTCCGCCCTATCTGAGCCAAGGATGCTACCGCCGCCCCATCTCCCTGCTCCGCCGCATCGCAGAGCTCGCTGAAGGATTTTTTCGTGGCAATGGAGGAAGCCATCACCTCCCAGCACCCCCGCTTTCCGCAGGGGCAGGGCGGGCCGCTGGGGTCAATCACATAATGGCCCAGGTCTCCGGCAAAGCCGTTGGACCCCCGATACAGCTGGCCGTCCATCAAGATGCCCCCGCCGATGCCATATCCCACGGACAAATAGATTGCGTTGTCCGCGTCCTTGGCCGCGCCAAAGTGCTTTTCTCCCAAAATCGCGTTGTTGGACGCAGTGTCCGCAATAATCGGCACCTGGAACCGGCGCTGCAAATATTCCACCACCGGAATATTCCGCCAGTTGATGCTGTGAATGGCATAGAGCATTTTGTCGTCCGGCCTCAGCAGACTGGCCGTCCCCACGCCGATGCCCAGCAGCTTGTCGGAATAGGCCCCGCAGGTCGAAAGTCCCTCATCCAAAAGGTCGGCCACCTGCGTCAGCACCTCCATGGGGGATTGGGCGGAGGAAAATGGAAGGTCCTTCATCCACAATATTTTGGCCCGGATATTGCTGATGGCGATTTTCATCACCGGCGGCCGGAACAAAATCCCGGCGCACAGGGCGTACTGCTCATTAAACATCAGCAGATTCTGCGCCCGCCCCACGCTCCCCTTCAGCGACCCACTGGGGACAATCATCCCTTCCTCCTCTAAAGAAGCCACGATGCTGGTAATTGTGGCTTTGTTCAGGCCGGTCACTTTGGCCAGGCCGGTGCGAGAAATGGGAGCGTTTTTCCATAGGGCATAGATTACGCTGGTTCGATTCTGCTGCTTCATCCTCGATTGATTAATGACCGACTCTGATTTCATATTCTGTGAACCGCCTTCCCGTCGAAGATACGCGCTGTGGGCATCGGCACTGCCGCCGCTTTTTGCAGCTATTATATACCATCCGGCGGAACAATGCAATATTTATTTTTTTAATAAAAAAACTATTGCTGTTCAGGCTCCCAAGTTCCAACAATAATAAACAATAGCCACCGCTTCAACCCCAGTCATTGTGTACTATTTATAAAAATTTTCAAGATATTTTGGTTGTATTGCTAATTCCTTTTGGGGGAATCGTCTGCTATAATTAGTTTGTTCAATAAACCAATTTAACCCGCATAAAGGAGGAAATCCATCTTGCAGAAGGTAATCGACATCCATGTGCACGTCGGGAGCAGCGCCGCGCTTTACGTGGGTGGCAGCATCGACGTCGTCACCACAAGAATGAAGCTGCACGGAATCACCCATTCCGTTGTCTCGCCCATTCCTGGGTTTGAAGATCCCAACGGCATCGAGTCCGTCCGGCGGATGAACGAGCAGGTGGCCGGCATTCAGCGGGATAACCAGGAGGTATTCCCCATGGTCCTCGGCGTGGCCGAGGCCAGGCACGGAGCCCGGGCCGCTGTCGCCGAGACCGCCCACGCCCTGGGCGAGCTCGAGATGGGCGGCTTGATGTTCCACCACGATTTTGCGGGCGTAGAGATTCACGCCCCGGTGATGGAGAACATTCTGGACGAGGTCATGCGGTATCCCGGCGCCCGCGTGGTGCAGATGCACACCGCCCAGCACTCCATGCTGGAGCCCCCCTTCGGCCTGTGGGTAATGGCCCAGAAATATCCCGACATCACATTCCTCTGCGGCCATCCCATGATGTCCATGATTCAGCTGGACAACATGGCCGCGATTTTAAAGCACTGCCCCAATATCTTCGTGGATACCTGCTGTACGTACACCCACGACCGCGCTATTGAAACCATGGCGGACAAGCTGGGCTCGGTGGATCAGATCATGTTTGGCTCGGATAACCCCTATTGGCACCCCGGGCTGTGCATGGACAAGGTGCTGGTGGACCAGGCGGACCTGTCCTCGGAGGACAAGCAGAAAATCTTCAGTGGAAACTTTGAGCGCGTGTTTGGAAAGGTCGGTGTGTAAAAATGGCAAAAATACTGGACGTACACGTGCATATCGGCGAGGACCTGTACCGCAGCTGCACGCCGGAAATGGCGCTGGAGCGCATGGACCGCAACGGCATCGAGCAGGCGGTCATCTCCCCGCTTCCCACCTATCCCACCCCGGAGGGCGTCAAGAGCAGCCAGAAGCAAAACGACCGCATTGCGGAGGCCCTGCAAAAATATCCCGACCGCTTTGTGCGAGGGCTGGGCGTGGTTGATCCCCGCCACGGCCAGGCGGCGGTCCCCGAGGTGGACCGAATTTTTGGCGCGCTGGGGCTTCACGGCCTGCTGTTCAGCAACGACAAGACAGGCCTGACCATGGACAACCCCGTGATGTGCGAATTTTTGTCCCACGCCGCTCAATATGAAAATCCCGTGGTGTTTGCCTACACCTCCCAGTACTCCGTGCTTCAGGCACCCTTCATGCTGGAGAAAATGGCCAGAAGCTTTCCAAGCATCCAATTTATCAACGGCTCCGCGCTGAAGGACTCCACTCACGCCAACTGCTCCCGCTATATGTCGTCTATCCTGGACAACATATACATTGACATCGCCGACATGAACCAGCTCCTGGGCGTTCTGCGCAGCGCCATCACGGAGAGCGGCATCGACAAAATCCTTTTCGGCAGCAATATCCCCTCCTGCGATATCTGCCCGGAAATCATCAATCTGGAGTCCACCAATCTCTCCGACGAGGAGAAGCGCCAGATCTATTACGATAACGCCGCGAAGCTGTTTCGGCTGTGACGGCCAACATAAATAAAGGAGGACAATCAAATGAAAAAAAGGATCGCTCTGCTCTTAGCCGCCGCCATGCTCACCGGCATTTTGTCCGGCTGCGCTCAGCCCCCTGCCGCCCAAACCGACCCGGCCCAGCAAACAGACCCGCCCTCCAGCGCGGAGCCAAACCAGGCGGACAGCATTTATGCCCCCTACCAGGGGACGGAACTGGTCTTCATCCGCCACTCCGGATACGAAGCGGATTGGATGACGGAAAAGGCCGAGGAATTTTATCAGATCAGCGGAATCCGCGTGACCGTGGAGCAGATCGCGTACAGCGAGCTGAAAAACAAAATACTGCTGGATATCTCCTCCGCCAGCGGCGCGTACGACATGATTGCCACCACAGAATACTGGCTTTCAGAGTTCAACGAGGGCGGCTGGCTGACGGATATGTACCCCCTGATCCACAATTCCGACCTCACCGCCGCCGCCTTTGAGCTGGAGGACATCGGCCAGTCCACCCTGGACGCCAACACCATCAACGGCCAGCTGCTGGCCATGCCCTGGAAGTTCAACGGGCAGCTGCTGGCCTACCGTACCGATCTGATTGATACGCCCCCCGCAACCTGGGAAGAATACCTGGAGCTGGCCGAGCAGTTCACCACAAGCGACATGGTGGGCGTATCTCTGGCCCTGTCCCCCAACTCCATTATGGACGTGTACCTCAACCTGCTGTACCAGGCGGGGGGAACGTTCCTCAGCGAAGACAGCACGGTATGCAATCTGGACTCCCCCCAGGCCAAGGAGGCCCTGGAATTCCTGCTGGAGTTGACCGCCTATACCAGCGGCGGCGCCACCAACAACCAGTGGCCTGAGTCTGCCGCGGTTTTCGGGCAGGGCGCCGCGGCCATGTATCCCACCATCAGCTCCCAAATCGGAAACCTGGTGGACCCCGAGGTCTCCGCAGTGTCCGACAGCGTGGGCTATGCCGAGCTGCCCGGCGGCGTGGGCTGCCTGTCCACCTGGGGCGTCGCCATCACAGCAAACTGCAAGCAGCCTGAAGCGGCCTGGCTGTTCATCCAGTATATGCTGTCCCCGGAAAACACGCAGGAGCTGGTCGTGGGCACGGCGGGCGCGGACATCCCCGTTCGCTCCTCCCTGCTGCTTTCCGATTCGTTCATCCAGGCCTACCCCCACTACGCGGTCATGAACGCCATCACCCAGGCCGAGGGCCACACCTGGACATACCCCAAAACCACCGCCACCACCGCCATCATGGAGGCCCTCGCCGTCCATCTGCAAAACGCGATTCTGGGCAGCGAGACGGTGGAGCAGGCTCTGAGCAGCGCAAAGACGGAAATCGAAGCGCTGCTGAACGGTTAATCATTGCTGCGGCCCGCGGGAGTATCTCCCGCGGGCCATTCCCCAAGAAAGGATGGGACCACTCTTATGAAAAAGCGCAGCCACGGACTCAGAGGCGGAGAAAACAGACTGATGCTGGGACTGCTCCTGCCATCTGTCCTGTTTGTTTTGGTGATCTCAATCGTACCGCTGGCCTATACCTTCTTCCTCAGCTTTCAAAACTACAGCCTGCTGAACAGTGACGGCGCCTACTTTAACGGCATTCAAAATTATATAGAAATTGTATCAAACCCAGCGATTCGCCAGTCCGTTTGGGTCACATTTCAATATACGATTTCAAGCATCGCCCTGTCCACCTTGGTCGGCGTCGGTCTGGCCGTGGTTGTGAATCAGATCAAAAAGGGAAAGTCATTTTTTCGCGTGGTCTTCTTTGTCCCCATGATGCTCTCCGGCATCGTCGTCGGCGTTTTGTGGCGCTTTCTGTTCAGCACGGATTTGGGCGTCATCAACTACCTGCTGGAAATTGTCGGCGTCGGGCGCATTAATTGGACGGGCAGTGCGGCGGCGGCAATGGCCAGCATTCTAATCGCCGACGTCTGGCAGTGGTCGTCCTACACGTTTATCAACGCCCTGGCCGCCCTGGAGGCCATGAATCCCGAGCCGGTAGAGGCCGCCAAGGTGGACGGCGCCAACGCCCTACAACTGTTTTTTCTCATCAAGCTGCCGGCAATTATGCCCGTTGTGGGCGTCAGCATTGTCTTCCGGACGGTTTGGGCCTTCAGGAGCTTTGATCTGATCTACTCCCTCACCAGCGGCGGGCCGGGCACCTCCACCACAACCATGGCCATTGAAATCTACCGGCTGGCCTTCAACCAGTATAAAATCGGCGCTTCCAGCGCGCTGTCCGTCCTGATGTTCCTGATCCTCACGGGGCTCAGCCTCTTTATTCTGAAAAAAACGCTCAAGGGGGAACCCAAATGAAGCACCGGCGCAGAACTCAAATCGTTTGCTATGCCATCGCCATCGCAGTGACCGCCTTTACCCTGTTTCCTCTTTATTGGACCTTGATCACCTCGTTCAAAACATATCGGGAGGCGTTTGCTCAGCCGCCCCAGTTTTTCGCCATCCCCACGCTGAAGAACTATCTGGAATTTCTGCAGCAGAATCAAATCCTGCTCTATCTGCGCAATTCCATCCTCATCTCCGTGGTCAGCGTGGTGGCGCCCCTGATCCTGGGTCTGTTTGCGTCCTATGCCGTCACCCGCTCCCGGCTGCCCGGCAAGGAGGGCTTCGCCATGTTCCTGTTGGCCTCCCGCTTCATCCCCCCGGTCAGCACGCTGATTCCCACCTATCTCCTGTTCCGCCAGTTCGGGCTGTACGATACCCTCGCCGGGCTGATTCTGCTGAACACCGCAATGAACATCCCCTACGTGGTCTATATGATGCGCGGATTTATCCAGGACGTGCCCCTCGCCATTGAGGAATCCGCCTGGCTGGACGGCGCGGGGCGCCTGCGCACCTTTTTCAGCATCGTGCTGCCCATGTGCAGGCCGGGCATCGCGGCCACTGCAGTGCTCTCCTTCTGCTTCTCCTGGAACGAATTTATGTATGCCATGAATTTGACCAGCCGGAACGCGAAAACTCTGCCCCTGGCCATGATGGCCTACATGGGCGAGAGCGGAACCGAGTGGCAGATGATGGCCACCGCAGGGATTGTCATCCTGCTTCCCACCGTGGTCTTCGCCATTCTGACCCACCGCAACCTGGGCTCCGGTATGTCCTTCGGCGCGGTGAAGGGCTGACCGGGCCCTTCACCGCCCCAGAGCTCACCCCGGCAGGAAGTCCTCCCGCATGGGGTTGAAGATGTCTAACAGCACCCCCGCCTCCAGGCAGGTGCAGCCGTGCTCCACGCCGTCGGTTTTCAGCAGCGTGTCCCCCGGTCCAACCTGGTGGGTCTCCCCGTCGATGGTGAAGGAAAAGCGTCCGCTGACCACATAGGTAATCTGGGTGTGGGGATGGCTGTGCAGCGCCCCCACCGCCCCGGTCTCAAAAGTGTTCTCCACACACATCAGTTGACAGTTGTAAGCCAACACCCGGCGGACCACGCCCTCCCCGGCCCGCTGGGGCAGCGTGTCCCCATGGTACACCCAGCGCTGGTCCTGCCGGGTAAACGCAGGGGCGGGCAGATATTTTTTCAGGGTGGCCCGCACCGCCCCCGGCCCCGCCAGCATCTCCCGGAGCATCCCGCCGATTTTTTCCGCCAGCCCCGCCTGACACAGATCCACGGCGAACAGCGCCAGGTTGGACAGGATGGGCGCCAGCGCCTCGTCTGAAGCGCTGGCCGGGTCGCCCGGCTTCACGCCGGAAAGCTGCTTTTGCAGGGTCTCCAGCATGGGGTCGCCGCTGCACACCATCGGCTTACACTTGTCGTCCACCGCCAGCAGGTAGCGCAGCCACCCCGCGATGGCCAGGGGAATGTAGGTCAAGCCGGCCGCGTCCAGGCCGGGCTGGGCCAGATAGCTCTTGATGGTCTCCCCAAAACGGATGGGCACCTTTTGGCTGGTGTCGGTGGCGATGCGCTGGGGCATATCGGGGATGAAGGGGTTGGGAAGCCGCTGGTCGATCACCTCGCGGATAAAATCCATGGGGCTGAGGATTTTTGGGTCCACCACTACGGGGATACCCTCGTCATAGCCGATTTTCTCCACCAGGGCCTTGAGCTGTGGGTCCTTCATCTCTGCGGCGATGGACTCATAGCCCAGCAGGCAGCCGTACACCGCCAGCGCCGTGTGCAGCGGGTTCAGGCAGGTGGTCACTTTCATCTTCTCCGTCTTGTTCACCGTGTCCCGGTCGGTCATATATACGCCCGCCCGCTCCAGCGGCGGCCTGCCGTTGGGGAAGCGGTCCTCCACCACCAGGTACTGAGGCCGCTCAGCGTTGACAAAGGGGGCGATGAAGGTGCTCTTGCCGGTGACAATGGGGGCCATGTCCTCCACCCCGATCCGGGCCAGTGCCTCCTCCACCACCTGGGCGGGTCGGGGGGTGATTTTGTCGATCATGGTCCAGGGGAAGGACACCGCGGCCTCGTCCGCCGCCCAATCCGCGAACGCCTGGGTGACATAGCCCCGCTTCACCCACTGCTCCACCACCGTCATCACGCTGCGGCGCAGCGTCTCCCCGTTGTGGGAGCAGTTGTCCATGCTCACCACGGCGATGGGCGCGCCGCCAGCCTGGAACCGTTCCCACAGCAGGGCGGCGGTGAGGCTCATGGCGTGGGCACAGCCCTCCGGGCCCCGCTCAAAGTCCGCCTGCACGAAGGGGAAGAACTCCCCCGCCAGGTTGGTGAGGGCGTAGCCCTTCTCGGTGATGGTGTAGCTCACCATCTGGAGGGTTGGGCTGCGGAAGCTGGCGCGCAGCCTCTCCCAGTCCGCCGGAAAGGCCGGCCCCGCCCGCAGCCCCTGTGCCACGGAGGCGATGACCTCCTTCTCCATGGTCCCGTCCGGCAGCAGCGACACCAGCAGGGTCATACTGTCGAACGGCGCGTAGATTTTGTCGATGATATCGTAGTCAAAGGTGTCGGCGGCCACAATTCCGCCCTGCACCAGCCCCTGCTCCAGCAGGTCCTGCTGAAGCTTGGCGATGAACCCCCGGAAGATGTTCCCCGCGCCGAAATGGACCCAGGCGGGGGCCCGCTCCGTCTCGGCGCGCATTTTTTCCCAGTCGAAGGCGGGCAGCTTGATCCCGGCCCGCTCCCAGGCCGCCCGGTCCCGGAGGCCCTCATAACATAATTTCATAGTTTTTCCTCCCATTTCTCACAACAGGGCGCGCCGGACCGTGGCTACGGCGGCGCGCCCTGTCTGTTTTACGCTGTGGCTATCTCAAAAATAGGTTGGCCAGACCGGCCACCGCAGGCTCATAGTCGCCAAAGACCTTGGGGATGATGAGGGACACATCCTGCCAGTAGGACACCAGCAGCAGGGTGATGACCATACACACGTAGAAGGGCAGCGTGGCCTTGACCACCTTTTCCATGGGCCGCTTGGCCACGGCCGAGCCGATGAACAGCACCGCGCCCACCGGCGGGGTGAGCAGGCCGATGCCGCAGTTGAGCACCACCATGATGCCGAACTGGATGGGGTCCAGCCCGCAGAACTGGGTGGCCACCGGCAGCAGGATGGGGGTGGCGATGAGGATGATGGGGGCCATGTCCATAATCATGCCCAGCACCAGCAGAATCACGTTGAGCAGCAGGATGAGGATAATCTTGTTGTCGGTGATGCCCACGATGGCCTGGGCGGCCAGATCGGGGACGTGGAGCTTGGTGAGGCAGTCGCCAAACACCGCAGAGGTGGCGATGAGAATCATCACGATGGCCAGCGTGTTCACGCACTCGTCCAGGGCCTTCCACACGCCCTTCCAGTTCACGCCTCGGTAGATGAACACGGAGACCACCAGGGAGTAGAGCACCGCGACGGCGGCGGACTCGGTGGCGGTAAACTTGCCGGTGACAACGCCCACCACCACGATGACGATGGCCAGCAGGGCCCAGATGGAAATCCAAAGCTGCTTGAAGAAGTTGACGATGTGGAAGGGCTCGCCCTTGGGGTAGTTGCGCTTGACGGAGATGATGTAGGAGCCGACCATCAGCGACAGGGCCAGCAGGGCGCCGGGCAGGTAGCCCGCCAGGAACAGGGATCCCACGGAGATGCCGCCCGCGGTGGTGGCGTAGATGACCATGTTGTGGCTGGGGGGCACCAGAAGTCCCTCGCAGGAGGAGGTGATGGTGACGGCGGTGGAGAAGTCGGCGTCGTACCCCTGGTCCACCATCATGGGAATCATGATGGAACCGATGGAGGCGGTGTCCGCCGCGGCGGAGCCGGAGATGCCGCCGAAGAAGTAGGACGCCACGATGTTCACCATGGCCAGACCGCCCCGCATCCAGCCCACGCAGGCGTTGGCCAGGGCGATGAGCTTATCCGAGATACCGCCCTTGCCCATGAGCACGCCCATGGTGATGAAGAAGGGCACCGCCATCAGGGAGTAGGAGCTGATGCCCTTGACCATCAGGCGGCAGATGGCGTTGAGGTTGTTGCCCATAACCAGCAGGCACAGCACGGAGGACAGGCCCACGGCGTAGGCAATGGGGAAGCGCAGCACAATCATGACGATAAAGCTGCCCAGCAGAACGATAATCGCAAGAGTCTGGAGATCCATTATGCCGCTCCCTCCTTTTTCTCTTCCTCAACAAAGAAAGATTTGATATGGTTATAGACCGCCTCCAGCTCGAAGACGATCATGGCAATGCCCGCCAGGGGCACCGGGAGGTACATCCAGAACCGGGAGAGCCAAGGAATGGACTCGTAGAAGCCCTTGCTGCCCAGGGTGACGGCGTACTCCCAGCCCACCACCAGCATGATGACGGCCAGCACCATCACGGCGACGTCGGCCACCACATCCAGCACCTTGACCACGGTCTTGGGGAGCATGGCGTCAAACGCGGTCATGCGGATGTGGGCCCCCGTGCGGATGGCCAGCGCCGCGGACAGCACCGCCATGTAGGACATACAGGTCAGCACAATCTGCTCGGTCCAGGCCGGGTCCTTGAACACCGCCAGGAAGGACAGGAACTCATAGGTGTGGGCCCATTCCTGGCACCAGCGCCCCCACACCGTGAAGGACACGATGACGATGTCGGCGATGAGCAGCAGCTTGCACAGCACCATGACGATTTTGTACGCCATGTCATAGGCCGGCTTCGCCTTGTCCAGCGTGGTGAAAATCTTTGGCATAAAACCTCTCCTCTCTCAATCAAATCAGCAGGGGGCGTGGGCATTCCCCCACGCCCCCTGTCGTGCGTCCGTCAGCTCAAGCTTATTTCAGGTCCAGAATCTGCTGATACAGGTCAGCCTGCTTGTCGATGGCCTCCTTGATGGCGGGAGCGCTGGAACAGGCTTCCTGCCAGGGGCCCTTATCGGTGACATCCACCACGTTGCAGCCGTCGGCCTTGAGCTGCTCCAGCACCTTGTCCTCCTCGCCCTGGGACAGCTCGGCGTTGAACTGCTGGGTCTTCTTGCCGGCCTCCATAATCACCTGCTGCTGGGCGGGGGTGAGCTTCGCCCAGGCGGTGTCGGTGATGACCACCTGCACGGCGCCCAGGGTGTGGCCGTCCAGAATCAGGTTGTTGGCCACCTCGGGGAAGGCGTTGGACTTGTAGTTGGCGATGGGCTGCTCGGCGGCGTCGCACACGCCGGTGTTCAGAGCGGAGTACAGCTCACCAAAGGCCACCACCGTGGGGGAGGCGCCCAGGCTCTCCACCATGCCGTTCATGATGGGGTCGTTGGACACGCGGATCTTCATGCCCTTCAGGTCGTCGATGCTGTTGATGGCCGTGTTGGCGAAGAAGTGACGGAAGCCCTCCTCACCGTAGAACACGCCGCGCAGGGGCAGGTCGATCTCCTGGGGCTCGTTGAGGAACTCGGCGGCCAGGTCGCTGTTGGCGAAGTTCCACCAGTGGTCGCGGCTCTCAAAGGTGAAGGGCAGGGAGAGCAGCACGGACTTCTCAGCGCCGTAGCTGGTCAGAGCAAAGGCGGAGATACGGCTCATGTCGATGGAGTCGTCGCCGCCGATGATGGCGTCCAGCACGTCGTTCTCGGAGCCCAGCACGCCGGAGGCGCGGATGTCGATGGTGATGGAGCCGCCGGACATCTCCTCCACGTTCTTCTTGAACTCAGAGGCGGTCTGTCCCACGATGGTGTCCAGCGGGTTGACCTCGGCGTACACCAGGGTGACCTTGGGGTCGTTGGCCACGTCGCCAGTGCCGGAATTCTTGTCGTCGTTGCCGCTGGGCTGGCCGCCGCAGGCGGCCAGGCTCATGATCATGAGCGCCGCAAGAAGGGCAGATACAAATTTTTTCATTTCAGCTTCCTCCGATTTTTCATGCAGCGTTTCGCTGCGTATTGGGGCGGTCGAACATCTCCCCCCGTTGCCGCCATTGTAACAAATCGCAAAAATCAATGCAATGGCATTCAAAATATGTGCTGTTTATCCAAAAAAATTGAAACAGTCTCTTGACGATTCTTACAATTCTCACCCGCCGATTTTTTGCACTTTGACCAGGAAAACCTCCGCTGCGCAAAAAAGGGCCGCCCCGGCCTGGGCCCGGGCGGCCTGCGCCGCTCTTTCAGCTGTCCTGAATCTGCCGGATCAGCTCCTGCATCTCCTGGGGGTATTCGTCGTACATGGGCTGCACCGCCTGGCGGAACTCCTCCAGCTGTCCGCCGCTCACCGTAGTCACCGCGCAGCCGTAGTCCCGCACCAATTTTTCCGCCGCAGCCTCCTGCTCCCGCCACAGCTCCCGCTCGTACAGGGCGCACTCCCTGGCGCACTCCCGCACAATGGCCACATAGTCCTCGTCGATTTCAGCGATTTTATCCAGGGCCACGGTGCTCATAATCTGCATCTCAGGCAGACGGGAGTGCCCGTCCTGAAGATAATAGGGCGCGGCCTGGAAGTGGCCGGTGGCGGCGTAGCTGGGCCAGTTGTTCTCCGCGCCGTCGATTTTGGCGGTTTGCAGGGCGGAATACACGTCGTTATAGGGGAGCTGCACCGGCCTGGCCCCCAGCAGCTCCACCATCCGGCTCATGAAGGCGGACTCCTGCACCCGGATGGTCAATCCCCGCAAATCGTCCAGACCGCAGATGGGCTCCCTGGTGTAAAAGCTTCTGGCCCCGGCGTCGAACCAGCTCAGCCCCACCACGTCCGCCCGCCGTGCGCCGATGAGAAATTCATCCCCCACCGGGCCGTCCAGCACCCGCCACATATGCTCCGCGTCATCGTATAAAAACGGCAGCAGCAGCACCTCAATCTCCGAATAGGACTCGGCAAAGGTGCCCACCGACACCCGGGCCATGTCGATGCCCCCGAACTGCACCTGCTCCAGCACCTGGTTTTCGTTCCCCAGCTCGCCGTTGCAGTACAGCCGGATGCAGATTTTCCCCTGGGTGCGCTCCTCCACCAGTTGGGCAAAGTGCTGGGCGGCCTTGGTGGTGGGGTAATCCTCGGGCTGGTTGTCGGCGTAGCGCAGAACCAGCAGGGGACGGCCGGCGTCCTCCGGCGTCGGGCCGCAGCCGCACAGCAGCAGGCATATGCACAAAAGCAGGCATAGCCGCCCCTTCATGCCGTCCCTCCTCCCCGGCTCCGGGCAGCGCCCCGGCGGTAATCCGTGGGCGTTACGCCCACCTTTTTCTTGAAGGCGCGGGTGAAGTAGTTGGCGCTCTCATAGCCCACCATGTTGGCCACCTCTGCGGTGGAGCGCAGCGGGTCGTGCAGCAGCTCCTTGGCCGCCTCCATGCGCAGCTCCGTCAGGTAGTCCAGGAAGTTCACCTGGAAGGTCCGCTTGAACAGGGCGGAAAAGTAGGAGGCGTTGAGGTTCAAAATCGCGCTCACCGAATCCAGCGAGATATCGCACACCATGTAGTTGTGCTGCAAATACTTCTTCACCTTTCCCATCAGCACAGCGGTTTTGTCGTAATTGTCCGCGCTCTCCAGCAGCTCCGCCGAGGAGGAGGCCATCGCCTCCAACTGGCGCTGGGCCTCCGCCTGCCCCGCCGCCCGCCGGACGGCCCGCTCCACGTCGTCCGCGTCCACCGGCTTGAGGATGTAATCGCACGCCCCTAAACGCACCGCCTCATGGGCGTATGTAAACAGGCTGTAGGCGGTGACAAAGATGATCCGGCACTCCGGGCGCTGGCCCAGAATCTGCCTGGCCGCCTCAATTCCGCTCAGCCCAGGCATCTCAATGTCCAGCAGCGCCACGTCCGCCGCCCACAGCGCCGCCGCATCCACCGCCAGGCGGCCATTCTCCGCCGTGCGCACCTCCGCCTCCCGGCCCAGCCGTTTCTCCACAATTTCCGTCAGAAGCTCCCGCTGATAGCCCTCGTCGTCCGCAATCAAAACCTTAATCATCCCTGTCTCCCTCCTCCTCATAGGCCAAAACCCGCGGCAGGCGCAGCACCGCCGCCGTCCCCTCTCCCTGCCGCGAGCGGATGTCCACGCCATACTCTCTGCCCAGCAGACCCAGGCGGGCCGCCACGTTGTATACGCCGATGTGCTCCCCCGTGGTGGGCGGGTTTTTCAAGATACCCCGCAGCGTCTCCAGCGTCTCCTCGCCCATGCCCACCCCGTCGTCCGCCACAGTGATCTCCAGAATGCTTCCCGTGTCCCGTATGTCGATATCCACGCAGCCCCCCTCCTCCTTGGGGGCCAGTCCGTGCTTGAAGGCGTTCTCCACCAGGGGCTGGAGGATAAAGGAGGGCACCAGAGTGTCCGGCAGGTCCACCTGGGGGCTGACGTGCCAGCGCAGCTTAATTCTCTCCCCAAACCGCTCCCGGTACAGGGCATAAAACTCATCCACAATCCGCACCTCCCGGGCCAGGGGCACCTGGCTGTCATTGCTGGCCAGGGCATAGCGAAACAGGCGGCTGAGGGAGCCGATGAGGGCGTGGGTGCGCTCCGCCCCCTCCTGCTGGGCGGTATAGCGGATGACGTTCAGCGTGTTGAACAGAAAATGGGGATTGATCTGACTTCTCAGCTGCTGGAGCTTTTCCCGCTCCATCAGGTTTTGCAGCTCCAGCGCCTCCATCTCCTTGGCGTGCAGCTCCTTCTCCACGGCGCTCTTTTCGTTGAGCAGCTCCACCTGCCGGCGCATGGAGTGCTTCATCTCATTGAAGGCGCGGGCCATGTGGCCCGTCTCGTCCTGGGAGTTCTCGTCCAGGTCGGGGACATCGAATTCCCCCCGGCTGATGGCCTGAGACGCCTGCGCCATAGCCCCCACGGCCCGCAGCAGCCGCACCAGCGACGCCACCAGCATGGACCCCACCGCTACACACACCAGCACCGCCATAGTCTGGCCCCGCTTCAGCGCCTCGTTGAGCTGGGTAAGGCGCACGTGGGCCTCCTGACTGTCCGAGCACGCCTGCTCCAGCAGCTGCTGGGTGTACTGCCGCAGATAGGCCCCACAGGGCTCCGCGCCGCCATAGTACAGCTGGGACGCCCGGTCGGGCCGGCCGGAGCGCAGCTCGTCGGTGATGGCGTCCAGCGTGAGGGAGAGTGTGCCGTAGGTGGTGTGCGCCGCGCTGGCCAGCAGGTACTGCTCCTCGCTGACCACCCGCAAATCCGCATCGATGCGGGCCAGGTGGCCGGCAGAGCGCCGGCGGCTGCTCTGGACGGAGGCGATGAGGGCCTCCGCGTCCCCGTAATCCCAGCGGTAATTCTCCAGCGCCGTCATGCACTCCTCCACATCGTTGAGGAACTGGCTGATGGTCTGAATGCTCTCGCTGCGCTGCTCCAACGGCTCCAGCACATACTTGCTCTGATAGTAGCCAATGCCGATTTGAAGGGCGATTGCCGCCTCAAACACCGCCAGGAACAGCGCGATCCGCCCCAGCAGCGTCATCTGCGGCCATTTGATGCGGGGCATGGGGGCACCTCCTCCAAAGCTGGTTTTTATTTTTAATGGTAGCATTTCCTTTGTCTTTTTGCAAGCATTTTGAAATTGATTGCCGGCGCGAGATGTGCTATAGTTGATGCGGTTGAACGGACGATATTCTTCACTTTGAATGGAGGGCTGCCCTATGAAGGTTGAGGTCCGGCTCAATGAGGCGGATTTTTTCCGCTTCAGCGTGTTCAACGCCTTTTCCCGCAACCAGCTCTGGCTTCGCCCGGCGGTGTTCGCCGCCATTCTGAGCGGCTGCGCCGGCGTGTGCTTTGCCCTGCATGACCGGCGGGGCGCAGTCTTGCTTGGCGCCGTGCTGCTCCTTGTGGCGCTGGGCCTGCCTGCGGCCTGGCTTCTGAGCTTTTTCCTCTCCCTGCGCCGGCAGGCTCAGGAGCAAAAGCTCGCGAACAAAAGGTACGTCTATACTGTGGAGCTTCACGACAGCGAGGCCGGGATTTCCGTAGACAACGGCCGGGAGCACACCGTCTTTCTCTGGGAGCAGCTGCTTCACGCCTACCGGCGACCGGACGCCGTTTACCTCTACGTCACCCCGCAGCGGGCGTTTTTGATCCCGGACCGCTGCGTCCCAGGCGGCGCGGACGCGCTGTGGACGCTGATGGAGCGCCGCCTGCCGGCAGAACGCCGCTCAAACCATAAATGATAAGGAGTAGACCGGATATGAACACCCAAGCATCTGAACAGCGGCGGGAAAATCAGCTGCTGTACTGCGTTCTGTTCGCCTTTTTCGTCAGCGGAGCCGCCTCCCAGCCTCTGGGCTCCTTCATCCCTTTCCTGCGGGACACCTATGGGTTGAGTTACGATTTGTCCGGGGTGCTGCTGTCCTGCCAGTCCGTGGGCAATCTGCTCGCCGTGCTGCTGGCGGGCTTCCTCCCCCTGTGGCTGGGGCGGCGGCGGGCCGTGCTGCTCACCGCCGTGTGGATGACGGCGGCCTACCTCATCTTTGCCGCCGGGCTGGGCAGCGCCCCCCTGCTGGCCGCCGCCTTCCTCATGACCGGCGTGGCCAGGGGCGGCAACTCCAACTTCGCCAACACCATGATCTCCACTCTCCCCGGCGACAAGGCCACCCGGGGGTATAACCTGCTCCACGGCTGCTTCGCGGTGGGGGCGCTGATCTCCCCCCTGCTGCTGGTGTTCTGCGCCGGGCGCTGGCCCACCTTCGGCTGGCGGCTGACGGCGGGGCTGCTGTGCCTGCTGTGCCTGAGCCAGCTGGTGCTGTACGCCAAAATGCCCCTTCCCCATGAGCCCGCCCAGAAGGGCGTGCGCTCGGCCGACCGCAGCTTCTTAAAGGTAAAGCAGTTCTGGCTGGGCAGCGCCATGCTGCTGTTCTACATCTCGGCCGAATACGCCATCGTGGGCTGGCTCGTGACCTACTTCCAGGACACCGGCGTGCTGGAAGCCAGCTGGTCTCAGCTGATGAACAGCCTGCTTTGGCTGGTGATCTTCGCCGGCCGGATGGTGGGCGCGGCCATCACCGGCAAGGTGTCCCGGAACAAGCTGCTGCTCATCGACGGGGCGGGCTTCTTCGCCTGCTTCCTGGTGATGTTCTTCAGCCGCACCCCCGCCCCCATCATCCTGGGACTCATCGGGGTGGGCCTGTTCATGGCCACCATCTACCCCACCGCCTTCGCCTTCGGCAGCGACTGCATCCGCGGCAACGACCTTGGGTGCAGCATCATGATTTTCACCGGCAGCGTGGGCGGCATCATTACCCCCGCCCTGGTGGGCCAGGTGGCGGAGCGGGCGGGCATCCAAGCGGGCATGGGCGTGGTAGCCGCCCTCACCGCCCTGCTGCTGGCCAGCATCGTCCTCAGCGTGTGGAGCGTCAAGCACGCCAAGGCGTAACAACAGCGCAATATAAAACGGCGCCCGCACAATTTCGTGGCGGGCGCCGTTTTTGCGTTTTGTTTTCCGGCCCTCTGTCAGAGCTGCGTCTGCCGGTCCGCCGCTTTGCGGAAGGGCACCAGTCCCGTGCGGTTCAGGGCGACCATAATGGCCGGAATGGCAATGAGCTGCAAAATGATTCCGGGGATGGCGGTGATCACCGCGCCGGACAGGAAAATCTCCCAGGTGAAGGGAACGCTGGCCGCGCCCACCATCACCATCCGGGCCGCCGCCCACACAATCCGCCCCGCGACCATGGCGATGACAAGGCACCGGTACAGGGAAATGACGCACTGCCAGCGGGAGCGGGCATACAGGAGGCCCACCACCGCGCCGTAGGCGGCCAATTCAAACGCCATGGCCGCCCCCACGGGCATGGGGGGCGCGCCGAACAGGGCGTAGCGGAACAGCGGCAGGACAAAGCCCACCGCGCCGCCGTACTGCCAGCCGCAGATCAGCCCGCACAGCAGCACAGGCAGGTGCATGGGCAGCATCATATTGCCCACCTGGGGAATTTGGCCGGTGAGGAAGGGCAGCAGCAGCCCGATGGCCATAAACATGGCGGCAAGAACCATAGTTTTGATGTGCTGTCGAAGTTTTTCATAGAGCATGAGCAAGACTTCCTTTCTCATTCGGCACGGCGCGGCAGGGGGACCCCCTCACCGCAAGCTTTTCCCTGCGAGGATTCTTTAGTATAACACATCCCGCCCGCAAATGCTACTATTTTGTTTTCGGGACGGCAAAAAGCGGAAACGGGTTCCCCCGTTTCCGCTTTTATCTTGCGGTTGGTCAGATCTCGTACCAGCGGATCTCGTTGGCCGCCAGCTCCAGCGGGAAGCTGGACCCATCCCCCTTGTAGACGGTGGTGGACTGGGGCTCATAGGTGTTATTCACCGCGCAGTACTTGCCGTTGGCGGGGAAGGCGTGCACCTCCACGTTCAGGTTGGAGGAGAACCAGCGGTTCAGGCTTTCCTCGTCATGGGCCGCCCACAGAACAGCCCGGTGAAGCACGCGGCTGTTCTCAAAGGAGCAGGGCAAGCCGGACAGGTAGACAGTGCGGCCCTGGCCATACTCGTTTACCGCCATCTGCACCTCTTTGTCGTGCTGAATCAGCACCTTTGCGCCCTCCAGCGCATAGATATTCTTTTTGCCCTCGCCAAAATCCATGGGCTCGGCGCAGTCAGCCAGGATGAAGTGGTCTGGGTGCTCCTCCCAGTTATACTTGTCGTAGTTCAGGGTATAACCGGTCTCTTTCTCCACTCCCATGGCTCCGGCCAGCTGGAGATAGCGGCCCTGATACTGGTGGCCCGCAGGCTCACCCACGCCGATCAGGCCACCGCCCCGATGGATAAAGCCCTTCACCGCGGCAGACACGTCCGCGTCCTCCCAGACGGCCCCGCCGGTGTGGGCGGTGTCGCCGTCGCCCACGTTGATGAGCACGTCGATGCCGTCCAGCACATGGGGGTCGGCCTTCACCTCGTCGAAGCTGAGGAACTTCACCTCAAAGGGCGCGCCGGACAGGGCCTCGATCACCCCGGCATAGGAATAGTTCTGCTTCTGATACAGGGCATGGTGGACCATGTGGCAGCCCCAGGACCTGGCCTTGCCCCAGCTGTTGAGCACGCCCACAGTCTTGGCGCAATAGGGCGTGGTGCCCTTGATGTTCTCATACAGCTCCCGGAACTCATCGCACACGCTCTCCACATACTCAATAAATTCAGGGAACTGACAGGCCAGCTTCAGATAGCCGCCATAGCCGATGCGGTCGATGGGCTTGCGCAGAATGGCCCGCCGGGCCGTGACCCAGTTCTCCTTGGCCTCCCCCACCGGGTCGCCGCCCTCGTGGAAGGTGTCCGGGAAGAAGTAGGGCAGGAACCGGCCCTCGGTGTACTTCACGCCGGGGATGTCGGAGATGAGCCGCAGGGTGGAGCCGTTGCCCACACTGCCCACCACCGCGTCCAGCCCGATGGTCTTAAACTCGTCCAGATAGGGCTCGGTGCCGATGAAGTGGTCGCCCAGGAACATCATGGCCTCCTTGCCCAGCTCGTGGGTGATGTCCACCATCTCTTTCGCCAGGGCGGCCACCTCCCGGCGCTGGAAGGCCATGAAGTCCTTGAACTCCTTGGACGGCACCCGGTACTGGTTGTTGTAGTAGCCTTGGTCGATGATGAACTCGGGGCGGAACTTGTAGCCCGCCTCCTTCTCAAACTGCTCCAGGATGTAGGGGGAGACAGAGGCGGAATAGCCATACCAGTCCACGTATTTCTCCCGCTTCAGCTCATCGAACATGAGGGTGAACTGGTGGAAGAAGGTGGTGTAACGGATCACGTCCACATAGGGGTGGTCGGCGATGAACTTGCGCAGCCGCTCCATGGTGAACTTGTGGGTTTTGGGCTGGCGCACGTCGAAGGTGATTTGGTGCTCAAAGTTGGTCCAGCCGTTGGTGACGGCGTTGTACATATGCACCGGGTCCCAGATGAGGTAGGCCAAAAAGCTCACCGTGTACTCGTGGTAAGCCTCCGGAGCGGGGATGACCACGCACCCCGTCCCCTGGTCGTAGCTCCACGCCTCCGGGGGGATGGGCAGGCCGGTGGTGCGGTCCATCACCTCCCACCAGCGTTTCATGTCGTCCCGGGTGTTCACCTCCATCAGCTCAGGGCTGACCCCCTGCATCAGTGGGATGGACAGGGCTCCGTCTGCGGCCGTGTGAAAGCCGGTCATCACATAGCACTGCTGCACCTCGTCCGGGTTGGCCTTGGCCCAGGCGTTGTCCTTCCGGGTGGTGTAATAGGTGGAATACACCTTGGCATCCACCCCCCGCAGCTCTGCGGGGTATTCCGCGCCGTCGCAGTCCCGGATGGCGTCTGCGCCCCAGCGCTTGAGAATTTCCAGCGTCTCGGGCACCACGTCCACATCGGTGGGGATAGTAACGCGGCCTTTGCGATTGTTTTCCATAAAATGATCCCTCGATTAACCCTTGACGCCGCCGCCGGTGACGCCGGAGATGATTTTTTCGGACAGGAAAATGTACAGCAGGAAGGTGGGCAGGAACACGATAATCACCGCCGCGAACATACCGCCCCACTGGCCGGTATACTTCATGGCGTTGATGATGTTCAGCAGGCCAACGCCCACGGGGGCCATGGTCTCGCTGGAGGTGAAGATCAGGGCCATAAAGAACTCGTTCCACACGGACATGAAATTGAAGATTGTCACCGTGACAATGGCGGGCTGCACCAGGGGCAGCATAATCTTCAGGAAGGTCTTGGGAGCGCTGCACCCGTCCAGATAGGCGGCCTCCTCATAGGCCCGGGACAGGGTGGAGAAGAAGTCCAGCAGGTAGATGGTGGTGTAGGGCACCCGGAGCAGGATGTACAGCACGATCAGCAGCACCCGGCCCTTGATCCCCCACTGCACAGACAGGGAGTAGATCGGCATGATGACCATGATGACGGGCACGCTCATGGCCACCACCAAGCCGATGCGCAGGGCCTTGCCCCCGGTGAACTTCCAACGGGAGAGCACATACGCGGCGGGGGCGGAAATGGCCAGCACTCCCACGCAGGAAATCACGGAGTACAGCAGGGAATTGCCGAAGAACACGGACACATTCTGCACATTCCAGGCGGTGGCATAGTTTTCGAAGTGGAACCCGCTGGCAAACTTAAAAATCTCGCCCTTGAAGATTTCCGGAGACGTGGACAGGCTGGCGCCCACAATCCACCCCAGCATCACCGCGGTGAACAGCACCCAGATCCCCACGATGAGATATCCAGGGAGAAGGCGGAGCTCCTTCTGCCAGTTGATTTTAGCCTTATAGGTACTCTTTTCCTTTTTCATGTTCGCTCCCCCTCTCTTAATATTCCAGGTCATTGCCCTTAAAGAGCTTTTCTGTGACAAGGTACACGGCGATGATAATCAACGTCAGCACCACGCCCACCGCAGCGCCCGCGCCCGCGTCCCGGGTGGTGATGCCCTTGCCGCCGAATACCATGTCATACAGGTAGATGACAGGCACGATGGTAGACGACTCGGTGTCGATAGGGGAGAACATTTTGGTCCACAGGAAGAAGGTGGTGGTATTGATGCTCCAGAAGGTGATGGAGGTCTTGATCACGCCCTTGAGCAGCGGCAGGGTGATCCGGGTGAATTGGGACACCTTGCCTGCGCCGTCGATGGTGGCGGCTTCGTACAGGTCCTGGGGGATTCCCTCAATGCCGCTGATGTAAATCAGCATATAATAGCCCACGCTGCCGAAAATGAAGGAACCGGTCATGGCCCAGAATTTCAAATCGGTGCCCAGCCACTTGACCTTATCTCCGCCGAACAGCTGCACGATCTCGTTGAGCATACCATAGTCGTAGTTGAAGATGTACTGAATCCACATGGTGGCCAGAGCCACGGCGCTGATGATGTTGGGCAGGTAGATAGCCGCCCGGAAGAACTTCTTTCCCCGGATGCCGCTGGTGACCACCACCGCCATCAGCATGGCCAGAGCCAGGGTGATGATGCCGCCCACAAACCAAATCATCAGCATATTGCGCATGGAGATCAGGAAGCTGGCGCTCTTAAAGATTTTCAGGTAATTGCCCAGGCCGTAGAAGGTCCAGTCCGCCGTGGTGGCGGTGACGCTCTCCACCTGGAAAAAACTCATCAGCACCGTGCGGAACACGGGGTAGACAAACATGATCAGCAGGGACAGCACAGCCGGCAGGCTGAACCAAAAGATCATTGCCTTGTTTTTTTTCACGATTCCCTCTCCTTTCTGTTGCGGGTGCTATTAAGATATAAAAAGCAGGCGGCGCCGTGGAGGGCGCCGCCTGCCAGCGCGACGGGTCTGGGATGTAAAAATTACTTATACAGGGCGTCCATCGCGGCGCAGAAGGCGGCGCCGTCGGCGTACTTGCCCTCAAACAGCTCGGTGCACATGGACTTGATGGTGTCCTTCAGGTCCGCATTGACGGACAGGCTGGCGCACCAGGTCATGGGGGACTGAGCGGCCTTCAGGGTCTCGATGGTGCCGGTCAGGTCGGCGGGAGCGGTGTTGCGGGAGTCGGCGGGGATCTGGTGAGCCTGGTCGGCCAGCTTCTGGCCCATCTCGCCGGTGGTCAGGAACATGATGAAGTCAAAGGCAGCCTGACCGTTCTCGCTGTAGGAGGTGATGGCCAGGGAGTTGGCGCCCATGTAGGCCGCGCCGTTGTCCGCGCCGCCCTCTACGGTGGGATAGTTGAACAGGCCCCAGTTGATCTCGCGGCCGGTGTTGCCGTTCACCTCGGCGGTGACGTAGTCGGCGCAGATGACCATCGCCGCCTGCTCAAAGCCGATCTTGTTCTGGCTGGAGGGGAACTCATCGGGAGCGCCGTCGGCCAGGAAGCCGCTGTTGCGCAGGTCGATGATGTCCTGAGCGGCCTGCTCAGCGGCGGTGCCGGACCAGCCGCCGTTCAGGGTCAGCTCCTCAATCTTGTCTTCGCCCAGGTAACGGACCAGGGTGTGATAGAAAGCGAAATCGCAGTACGCGCTGTCCTGAGCCAGGGGGCCCACGCCGGCGTCCTTCAGCTTCTGGCACACGTCCAGGAACTCGGCCCAGGTCTTGGGCTCGGCGGTGATGCCAGCCTTCTCGAAGGCATCCTTGTCGTAGAAGATGCCGCCCACGTTGGGCTGCTCGGTAATGGCGTTGAGGAAGCCGCACCAGGCGATGGACTGGTCGGTGAAGCACTGATAGCTGAACTCCTCATAGCCCGCGGCCTTGGCCATGTCGGTCAGGTCCATGGTGAAGTCCTGATACACGGTGCCGATGCGCTTGTAGTCGTCCTCGATGATGTCGATGTTGTCCTTGGCTTCCAGGGAAGCGGCCAGCACCTTGTTCACATCGCGGCCCTTGAACTCAATGTTCACCTTGGCGCCGGTCTTCTCCTCAAAAGCGGCGGCGGCCTCGGAGATCACGTTGGCCTGGGGCTCGCCGGAGGACCACATGGACCACATGGTCAGGGTCACGCCGTCATACTCCTTGCCGGCGGGGGCGGGCTCTTTGTTATCATCGGCAGGCTGGGAAGCGGGGGGATTGCTAGCAGGGGGCTCGCTGTTGGGGGCATCGGCCTTGTTGCCGCACCCGGCCAGCATGGACAGAACCATGACGCTGGCCAGCAACAGACTGGTAAGCTTTTTCATTTTCATTCTTTACCTCCTAAAATGATAAATGTTTCTTTGTGGCCGTCTCCGGCCTTACGTTTATCAGTATATCTGCTTTTCACTTTCGGAAACAGCCCTGTTGTTGCTATACTATTTATAGATATTGTCCTCTTTTGATTTTGTGCGATATTCCAATTAGCATCTCAAAATCTCCGGGATAAATCGGCAAAGTGTCCGTATTTGTAGGAGGCGCACAGATAATCCCCCCAAAGGAACCGGCGGGAACGCTCCCATCATCTTTTAAGTTGCACAATTCTACCCAATCGTTTATAATCATCTTAGAAGGGACAATGTATGCGTGTTTGATGAAATTGCGCTGGAAGGAGGGCATATCCCGTTGAGTATTTACAGCTTTTCACGGGCGGGGTCCACCCCGCCCGCCCGCGGGGCCCCGCGGCTGCTCTACATCACCCAGGACCACTACTCCGAGGGCTGGAATTCCAACCTCCACACCCACGGCTGCACGGAGCTGTTTTTCATCACCGACGGCCACGGCCGCTTCCGCACCCAGGCGGAGGAGTTCCCAGTATCTATACGGGATTTGATTCTCATCAGCAACAATGTGCCCCACACCGAGCTGAGCCAGTTAGACAGCCCCTTAGAGTACATCGTACTGGGGGTGGACGGTCTGGGTACCATGACCGGCGCCTCAGGCTATGCCATGCTCCACCTCCACATCGGATGGGAGGCGCTGATGAGCTGCCTGGAGCTGATGCTCCAGGAGGCCCGGGAGCTCCAGCCCGGCTATGAGCAGGTCTGCGCCGCGCTCTTGTCGGTGGTGCTGCTCCGCCTGAGCCGGCAGGAGGGCGTCGCCCTCTCCGAAGAACCCTCCGGCCCCCGGATCAGCCGGGAGTGCGACCTGGTCCGCCGGTACATTGACAATCATTTCAAGGAGGATCTCACCCTGGACCAGCTGGCTCAGCTGGCCCACCTGAATAAGTATTATCTGGCCCACACCTTCCGCCGGGAATTCGGCGTGTCGCCGATCAATTACCTGATTTCCCGGCGCATTGAGGAGAGCCGCTTTCTCCTGCGGGAGACCGACCACACCCTCACCCTCATCTCCCAGATGCTGGGTTTCTCCTCCCTGAGCTACTTTTCCCAGTGCTTTCGCCGGGTGGAGGGCATCAGCCCCATGGAGTACCGCAAGCGGAACCGATAGCCTCCTCCCGCAAAAAGGCAAAAGGAAAGACACGCTTTTCAGCGTGTCTTTCCTTTGGTGCGCGAGGCGGGAGTCGAACCCGCACGCCCTTGCGAGCACTGGCACCTGAAGCCAGCGAGTCTACCAATTCCACCACTCGCGCAAATGGGGCTGGCGCTTAACGCAAGACAAATCATACCACGTTAGGCGCCTGTTGTCAACAGTTTTTTTACGAAATTCCAGCCCGCCGGAGGAAGCGTGATTTCTCCGGCGGGCTGTAGATTTTGTTTGGGTTGCGCGCTATCTATTCACGCTGCGAAGCGGTCAGGGCGGCTCGGTCGCTTTCACTGCGACTCGGGCAAAACCCGCCCCCGCTGCGCGGCGGCTGGGCTTTTGCCCTCGCTCCGCTCCAAACTCCCTCGCCGACCGCTTTTCCGCGCTATCTATTCACACTGCGAGCCCTCCGCAACGGCGTCTAAGGTCTCGCCTTCGGCTCGGTCGGCGCTGGACGTGTACCACCGGCACACAGCGCCCCTCCGACTGCGCGCGCCGTTTGTCGGCCCTCACGGGCCGCCAAGCCGTCCACTCCGCTCCGGGTCTTAGCCGCCTGCTCCCGAGCGCTCCGCGCTATCGTGCCCACTCCCGGCTGCGGCCCACCGCCCGCCGCCAGCCGTCCAGCAGCCGCTCCCGGTCCTCCGCCGCCATAGCGGGCTGGAAGGTGTTGTCGCACATCCACAGGTGCTTGATCTCCTCTGTGCCGCTCCACACCCCTGTGGCCAGCCCGGCCAAGTACGCCGCGCCCAGGGCGGTGGTCTCCCGGATGGCGGGGCGGCGCACCTCCCGCTCGATGATGTCCGCCTGGAACTGCATGAGGAACCGGTCCCGGCTGGCCCCGCCGTCCGCCTTCAGCGCCCGCAGGGGCAGTCCGGTGTCCGCCTCCATGGCCCGCACCAAATCCGCCACCTGATAGGCGATGGACTCCTGGGCGGCCCGGATGATGTGCTCCCGCTTGCTGCCCCGGGTGAGGCCCACAATGGTCCCCCGCGCGTACATATCCCAGTGAGGGGCGCCCAGCCCCGTGAACGCAGGCACCAGGTATACCCCTCCGTTGTCGGGCACCTTCTGGGCGTAGTACTCCGCGTCCCGGCTATCCGTGAAAAAGCGCATCTCGTCCCGCAGCCACTGGATCACCGCGCCGCCCACAAACACGCTCCCCTCCAAGGCATACTGTACCTTTCCGCCCAGACCGATGGCGATGGTGGTAATCAGTCCGTTGCGGCTCTCAAAGGGCTTCTCCCCGGTGTTCATCAGCAGGAAGCAGCCCGTGCCGTAGGTGTTTTTCGCGTCCCCCGGGGCAAAGCAGGTCTGGCCGAACAGGGCGGCCTGCTGGTCCCCGGCGATGCCCGCGATGGGCACCTTCACCCCCTGCACGTCCGCATAGCCGTAAAGCTCGCTGGAGGAGCGCACCTGGGGCAGCATGGCCCGGGGGATGTCCAGCGCCTGGAGCAGCGTCTCGTCCCAGTCCAGCTTGTGTATGTCAAACAGCATGGTGCGGGAGGCGTTGGTCACGTCAGTGACATGGGCCGCCCCGCCGGTGAGCTTCCACACCAGCCAGCTGTCCACCGTGCCGAATAGAATCTCCCCCCGGCGGGCCTTCTCCCTGGCCCCCTCCACGTGGTCCAGCATCCACTTGATTTTGGTGGCGGAGAAATAGGCGTCGGGCACCAGGCCGGTGGTCTTTTGGATGTGCTCGCCCAGGCCGTCGGCCAGCAGCTTGTCCACAATGGGGGCGGTGCGGCGGCACTGCCACACGATGGCGTTGCAGATGGGCCGGCCCGTCTCCTTGTCCCAGAGAATGGTGGTCTCCCGCTGGTTGGTGATGCCGATGCCGGCGATGTCCCTTGGGTCCACCCCCGACTGGGCGATGACCTCCATCATGGTGGCGTACTGGGAGGACCATATCTCCATGGCGTCATGCTCCACCCAGCCCTCGTGGGGATAATACTGGGTGAACTCCTTCTGGCTCACCCCTAAGATGTTCTGATCCCGGTCAAACAGAATCACCCGGGAACTGGTGGTTCCCTGGTCCAACGCGAGAATGTACTTTCCCATGCTCATACCCTCCTTCACCTGCGGCTGGGCATATTGCGGGTCGCCACAACGTCCGCCCCGGTGCCGCACACATTTTCAATTACGACCTGCCCTACCGCCGCCGGAGCGGGGAGCGCGACCTCCTCCAAGGCCGCCATCACGTCAAACATCCGCTCCTTGGGAATGGCCCGGTCGGTTTTCACCGGGCAGCGGGGGTACAGTCCCCCCTGGCACCGCACGGTGGACGTCACCACCCGGGTGGGGTGGGTCAGCTCCATTTTGCCGTACTCCGCCCCCCGGGGGCAGGAGTTTCCGGTGACAGCGCAGCCGTGCTCCTCGTCCACCTTCAGGTGACAGCCCTGGGGGCAGACAATGCAGATGAGTTCCTTCATTTCGACACCTCCTGAATGGAGATTGTGAGCTCTCCCTCCGCCTTGTCCAGCAGCGCCTTGGGCAAGGCGATGTGCTCCATCTCACCGGGGGCCAGGTGCTCCCGCTTGAAGTGGGCGATCTGGGTGCCCCCGGATGTCACCCGAATCTCGCTGTCCCTGCACACCCGGTTCACCCGGAAGAACAGCCCGCACAGCTTCTCCACCCGGCCCGGCCGGATATGCTGAGGCACGGTATACGTCACCCCGCCCCCGTTGTTCACCGTCAGAAGCCGCTCGTCGGAGGTGACAATACCGGGGTCCAACCCGTCCGGGCCGTTGAGCACATAGTCCGCGGCGGCGGCCCCGGCCTTCTGGCTCTCGGCGGTGACAAAGTCCACCAGGTCGTGGACGTGGCACACGTTGCCGCAGGCGAACACGCCCGGCAGGGAGGTCTCCATATTCTCATACACCACTGCGCCGTTGGTGCGCCGGTCAATGTCAATGCCCGCCTGGCGGGTGAGCTCGTTCTCCGGGATGAGGCCCACGGACAACAGCAGCGTGTCGCAGTCAAACACCATCTCGGTGCCGGGGATTGGGTTACGATTGTCGTCCACCTGGGACACCACCACCTGCTCCACCCGGTCTTTTCCCCGGATATCGGTAACAGTGTGGGACAGGTACAGGGGGATGTCATAGTCGTGGAGGCACTGGACGATATTCCGGTTCAGCCCGCCGGAGTAGGGCATCACCTCCACGCAGGCCAGCACCTTGGCCCCCTCCAGCGTCATGCGCCGGGCCATGATGAGCCCGATGTCGCCGCTGCCTAAAATCACCACCCGCTTCCCGGGCATCCAGCCCTCCATGTTCACGTACCGCTGGGCGGCCCCGGCGGTGAACACTCCGGCGGGGCGCGCGCCGGGGATGGCGATGGCCCCGCGGGTGCGCTCCCGGCACCCCATGGCCAGCACAATGGAACGGGCCTGCTCCACCCGGTAGCCCGTGGATTTGCCCACCATATGTACCTGCCGGTCCCCCGTCACCTCTAAGACCATGGTGTCCAGCCGGACCTCCACTCCAGTCTCCCCCAGCAGCTTCACAAACCGCCCGGCGTACTCCGGGCCGGTGAGCTCCTCCTTAAAGTGGTGGAGCCCAAAGCCGTTGTGGATGCACTGGTTCAAAATGCCTCCCAGCTCTTTATCCCGCTCCACAATCAAAATGGAGCGCAGGCCGCCCTCCCAGGCGGCGCAGGCCGCGGCCAGCCCTGCCGGCCCGCCGCCGATTACGATGAGGTCATACATCCCGGTTCCCTCCTTTGGTCTGACGGTCCAGCAGCCAGGAGCCCGCCTGATCCTGCACAATATCCCCCGGAGACAGCTTTAGCTCCCGGGCCAGGATATCCACCACCCGGGGCCCGCAGAAGCCCCCCTGGCAGCGGCCCATGCCCGCGTTCACCCGGCGCTTCACCCCGTCCACCGAGCAGGGGGGAATCGGCGAGTGAAGCGCCTCTAAAATCTCCCCCTCGGTGACGGTCTCGCACCGGCAGATCACCCGGCCGAAGGCGGGCTCCTTCTCCACCAGGGCGGCGCGTTCCTCGGCGGTGAGCTCCTTGAAGCGGATGCGGCGGCGCTCACACACAAAACCGTCCTTTTTCTCCAGGGCCAGCCCCGCCTGTTCCAGCAGCTCCGCCGCATACTCTCCAATGGCGGGGGCGGCGGACAGCCCCGGCGAGCAGATGCCCGCCAGGTCCATAAATCGGGGGGCGGACTGCTCCAAAATGAAGTCCCCGGCGGCGGTGTTGGCCCGCACCCCGGCAAAGTTGCGGATGGACTCCCGGAAGTTTACCGACGGGACGGACCTCTGGGCTGTCTCCCGCACAAAGCGCAGGCCGTCCCCGGTGGTGGCGGTGTCGTGGGCCTCCGAGGGCGCTGCGTCCGGCCCCACGATCAGGTTCCCGTGGACGGTGGGGGCCACCAGCACCCCCTTGCCCACCTTGCTGGGGCACTGGAAAATCACCCGGCCCACCCGGTCCCCCTCGCTCTTGTCCAGCAGGTAGTACTGCCCCCGGCTGGGCTTGATGTCAAAGGCGTGGGGCGCGGCCATGTCGTGGACCAGGGCGGCGTCCACCCCGGCGGCGTTCACCACAAAACGGGCCTGGAACTCCCCCCGGCTGGTACGCACCGTCCAGCCCTCCGATGTCTGCTCCAGGCCGGTGACGGCGGTGTTGAGGCGCAGCTCCACTCCGTTGTTCACCGCCGTCTCCGCCAGCGCCAGGCAGTACTCCCAGGGGGAGCAGATGGCGGCGGAGGGGGCGTGGAGAGCGGCCGCCACCGTCTCCGACAGGTTGGGCTCCAGCGCGCGGGCCTCCTCCCCGGTGAGCAGCGCCAGCCCCGGCACGCCGTTTTCCATCCCCCGGCGGTACAGCTCCTCCAGGGTGGGGCGCTCCTCCTCCGAGAAGGCCAGCACCAGGGACCCGCAACCCCGGTAGGGCACGTCCAGCTTGGCGCACAGCTCCCGGGCCAGCTCCACTCCCCGGACGTTGAGGCGGGCCATGAGTGTGCCGGGCTCCGGGTCGTACCCGGCGTGGAGGATGGCGGAGTTGGCCTTGGTGGTGCCCAGGGCCACGTCGTTCTCCCGCTCCAAAACGCCCACCTTCAGCCGGTATTTCGACAGCTCGAAGGCGGTGGCCGCGCCGGTGATGCCGCAGCCGATGATCAATACGTCGTACATAATATGACCTCCCAAATTGGAAAAATCACGAGCTTGCTGGGAAAAACACTACATTTTCCACACGGCCGGGTTGGTGGTGGACACAGCCACCGCCCCCGCGCCCAGAGCGGCGGTGACATCCTCCTTGTCGGAGATAAGCCCGCCGGCGATCACCGGCTTGCCGGCGGCCTGGCTCACCCGGCGGATGATCTTGGGCATCAGGCCGGGCAGCACCTCGATCAGATCACAGTCCTGGGACCGCTGGCGCTGAACGGCGTCCAGCGCCATGGAGTCCAGCAGAAAAATCCGCTGTATGCTCACCAGCCCCAGCTCCCTCCCCCGGCGGGTGAGAGCCGCCTTGGTGGAGATGATGCCGTCAGCCTGGGTCTGGCGGGCGATGAAGTCCACCGACACCTCCCGGGCCGCCAGCCCGTCCACCAGGTCCAGGTGAACAAAGGCCCGCTTGCCCGCCCGGCGCACCCGGGCCGCCGTATCCGGAATAGTGAGTACGTCGCCGCTGAGCAGAAAGACCACGGACACATCGCTGTCCAGGGCGGCGGCCAGGCCGCCGGCGTCCTTCACCGCGGCGATCACCGGCCCGCCGGCCAGCAGGTCCAAAAGCTGTTCACGGTCCATTTGGGCTACCCCCTTTTTCGTGAAAGGACAAAAAGAGCGCAAAGCAACCAAGGCGGGCTGCTCTGCGCGTCTCAAACTCTGCACAAGGATCAGGCATTTTTATCATAGCAGGCCTTGGTGAAAAAAGCAAGACGGGAAAAAATTGTTTTTTCATTTTGGTTAGTTTGCTAAAAACTAAAATACACATTTAGCGGTTTTCTATAAAAAATAAAATGCAGATTGACAAAAAGCTGTGCGTCTGTTATGCTGAAAATAATCTAAGCGTGAAAATAAAATATTTGCGCATGAGTATTGAGAAGGGCGTGGCAGTCAAAGAGACTGTTGCGCCTTTTTTGCTTGAAAGGAGGACGGCAAGAGAAACAGAGCATCACGGCAGGCTGAATTTCCGAGATGGAGAAAGGGGTCAATTATCATGACAAATATTAAAAAATCAACACGGATTCTGTGCCTGGCACTGGCAATCCTGCTGGTGAGCTGCATTGGCGCCAGCGTCATACAGACCAACTTTGGCAGCGTCACCATTAAAGATCTGCGCTGGGAGACAGAATCAGGCCATCAGATGAGCGCGTTGCTGCTTGTCCCTGATACCGCCACGGCGGACAATCCCGCGCCCGCCATCGTGTGCAGCCACGGTTGGTTTAATACTCGAGAGATGCAGGATTTGAACTACGTGGAGTATGCCCGCCGGGGCTTTGTGGTCATGGCCATTGATATGTATGGTCACGGCAATTCGGAGGATGTTGCCAATGGCAACTGGTGGAAGCCCGAGAACAATGCCAACGGAATGTACGATGCGGTGAAGCTCATGGCCTCCTTGCCCTATGTGGATGCGTCCCGCATCGGTGTCACCGGCCACTCCAACGGCGCTCTGGCCAGCCGCACGGCCGTCATGCTGGACAACAGTGCGGACACCCCGCTCATCGCCGCCGCTCTGCTGGTCTCCAATGACGCGGTGTACACCGACAGCGAGACTGGGGAATATGTCAATATCTTTAGAAATCGCGACGCGGGCATTGTGGCCTGCCAGTACGACGAATTTTTCCACCGCGTCCCCAGGGGCGACGGCTCCTATACCCCACCGCGGGAGTTCATTCACCAAAACACTGCCCAGTCCTTCCTATACTATGGCTCCGACCCCTCCGGCCAGCCGGAGCGGGCCCCCTACACCATGTACCATGAAGACGTGGACGGCCAGGACGCTATCCGTGCCATCTACAATCCGCCTATGATCCACCCCTGGGCCCACTTCTCCGGCGGCGTGGTGTCCAGCAGTGTTGAGTTTTTCGATGCCGCCCTGGGCGCGCCCAATATGCTGCCTGGAAACAACCAGATATGGCAGTGGAAAGCGGCGTTCAACACCCTGGGCATTGTGGGCTTTTTCATGTTTATGGTGGGGCTCGCCCTGCGCCTGGTAGATACCAATTTCTTTGCCGATCTCAAAGCGGACAAAGCTCCCATTCCCGCCGTGCTTGTCAATAAGAAGGGCAAGGTCTGGCTGTGGGTTGGGCTGATTGTGGGTGTTGTGTTCTCTATGGTCATGTTCATCTTCTCCAATGTGATTGGAATGATGACCCAGACCAGCTTCTTCCCCCAGCAACCGCCGCTGGGCATCGGCATCTGGAGCGCCCTATGCGGCCTTCTGTCCCTGCTGTTTATGATCCTGTCTTACCACTTCTACGGCAAGAAGGAAGGGATGATGGACCTGAAGGCAGCGGGCGTGAAAATGACCGGCAAAAAGCTTATCAAGACCATTTTCCTGGGTATTATCGTGGCGGCTGCCACCTACTTCACCGTATTCGCGGCCGACTTCTTCTTCAAAACCGACTTCCGCATTTGGTGCCTGACCTTTAAGGCCTTCAGCGCTGATAAGCTGCTCATTGCCGCGCGGTATCTCCCCTTCTTCCTGATTTACTATGTACTCAACTCCGTGGCCAACAACTGCTTCAACTATGTAAAGATGGGCAAGCACGAGTGGGTCAATACCGTAGTACTTGCAATCTTCAATGCCCTGTCTCCGGCCATCCTCATCACCTGGATGTATATCCCCTTCTTCATCTCCGGCTATCACCCCCTGGAGGGGCTGGGCGGCACCATTCTGGGCATCTGGCTGTTCCCCATTGTGGTGATTCTGCCGCTGTTCGCAGTACTCTCCCGCATTCTCTACAAGGCCACCAAGAATCCCTATCTGGCCGGCATCATCATGGCGATTATCGTCACCATCATGAGCTGCACCAACACCCTTACTGTGGCCTGACAGCCAGGCGGATCGAAAAGCACAAGGGCCGGGCCTTCGATGGAAGCCCGGCCCTTTGACGTGGATTACACTTTTTTAATACCGCCCAAAGTCCCCGGAGCGGCCCTCGGTGACATCGGAGCCAAACTCGTAGTCCTTGCCGGGCAGGATGGCGTTGAGCAGGATGCCCGCAACGGCGGCGATGGCCAAGGAGGTGAGGGTAACGGCGGTACCGCCCACGTTGAAGGTGAGCCCGCCGGAGAAGCCCAGGCCGCACACCAGGATGACGGCGGCGATAATCAGGTTGCGGGAGTTGGTGAAGTCCACCCGGTTCTCCACCACATTACGCACACCGATGGCGGAGATCATGCCGTAGAGCATGAAGCTGATGCCGCCCACGATGGCGGTGGGCATGGAGCCGATGAGCTCGCTCATCTTGGGAATGAAGCCCAGCACCACGGCGTACAGGGCGGCCAGACGGATTACCTTGGGGTCATACACCTTGGAGAGCACCAGCACGCCGGTATTCTCGCCGTAGGTGGTGTTGGCGGGGCCGCCGAACATGGCGGACAGAGAGGTGGCGATGCCGTCGCCGATGAGGGTGCGGTGCAGGCCCGGGTTCTCGATGAAGTTCTCCCCCACGGTGGCGGAGATGGCGGACATATCGCCGATATGCTCCATCATGGCGGCGATGGCGATGGGGGCCATGACCAGGATGGCGGACAGGTCAAACTTGGCGATCTGGAAGGGGGGCAGGCCCAGGATGCCCGCGTCGGCCACCGCCTGGAAGTTCAGGATAGCGGAGCCGTCGGCGTTGGTCACTCCACAGGCGTTCATGATGAGGGCGGCCACGTAGGCGATGACCACGCCCAGCAGAATGGGGATAATCTTCAGCATCCCCTTGCCCCAGATGTTGAACACCACGATGACAGCCAGGGCGATGAGGGCCAGCGGCCAGCAGGCGGAGGCGTTGCTCACCGCGGAGGGGGCCAGATTCAGGCCGATGCAGATGATGATGGGCCCGGTGACCACAGGGGGCAGGAAGCGCATGACCTTCTTCACGCCCACCACCTTCACCAGCAGGGCCAGCACCAGGTACAGCAGGCCGGCCACCACAATGCCGCCGCAGGCGTACTGGAGCTTTTCCGCGGCGGCCATACCGGCGAACTTGCCGGTGTCCAATTTGGACACCGCCTCAAAGCCGCCCAGGAAGGCGAAGGAGGAGCCCAGGAAGGCGGGCACCTTCAGCTTGGCGCACAGGTGGAAGAACAGGGTGCCGATGCCGGCGAAAAACAGGGTGGTCTGGACGGACAGGGGCAGGCCGTACTGGCTGCTGACGATGATGGGCACCAGGATGGTGGCCCCGAACATGGCGAACATATGCTGCAGGCCCAGAATCAGCATTTTGGGCACGCCCAGGGTGCGGGCGTCACGGACGGGTTCTTGATTGTTCATAACTCTACTCTCTCCTTTTCACTCGTATTACAATGTACCTGCGCGCAAAAAAAGAGGCAACCACCGAAACAACGGTGACTGCCTTTACAAATGGGAATAGAAACGATACGCCCCCAGGCCGGGCGCTTTGAAAAACAGCGGCGTAAGCTGGCACATATCGTTCCCCTCCTTTTGCGTTCGGTCTATGATACCAAAACAAGGAAGAAATTACAAGATGGGATATTACACAAAAACCGCCCGGAACATCCGGGCGGTTTTGCATGACAGCGTCCGAACCGCCGCGAGCGGCGCCTTCTTGATCACGCTGCGAAGCGCTCAGGCCGCTCGGTCGCTTTCGCTGCGCCGCTGGCAAAACCCAGTCCCACTGCGTGGGCCCTGGGCTTTTGCCCTTGCTCCGCTCCAAGCTTCCTCGCTGACCGCTTCTCCGCGCTTCTTACAACACCTTGGACAAAAACTCAACGGTGCGCTGCTCCTTGGGATGGGCAAAAAAGGCGTGGGGCTCGTCTTGCTCCAGGATTTTCCCGCCATCCATAAACAGCACCCGGGTGCCCACCTCTCGGGCGAAGCCCATCTCGTGGGTCACCACCACCATGGTCATCCCCTCCCGGGCCAGCTCCTTCATCACCTCCAGGACCTCGCCCACCATCTCGGGGTCCAGCGCGGAGGTGGGCTCGTCAAAGAGCAGCACCTTGGGCCTCATGGCCAGCGCCCGGACGATGGCAATGCGCTGCTTCTGCCCGCCGGACAGCTGAGCGGGGTAGGCGTCCGCCTTTTCCTCCAAATTCACCCGGCGCAGCAGGGCGGTGGCCTCCTCGTCCGCCTCCGCCTGACTCATGAGCTTGGCCCGCACCGGGGCCAGGGTGATATTTTTCCGAATGGTCATGTTGGGGAACAGATTGAAGTGCTGAAACACCATGCCCATCTGGCGGCGGATGGCGTTGATATCCGCCTTGGGGTTGGTGATTTCCATGCCGTCGAAGGTGATGGTCCCGGCGGTGGGGGTCTCCAGCAGGTTGAGGCAGCGCAGAAAGGTGGATTTTCCCGAGCCGGACGGCCCAATCACCACCACCTTCTCCCCGGGGTAGATGTGCTCGGAGATGTCGTCCAGCACCAAATTGTCCTTAAAGGACTTGCTGAGGTGTTTAACGTCGATCACTTTGACCCAGCCTCCTTTCCAGCTTCCCCTGGAGCCAGGTGAGAATCACCACGAAGAATAAGTAAATCAGGGCGATGCCGATGAGGGGCGGCATAAAGTCATAGGTCTTACCGCCGATGCGATTGGCGTAATAGGTCATCTCCGCCGCGCCGATGGCGTTCACCAGAGAGGTATCCTTGAACAAGGTCACAAGCTCGTTGCCCATGGAGGGCAGGATGTTTTTAAACGCCTGGGGGATGATGATGAAGCGCATGGTGTCGAAATAACTCAGACCCAGGGAGCGCCCCGCCTCTGCCTGACCGGGGTCCACGCTCATCAGGCCGCCCCGGATGATCTCGGAGATGTAGGCTCCGGCGTTGACCCCCATTCCGATCATGCCCACCATCACCTTGTTCCGCTCGCCCTTGAAGATGACGAAGGCCCAGATCAAAATCTGCACCATCATGGGGGTGCCCCGGATCACGGTGGTATACACCTTGCAGATCAGGTTTACAAACCCCAGCAGGGGGTTGCGGCGGCCGGGGCGCTGCTGGTCGTGGGCGGTGCGCACCATGGCCACAAACAGGCCCAGCACCAGGCCCATGACAATGGCCGCAATGGTGATTTCAAAGGTGACCGCCAGCCCCTGGAGGTAGAGCTTCCAGCGGTCGGCCTCAAAGAAGGCCCGATAGAACCGGGGGCCCAGTTCATTGAACCATTGGACCGGCGGGAAGTTGTAGAGCCAGTCGGTAAACGGTGTGGGCATAGCGTAGCGCGCTCCTTTCCTGGGTGCGGGGAAGGGAGGGCGGCCCATTGGCCGCCCTCCGTGAGATATCTGTGGCTGATGTCTTTGCGCCACGCTGCTCGCGGCGGCTCTGTCGGCCTTGACGCAGCTGCGCTTCTCCTACTCGCGATGGCTCAGTCGGCCTTGATGTACTTATCCACGATGCCCTGGAAGGTGCCGTCCGCTTTCAGCTCCGCAATCGCGGCGTTCACCGCCTCCACCAGCGCGGTATTCCCCTTCTGGAAGCCGATGGCGTAGTCCTCGTTGGCGTACTCGGTGTCCAGAATCTTCAGGCCGTCGTTGGCGGCCACATAGGCCTCGGCGGGGCCGTTGTCGATGACCACCGCGTCGATGGTGCCGGCCATCAGGTCCATCACGGCCAGGGCGCCGGTGTCATAGGCGATGACGTGGTCCTCGCCATAGTCGCTGGAGCAGTAGTCATAGCCGGTGGTGTCCGCCTGGCAGCCGATCTTCTCGGCGCCGGCCAGGTCGTCTATCGTGGCGATGGGGGAGCCCTCCTTGACGATGACCACCTGGATGCCGGTGGCGTAGGTCTCGGAGAAGTCCATGACCTCCAGACGGTCGGGCTTGACGGTGATGGCGGCCATGGCGATGTCACTCTCGCCGTTCTGCACGGCCAGCAGGGCGTTATTAAACGCCATGTCGTCCACCACCAGCTCCAGTCCCAGCTTCTCGGCGATGGCCTCGGCCACCTCCACGTCGATGCCTTCGAAGCCGCCGTCATCGGTGGTCATCTCATAGGGAGGGAAGGCGGCGTTGGTGGACATATGCAGCTTGCCCTCCTCCACGGTGGTGAAGGCCGCGGGCTCGGCGCCCTGGCTGGGCTCCTCGGAGGGCGCCTGGGAGGGCTCGCCGGCCTCAGAGGGGGCGGCGGTGGGGGTGGGCTTGCTGTCCGCATTGGAGCAGGCACACAGGACGAAAGCCATAGACAGGGTCAGCAGGAGGGCCGCCAGTTTTTTCGTTGTTTTCATTTTCATTCATCTCCATTGAATATTTGCTGAATATTTTGCTTGCATCCCGCCGCGTCCGGCGGGGTGTTGAATCAGAGTATACCGTGTATTCACAAAAAATGCAAGGGAATTTTGCGGATTCCCCTGCATTTTATGGGATATGTTGGCTTTTTAGAAAATGGATATGAATTTTTATGCAAAACAGATATGGAATACGCCGCCGGAAAAATCCGACGGCGTATTAATGCTGTATTCGCGCTATTGCGCTACTTTGCATATTCGATGGCCTTTGTCTCCCGAATCAGGTTCACCTTGATCTGCCCCGGGTACTCCAGCTCGTCCTCAATTTTCTTGGCGATCTCCCGGGCCAGCAGCACCATGCGGTCCTCCGAGATGGCCTCGGGATTGACCATGATGCGCACCTCCCGGCCGGCCTGGATGGCGTAGGCCTTGTCCACTCCGGCAAAGGAGGAGGTCAGCTCCTCCAGCTTCTCCAGCCGCTTGATGTAGTACTCCACGTTCTCCTTCCGGGCACCGGGGCGGGCGGCGGAGATGGCGTCGGCGGCCTGCACCAAGCAGGCCACAATGGTCCGGGCCTCCACGTCGCCGTGGTGGGCCTCGATGGCGTGGACCACATTCTCGCTCTCCCGGTACTTCCGGGCCAGCTCCACGCCGATCTGCACGTGGGAGCCCTCCACCTCGTGGTCGATGGACTTGCCCAGGTCGTGGAGCAGGCCGGCGCGCTTGGCCTCGGCCACGTTCACGCCGATCTCGGCGGCCAGCAGGCCCGCCAGCTGGGACACCTCGATGGAGTGGTTGAGCACGTTCTGGCCAAAGCTGGTGCGGTAGTGCTGGCGGCCCAGCAGCTTCACCAGCTCGGGGTTGAGGCCGTGGACGTTGGTCTCAAACACGGCCCGCTCGCCCTCGGCGCGGATAATGGCGTCCACCTCCCGCTTGGCCTTCTCCACCATCTCCTCAATGCGGGTGGGGTGGATGCGCCCGTCCAGGATAAGCTTTTCCAGGGCCAGCCGGGCGATCTCCCGGCGCACCGGGTCGAAGCAGGACACGGTGATGGCCTCGGGGGTGTCGTCGATGATGAGGTCCACCCCCGTCATCGTCTCCAGGGTGCGGATGTTGCGGCCCTCCCGGCCGATGATGCGGCCCTTCATCTCGTCGTTGGGCAGGGGCACCACGGACACGGTGGCCTCCGCCACATGGTCGGCGGCGCAGCGCTGGATGGCCAGGGCGATCTGCTCCCGGGCGTAGGTCTCCGCCTCCTCCTTGTAGCGGGCCTGAATCTCCTTGAGCTTCAGCGCCTCCTCATGGGTGACATCGTCCTCCAGCTGCTCGATGAGGTAGCGCTTGGCCTCCTCCACCGTCAGGCCGGAGATGCGCTCCAGCAGCTCCAGCTGGCTGTTTTTCAGCCCGTCCAGCTCCTGCTTTTCCTGCTCCAGCTGGGCGATGCGGGCGTTCACGTTTTCCTCTTTGCGCTCCAGGTTTTCCAGCTTTCGGTCCAGGTTCTCCTCCTTGGAGTTGATCCGGTTCTCCTGACGCTGGATCTCATTGCGGCGGTCCTTGACCTCCTTGTCGAACTCGCCGCGGGCCTTGAGGATTTCCTCCTTGGCCTCCACGGTGGCCTCCCGCTTTTTGCTCTCGGCGCTCTTGATGGCGTCGTTGATGATACGGCGGGCCTCCTCCTCGGCGGAGCCGATTTCCCGCTCGGCGGCGGCCTTCCGCCGCTGATAGCCGGCCACAAAGCCCAGGGCAAGGCAGACCAACCCCGCCGCGACGGCGATGATGACCGTGACATACGGTGGCATTTGAGTTCCACACCTCCTGTTTCTTCGATTTTTTGACTATAATTTTAACAAAATAAGACGCGATGCGTGTAAAGACGCATCGCGATAACCGAAAAACTGCCCGCAAAAGGGCGCACTATTTGAGTGTCAACCAAATCTATAAAAACGCCTCGATAGACTATATAGACACGCCCCAGGGGGCGGCGTAAACGCTCAAAACGGCAAAAAAGCGCGGCGGCTTTTCAAAATTATCCTTACTTATTGTAAAGGTATCGAGCTTTCCTGTCAAGTGGAAATGTGAAAGTTTCATGAACTTTCCAAAGAAGCGCGGAGAAACGGACAGCGAGAGAGTTTGGACCGGAGCGAGGCCGAGCGCGGGGCGGCACAGCCGCCCAAGACCAGGCCGAGGCGGAGGGAAAGCGAGCGAGCGTCTTGGCCGTTTCGCAGCGCGACAGCGTCGAGCGCAAAGGGCGCGCTCTCGCTCACAGGCGGGCTGTCTCGCCTTCGGCTCGGTCGGCGCTGGACGGTCCCCACCGGGGACCAGCGCCCCCTAAGAACCCCTGTTTTTACGCGAGAACTCTGTGCGAGGGTGGGAAGGACCCCTGCCGGCGCGCGGTGCGTTCGACGCGGGGCGCCCTTCAACCCGCTGCCGCTCGTGGGTGGGATAGCGAAACGGGTGGGGTCCACAGACTGCGCCTGGGGGGCGGGACTTACGGTCTTTGGGTGGTCTTAGGGGTGCACAACGGTCAGGGCCCGGTTCGTCTGACTAAGGGTGAAATGCTCCTCCAGCCCGGCGGTGACGGTCACGGAGCCGTCCTCCTCCACCAAAATCAGTTCAAAGCCCCATTCCTCCCGGTGGCCGCGCCAGAAGCCGACGGCTTCCTCCCGGCCCATGACAAATAACGCGGTGGACAGGCCGTCGCATACTGCGCCGGCGTCTCCCCATGCTGCGCTGGTATCCCCCACCACGGTGACGGAAACCAGGCCGCTGTGGGCGGGCCTCCCGGTCTCAGGGTCCAGGATGTGCCAATACCGCACGCCGTCCTCCTCAAAGTACCGCTCGTACCCGCCGGAGGTGATGACGGCCTTATCCACCACCTCCACCACGCCCAGGGCTCCGTCCCCCGCCGGGTCCCGGACGGCCACCCGCCAGGGAGAGCCGTCCGGCTTAGCCCCCACCGTCTGGATGTTGCCCCCCAGGTCCAGCAGCGCGGAGGTGACGCCGTTTTCCCTCAGCAGATGGGCCAGCCACCAACCGGTACAGCCCTTGGCCACGCTGCCCAGGTCCAGCTCCATCCCCTCCGCCAGAGAGGCGTAGGTCCCCTCCTGCCGCACCTGGGTATAGTCCGCCAGGGGGAGCAGGGCGGCAATCGTCTCCTCGTCGGGAACAGAATATTCCCCGGTGGTGAAGCCCCAGCAGCGCAGAAGAGGATAGGTGGAGATGTCCAGCGCTCCGCCGGTGCGCTGGCACAGACCCAACGCCGTGTCCAGCAGGTCCGCCGTCTCCGGCGACAGCCCGGATACCGCGCCGTCACGGTTCAGCGCGTAAATCTCACTGTTTTCATCCGTGACGGACCACAGGGCCTCCAGCTCCCGCACCCGGTCCTCGGCGGCGTCCAGCAGAGCCTCGTCCCCGCCTGCGTACAGCTTCACGCTCATCACCGTGTCCATGGCGAAAAAGGTGCGCTCCAGCGGTTCGCCCTGCGGCGCACACCCCGCCAGCAGCACCAGCGCCAGGCCCACCGCAAACAGGCGTTCCACGTGAAACACACCGGAACCGCGCCCGAAGAATCCCCGCCTCACCGCAGCTGCTCCGGCACGGAATCGTCCTGGTCGATCCACTCCCGCTCCACGTCCACCTCCCGGTATTCTGTGGCGGTGTCCCGGATGACCACCTTGGCGATGCCTGCGTTGATGATGAGCCGCCGGCACATGGAGCAGGAGGTGGAGCCGGGAATCAGCGTCCCGGTGGCCGGGTCCTTACACACCATGTAGAGCGTGGCCCCCAGCACCTCCCGCCGGGGGGCGGAGATGATGGCGTTGGCCTCCGCGTGAACGGAACGGCACAGCTCATAGCGCTGGCCCGACGGAATATTCATGGCCTCCCGGGTGCAATAGCCCAGATCGCCGCAGTTCTTGCGCCCCCGGGGAGCTCCGTTATAGCCGGAGGACACGATCTCATCGTTCTGCACGATGATGGCCCCGTAGTGCCGGCGCATACAGGTGGAGCGCTCCAGCACGGTGCCAGCGATGTCCAGATAGTAATTTACTTTGTCGATGCGGGCCATGGCAATCCCTCCTTGTTTGGAAAGTATACCATTTTTTCGCCCCCGCCGCAATGAAAAAATCACGGCCCGCCCAACGAGCTTGTCATATCGAGGCTCGGAATCTCTACATTACCAAAGCGGGGGCGCGCAAATTCACATTTTGTTTACGGTTTCCCCATTGACTCAGTCAAATTGGAGCGCTAATATAGTAATAATCCCAAAATTCCCGTTTTCTCAGGAGGTGAGCGCCCATGATCCGCCGTTGGTTTATCCGCTTCATGACGGGGCGTTATGGGGGCGACCAGCTGAATTTGTTCCTTATCGGCCTGTATCTTCTCCTTTACGTCGTGTTTTTGTTCTCCCGTCTGCTGATTTTTCAGCTGCTGGGCACTGTGGTGCTGCTGGTCAGCCTGTTCCGCTCCCTGTCCCGAAGCCTGGACCGCCGCCGGGCGGAAAACGCCCGCTTTCTCCAGATCGTCCGGCCCATCAAGCGCCGGTGGACGGCCTTCCGCGCCAGGACACAGGACCGCGAGCACCGCTACTTCAAGTGCCCCAACTGCGGCCAACAGATGCGGGTGCCCCGGGGCAAGGGGCGCATCACCGTGCACTGCCGGTCCTGCGGCGCGGTGTTTGAGGAAAAAAGCTGAATGCGTCACGCCCGCCGGAAACTCTTGTTTTCCGGCGGGCGTTGCTTTATACTGGGGAAAGGCTTTGGGCGCGTCCCTTGCAGATGCCTGCCGCAAAAAGAGAAAGGGGATCCTCCTAATCATGGAACGTACACACATAAGAGCTCATATCCTTCTGCTGCTGGCGGGACTCGTCCTGCTGCTCAACGGCTGCGCCCCTTCCTCCCAGGTTCCGCCCTCCCCTCCCCTTCGGCCGCCGTGTCCGAAAGGGCGGAGCTTCCCACGCCTCCGCCGCCCACCGCACAGCCCTCCGAAGCTGAGCCCGATGAGCCCACTGAGCCTGTGGTGATCGTCGAACCTGAGGATATCCAGGAGGTGCTGTACGCCGCCATCAGCGAAATCCGGCAGCCCCCGGCCATGGACATTTCTCAGGTCTCCTTCAGTCAAACGCCGGAAATTGATGTGAAAAATCTATATTACGGCCTGACAAAGCAGTACCCGGAGTTAAAATACGCCTATGATGTCTCTCCCCTCGTGGAAGGGGACCTTTTGATCTGCGTGGTGTCCTATATGCCGTATAAGACCGGGGATTATCCCGCGGAGGATAGCGCCCTCTCTGCCGCCACGCTTCAAGAGCTGATTGCCGCAGCCCAAACCCATATGGGAGAGGCATCCTTTCCCATCCGCATCACGGATCCCACCCTGTCCCCAGACCATATAAATCTCGCGTTGCAGCAGGTTGGCGGCGGCTATATTCTGTGCGCTTTGAACCGGGACGGAACCCAGATCACCTGCACGCCGGCCATGGGCACAACCCTGGAGGAATGCCTTGCGATGCTGGACGAGGCCGACCGACTGGCCGGCGAGGTGGCGGCGCAGCTGGTGACGGACTCCATGACAGACCGGGAGAAGGCGGAAGCTCTCTATGCCTACCTGACCGCACACGTGCAGTACGACCAGCGGTATTACTCGGACAGGGTGAATATACCCTACGAGTCCCACACTGCGGTGGGCGCCCTGCGGGACGGGCAGGCCATCTGCGGCGGCTATGCCCACGCCCTCAAGCTGCTGTTCGAGCACGCCGGCATCCCCTGCTACAACGTAACCGGCAAGTATTTCAGCGAGCCCCATATGTGGAACGTCGCACAGCTGGACGGAGAATGGCTGTGGTTTGACGCCACCAAAGCGTCCCAGAATTTGGCTTCCTGCGCTTTGGATGCGCCGCCCTTCCTGAACAATACCACTGGGACGAGGCGCAAATCGCCCGTCTATTCTGAGCTGCGGAACATGACTACCGTTGGAGGTGCCCTCCCATGAACGACACCATCGCCGCCATCGCCACCCCGCCCGTCCCCTGCGCCATCGGCATTCTCCGCCTGTCCGGGCCGAAAGCCGTCGCCGCCGTGGACTCGGTGTTCACCCCCTTTTACGGCGCGCCCATGGCGCAGCGCCCCGACCGGACGCTGGTATACGGCGCACTCCACGACAAGGACGGCGGCGTCATCGACCATTGCCTGTGCGCCATCTCCCGCGCTCCCCGCAGCTACACTGGGGAGGACACCGCCGAGCTGCAATGCCACGGCTCCCCGACGGCGCTGGCGCTGGCGCTGGAGGCGCTGTTTTCCGCCGGAGCCCGGCAGGCCCGGCCCGGCGAGTTCACCCAGCGGGCATTTTTGAACGGAAAACTGGACCTCACCCGCACCGAGGCGGTGGCCGACCTGATCCACGCGGAGAGCCCCGCCGCCGTCTATCAGGCCGCAGGGCAGCTGGGCGGTGCGCTGGAGCGGGCGGTGGACGGCGTCTATCGGCAGCTCACCGACCTGTGCGCCCACTTTCACGCCGTGCTGGACTACCCAGACGAGGACATTGAGCCCTTTGAGGCGGCTGAGCTGGCCCAGGCGCTCGCCGGCGCGGCGCAGCGGCTCGACGCGCTGGCCGCCACCTACCGCCGGGGCCGCCTTTTGAACGAGGGAATTCCCTGCGCCATTGTGGGCCGGCCCAACGCGGGCAAGTCCACCCTGTTCAACGCGCTTTTGGGCTACGACCGGGCCATCGTCACCCACATCCCCGGCACCACCCGGGACACGGTGGAGGAACGGGTCAGCTTTGGCGGCGTGCTGCTGCGCCTGGTGGACACGGCGGGGCTGCGGGAGACGCAGGACGAGGTGGAGCGGCTGGGAGTGGAGCGAAGCCGCGCGGCCATGGAGCGGGCGGAACTGATTTTGGCGGTGGTGGACGCCTCCTCCCGCATCACCCAGGAGGACTCGGAGCTTCTGCGGGCGGTGGAGGAAACCGGAAAGCCCTGGATTTTTGTGGCCTCCAAAAAGGACCTCACCCAAAACCGCAGCGCCCTGGGCTGTGTCATTGGCGGGGACGGCGGACCGGTTTTACTGACGGAAAGGCAGTCCGCCCTTGCCGGGTCGGTGGAGGTGTCCGCCAAGACCGGCCAGGGGCTGGATGAGCTGGAGCAGGCGGTGGCGGCGCTGTTCCCGGCCGACACAGGCGCGCAGACCGAAGCCCTGCTCACCAACGCCCGCCAAGCGGAGGCGGCGGGCCGGGCTCAGAAGGCCATACGGCGCGGCGCGGCGGCGCTGGAGGCGGGACTGGCCCCGGACGCGGCGGTGGCCGACGTGGAGGAGGCCATGGCCGCGTTGGGCGAGCTGACGGGGCGCACTGTGCGGGAGGACGTGACCGCCCGGATCTTTGAGCGGTTCTGCGTGGGAAAATAAAGCATGACAGGGACCCCTTGGCGGTGTATAATAGCCAAACCGGGAGTTCCCCGGCCTGAAGGAATTCCCTGAACCGTACACCCCCCAGGACCAGGAGCTGCTCACCCTGACCTGGGGAACCGACGGGAAATGTATCTGTCAAATCGAGCTGGAAAAAGAGGGCGGAGCCCTCAAGGAGCCGAGGCTTGTGGGCTTGGACGCCTTGATGGACCGGCTGGACGGGATGCTCCCCCAGCGGGACTTCTGGGATAGGCTGCCCCAGCGGCCCTTTCCCGCCATCGCGGAGGAGTTGGGCCGCCAGCTGGGCATCTTCGTGTGCGGACCGGGGCTGGATGCCTACGTGGCCCGGAACTGCGCGCTCCGGCGGGAGATGCGGCTGGGAAAACTTTACCATTTTTGTGAGGGAAACAAGGAGGGCTCGCCATGAAGGCAGTTGTGACGCGGGTAAAAAACGCCCGGGTGGAGATTGACGATAAGATAAACGGAGCCATCGACCAGGGTCTGCTGGTGCTGCTGGGGGTGGGCCCAGAGGACACGCAGACCACCGCCGACAAGCTGGCGGACAAGGTGTGCGGCCTGCGCATTTTTGACGATGAGAACGGAAAGATGAACCTGAACCTGGCCGCAGTGGGGGGCGCGCTGCTGGTGGTGAGCCAGTTCACCCTGTACGCCGACACCTCCTCCCGCCGCCCAGGGTTCTCCCACGCGGCCAAGCCCGACCTGGCCGTCCCCCTCTACGAGCGGTTCATGGCCGCCTGCCGGGAGAAGGGGTTCCAGGTGGAGCACGGGAAGTTCGCCGCCGAGATGCAGGTGTTCTCCCAGAACGACGGACCTATCACTATATTACTCGAGGTATAATATGGCGGTAATTAAACAATTAGACCCCCACGTGGCCGACCTGATCGCCGCCGGCGAGGTGGTGGAGCGCCCCGCCAGCGTGGTGAAGGAGCTGCTGGAAAACGCCATCGACGCCGGAGCCAGCGCTGTCACGGTGGAGATTTCTCACGGAGGGATGTCCCTCATCCGGGTGACGGACAACGGCTGCGGCATCCCCGCCGACCAGGCCGCCACCGCCTTCCTGCGCCACGCCACCTCCAAAATCGCCACTGAGCGGGATTTGGAGGCCATCGGCACCCTGGGCTTTCGCGGGGAGGCGCTGGCGGCCATCTCCGCCGTGTCCCGAATGGAGCTGCTCACCCGCACCCAGGACCAGGCGCTGGGCACGCTCCTCACCGTGGAGGCGGGAGTGGTCACTGGACAGGAGGAGGCAGGCTGCCCCAAGGGCGCCGTCATGACCGTGCGGGAGCTGTTTTTCAACACCCCCGCCCGACTGAAGTTCATGAAAAAGGACGCCGCCGAGGGGGCGGCAGTGTTTGCCGTGGTCCAGCGCACCGCCCTGTCCCACCCGGAGCTGAGCGTCAAATTCATCCGGGATGGCAGGCAGGAGCTGCTCACCCCCGGCGACGGCCAGCTCAAAAGCGCCGTCTACGCCGTCATGGGCCGGGACATCGCCCTTGGCCTTCTCCCCGTGAAGGGGTCGGGCGAGGGGATGGCCGCGGAGGGCTTCACCTCCCTGCCCACCTGCTGCCGCGGCAGCCGGAGCTATCAGCACTTTTTCGTCAACGGCCGGTATATCAAAAGCAGGCTTATGACCGCTGCGGTGGAGGAGGCCTACAAAAACCAAAAGATGGTGGGCAAATTCCCCGGCTGCGTCATCCACCTCACCGTGCGCCCCAGCGAGGTGGACGTGAACGTCCACCCCACCAAAACCGAGGTGAAGTTCCAGCGGGAGCAGGCGGTGTTCTCCACCGTGTACTACGCGGTGCTCTCCGCCCTGGACCGGGACCACACCCGCCCCCAGGCGGTGCTGCCCGGGGTGAAAGGAGAGGACGCCGTGACCGCCCGGCAGACCGCCCTGCCCCTCCACGACGGAGGAAAGGGGCAGGCGGGGACCCAGTTCATGCCCGCCGCCCGGTTCCAGCCCATGCCGGGCTTTCCGCCGGGAAAGCAGCCTGAGCCCGCCCCGCCGCCGGCGGCCAAGACTGCGGCCCTGCCCCCGGCGGCGCAAAAAAAGAAGGACTCCCCCTTCCAGTGGGTGGAGCCCCTGCCGGAGAAGCCGTCTCCGCCTCCGGTGGAAAAAGCGCCCCCTGTCCAGCAGGCCAAACCCCGCCCAGTGGAGGCGGAAGCCCCAGCCCAGCGGACTCAGCCTGAACCGCCGCCCCAGTCAAAGCCCGTCCCTCCCAGCCCGCCGCCTCAGCCGGAGCCCGCTCCACAGGAGGAGCCCTGGGTGGTCCGGGGGGAGCTGTTCCACACCTATGTGCTGGTGGAGCAGGGGGACCGGGTGCTGCTCATCGACAAGCACGCCGCCCATGAGCGGGCCAACTTCGACCGGCTCAAGGCGGCGGACTACCAGCCCATGGTGCAGGAGCTTTTAACCCCCGTCACCCTCTCCCCCACTCCGGAGGAGCTGGAGCTCCTGCTGAGCCAGGGGGAGCTGCTGGCCCAGTTCGGCTTCCAGGTGGAGGAGTTCGGATCCACCGCGCTGGCGGTGCGCTGCTCGCCGGACTACCTGGACGCCGGGGACATCGAAAGCGCCCTGCTGGAGCTGGCCCGGCGGCTGCGGCTGACCGGCACCGCCGACCCCTCCGCCGCCCGGGACGAGCTGCTGCACACCATGGCCTGCAAGGCGGCCATCAAGGGCGGCTGGCGCAGCGGGGCGGAGGAGCTGGAGGCGGTGGCCCGCATGGTTCTGTCCGGGGAAGTAAAATACTGCCCCCACGGCCGGCCGGTGGCCATTGAGCTGACCAAAAATCAGCTGGAAAAGCAGTTTAAGCGGACATAATCAGGAGGTCTTATGGAATATCTCTACCACGGCTCCGCCACGGCGGGGATTGCGGTCCTGGAGGCCCGTTCCACCCTCCACGGCACGGACACGCGGGTGGTCTACCTCACCGACTGCGTGCCCTACGCCCTGTTCTACATCTGGGACGAGGAGCGCACCGGATCCTCCGTCAAGCACGTCACCGGCCGGGTGGAAGACGGCACGGCCATCTATGAGGAACAGTTCCCCGACCAGCTTCGGGCGTTTTATGACGGCGTCTCCGGCTGGCTCTACCGCGCCCCCAGGGAAGGCGCCCGGGCGGCGGAGGGGCGCGAAAGCCTGTTTTACGCAGAAGGGGACACCCCCGTGGAGGCGCAGTATGTCCCCGATGTGTACGCAGCTCTGCTGGAACACGAGGCGGCGGGGCGGCTGAAGGTGCTACGGTACAGCGCTCAGCCGCCCCAGCGGCAGGAGGAGCTCACTCAGCTCATCGCCGAGGTCATCCGGCGGGACCAGTTCTACTCCGGCGACCCGGCCCAGAGGGCCTTTATGAAGCGGTACTTCGCCCGCGCCTGGGCCCAGGCAAAGTGCCTCACCCCTTCTTCCGGGCCTGCCACACCTTGGCCAAGATGTCCTTAAGCACCAGCATTGCATCCAGCTCGCTGTAACTGTACTCCTTTTTAAGCCGGTCCAGCAGCTCGACCAGCCCCTGGGCATAGGGCGCTGGGTCCACCTGCTCCTGGTATGCCACCAGGATGGGGTACTTCTTTCCCCAGGCGGCGGTCCAGTCGATTTTCTCCGTCACCGCGTCGCTGGTGCGCTCAATGGCCTGCTGCACCTCCTGCACGTCCAGGTCAAAGTCGATGAGCTCGTCCAGCGTCACCCGGTACAGCGCGGCCAGCCGCTTGGACTGGCGGATGTCGGGCAGGGTCTCGTCCGTCTCCCACTTGGAGATGGTCTGGCGGCTCACCCCCAGCTTTTCCGCCACCTCCTCCTGGGACAGACCGCATTTCTTACGGGCACTCCACAAACTGTTTCCTAAACTCATTTTCACTCGCTCCTTTCGTTGATTACCCCCTCATTATACCGTCGGCGGGGCAAAGAATCCACCGCCGAACCGATGCACTTTCGCCCGTTTTTTTCACATCTTCAAAGCTTTTTTAAAGGAGGCGCAATATGGCCTACAGGCTCACCGAAATCAACGCTGCCGTCCGGCGCGACCCCGTGGGATTTATGGAGGCGTGCGACCAGGACTATCAGGACAAGATCGCCCGGGCCGCCGAACAGATCTGCGCCAACTTGAAAAAAAGCCCTGTCGTGCTGCTGTCCGGTCCCTCGGGATCCGGCAAGACCACCACGGCGGAAAAGCTCAGTCGGGAGCTGGAACGCCGGGGGGTGCGCACCCATCCGGTGTCCATGGACGACTATTTCGTCACCCAGGACCCCGCCGTCCTCCCCCGCACCCCGGACGGCGCCATCGACTACGAGTCCCCAGAGATGATGGACCTGAAGCTGCTGGACCAGCATTTTGAAAAGCTCACCCGCGGGGAGTGGATCTTAGTGCCCCGGTTCGAGTTCGCCCGGCAGATGCGCAACGACAGCCGGGGCACCCCCCTCAAGCTGGGGCGGGACGAGGTGGCCATTTTCGAGGGCATCCACGCGCTCAACACCCAGCTCACCAGCCGCCACCCGGACGCCACCCGGCTGTACATCTCCGCCAGGAGCGACGTTGTGGACGAGCAGGACCATGTGGTGTTCAAGCGCACCTGGCTGCGCCTCACCCGGCGGGCGATGCGGGACTACAATTTTCGAGGCACCGACGTGAGTGGCACGCTGGATATGTGGACCAACGTGCGCCGGGGAGAAAAACTGTACATCTCCCCCTACCGGGACACCGCCCACATCAAATTCGACACCGCCCTGGCCTACGAGGCCTCGGTGATGGCCAGCTACGCCAAGCCCCTCATGGCGGCGGTGCCCCAGGAAAACCAGCGCCGGGGCGAGCTGCTGGAGCTGGTCCGCGCCCTGGACTGGTTTCAGCCCATCGACCCCGCCCTGGTACCGCCGGACTCCCTGCTGCATGAATTTATCGGATAGAAAACGCCCCTCCCCTGCTTGGGGGAGGGGCGTTTCTCACGCGGGATACAGAGGCGGAGCTGTCTCCGGGAACGGGAGCTGAGTGGGCTCCGGGTCCAAAGGGGATTGGGAGGGCTCTCCCTCCGGCGCCGGGTCAGGCTGGGCGGGCAGGGGGAAGGGCACAAAGCACAGGTTCATATCCACGTCGGACTGGATGCCCTCCACCTGGCCGCTGGAGGTGTACTGCCACATCTGGAAGCCGTAGCGGCAGCTGGGCACATTCTCGTAATCGGTGTATTCCGCGTACCAGAAGGGGTAGCGGGTGAGCTTGCTCAGGTCCATCTTCACATAGCCGCAGTACTTGTTGAAGTAGACCATGGGCTGGTAGCCCGCCTCCTCCACCCGTTGGCAGAAGGCGGCGATGCACTCGGTGATCACCTTGGCGTCCACTCCGTAGGCCCGGGACTCCTTGCCTCCCAGGTACTCCCAGTCGCACACCACCGGGTAGGTGACGTACTCCCGGTATGGCTCCAGCTTGGACAGCAGCAGGTCGGCCTCCTCCAGCGCCTCCTCCACAGTGATGGCGTTTGAAAAGAAGTAGGCCCCCACGTCCAGCCCCGCGGCGATGGCCCCCTGCATATTGGCGTCAAAATAGGAGTCCTCCGCCACTGCGCCGCTGCCGTTTTTGCCATAGAAGCGGTTGCCCGCCCGGACGATGGCGAAGTCGATGCCGTCCTCCGCCACCGCTGTCCAGTCGATCTCTCTCTTGTGGCCGGACACATCGATGCCGTGGGCGTACCAGCCCCCGCCGGTCCAGCTCAGCCGGCCCCGCTCGTCCTCCACAAACTGCTCGGGGGTGAAGGTGGACAGGGACACGCCCTCCAGCTCATCCAGCCAGTAGTTGCTGTACTGGAACATACCGGGGCGCTGGGTAAAATCCGCGTCCATCATCCGCTGAAGGATGGCGCAGATCTGTTCCCGGGAAATGGGCTCCTCCGGGCGGAAGGTTCGGCTGCCGTCGTCCTCCAGGAAGCCGTCCATAATCCCCTTCTCAAACAGCTCCGTCACGTAGCCGTCGGAGCAGTCGGTATAGGGGCTCTCGCCGGAGATGTCCGTCAGGTCCAGAGCCCGGGCCGCCATGCGGGCCACGCTCAGCCGGGTGGGCACTTGGTCCAGAGTTTCCTCATCATAGACATAGACCAGACGGTTGTCCAGGGCGAGCTGGATGTACGGATAGGCCCAATGCTGCTCGGGATCGCGCTCCGGCTCCTCGCAGCCAATGACCAGCAGGATGAGCTTGAAGGATTCGCCCCAGGTGACGCTCCCCGCAGGGCGGAAGGTCCCGTCAGGATAGCCGTTCACCACGCCCTGCTCATACAGGCCGGCCACGTATTCATAGGACCAGTGGTCCTCTTGCAGATCGGCGAAGGGGGAGCCCCGGTCTGGGGCGGCTTGGGCTGCTGGGCTGACGGTGACTGCCAGCAGAACGGCCAGCGCAAGCACGGCGATGCGTTTTTTCATGTGGTCTCCTTTTCCGGTGAGGTGAATGATTGAATTTATGTTCATTCTACATAATTCGACGCTCACTGGCAAGCCCCCGGAATAAATTTTACATTTTTGAAATTTTTGCGAAACACTCTTGACAGCTCCGACAGGATGTGCTATTCTCAGTTTGACAATTAAAGTTGTCAAATAGACAAATGCAGTTGTCATAACGACAAAGAAAACTGTCAGGAGGAATTGCTGATGTTATGGAATGAATTGGGTGTCAGCAGCGGGACGGCCCTGATTGTATTGGCCGCGCTGTACTTTGTCATCAAGTGGGCGGTACGTAATGGGATTCGGGAGGCTCATGGGCGCATGAACGGGGAAAAGAGCCTGCTCCAGCAGCTCTGGGGCTCCATTCTCTCCGAGGACAAGGCCGCCGAGTAGAGAAGGAGGGCGCGGCCATGCTGAAAAACCGACTGAAGGAGCGCCGAGCGGCGCTGGGCGTCAACCAGCAGGAGCTGGGGCGCATGGCCGGGGTGTCCCGGCAGACCATCAGCCTCATCGAGCGGGGGGATTACTCCCCGTCGGTGACGCTGGCCCTCACCCTGGCAAAAATCTGCGGGGTGACGGTGGAGGACATCTTTATTCTGGAGGAGGAGAACGATGAAAAACAATAACAATACCGCTCTGCAGGAGAATAAAAGGGCCCTGCCCAAGTTCATCCTGACCGTGGTGCTCAGCTTGGCCCTTGGCGGCGTTTTGGGCTTTTCTCTGGTGTTTCTGAATCTGGAGGGCTTTGAGGACGTGCTGGCCGCCGCCGGGCTGTTTTTCACCAACCGCGTGGCGGCGTGGCTGATCATCGCCCTGCCCGTAATTGAATTCGCCGTGTGCCTGCCCATCTATTTCAGCGCGAAAAAGCAGCTGGCCGCCTGGGACGAGGAAGACGAAACGGTGAGCGGCAAGGTCGAGGCCAAGCTGTCGGTGTGTATGTCGATCACCGGACTATGCACCGTGCTGGCGTTCTTTTTGCTCTCGGCGATGTTTGCCGGGTTCGTGGGCAACGCGGGGACGGAGCGGATGATGCCGGCTCCCGTGTTCTTCGGCGGCCTGGCGGGCTTTCCGTTGAGTCTGTTCGCCCCTATGGTGCTTCAACAGAAGCTGGTGGACCTGACGAAACAGCTCAACCCGGAGAAGCGGGGCTCGGTGTATGACACCAAATTCCAGAAGAAATGGTACGAAAGCTGTGACGAGGCGGAGCGTGCCCTCATCGGCCAGTGCGCATTCAAGGCATATCAGGCCATGTGCCGGACGTGTATGGCCCTGTGGACAGTATTTGCCCTGGGCGGGATGTTCTTTAACTGGGGCTTCCTGCCCGCGCTGGCGGTGTGCATCGTGTGGGGCGTGGGACAGACGGCGTTTGCGTACTGGACGCTGAAGCTGAGCAGGCCGGACGGGACGGCCGGTTAAGATTCCAATAGAACATAAGGAAATGACAACAATGAGAAAGTGCCTCAGATGCGGCGCGGAAATGCAGGAGGGCTGCACGGTGAAAGTGGAGGGCGCGGGCTACGGCGTGGTGCTCTCCACCCAGGAAAACAAGCTGTTCAGCGGGCGCATTGGCAAGCCCAAGGTGGCCGTCTGCCCGGAGTGCGGCGAGGTGTCCATCTATCTGGAGGACGTGTCCAAGCTGAACCACTGATGCGCAAAAAGTCAACCGCCCGCAGGCGGTTGATTTTTTTGCCGATTTCGTGTAAAATAAAAATTCAATTTGACGAACTGAACGAGGGGAGGGCGAAGCCATTGAGTGCGCTACTGCTGCCCAGCGAAATACTGTCCATGTCCGCCCAGGCGGCCCAGCTGCTGGTGGAGTCCGGCGACGGGGACTGCGCTCTGCTCTATCTGGCCCTGCTGGAGTGCGGCGGGGACGCCGGCCGGGCCACCCAGCGCCTGCGCTGGCCGGAGGAGCGGCTTTCTCCCGCCTGGGGGCGTCTGGCCGCCCTGGGGCTGGCCCAGCCCCGGCCCGACGCCCAGCCCGCCCCCCCGCCCAAGGCGGACGACCGGCCGCCCGAGTACAGCCGGGGAGAAATCGCCGCCGCCCTTGAGCGCGAGCCGCTCTTTCAGGGACTGTGCCGGGAGATGGAAAACCGCCTGGGCCGGGTGTTCACCGACCACGACCTCCGGTGCCTGTACACCATGTACGACCATCTGGGGCTGGGCGCTGAGGTGATTTTGCTGCTCACCAGCTGGGCGGTGGGGCGGGAACGGCGGCAGAAAAACAGCCCCGCCGTCTTCCCCCGGATGCCTCAGATTCAGCGGGAGGCCTTCAGGTGGAAACGGCTGGGCATCGACACCCTGGAGCGGGCGGAAGACTACCTGCGCCGGCAGGAGGCGGTGGACGGACGGGAGTGGGCCGTGCTTCAGGCCGTGGGCGTGGCGGAGCGCCGCCCCGCCGTGGAGAAGGAGCGGGAATTTATCGCCGCCTGGGTGGACATGGGGATGAGCGACGAGCTCATCCGCCTGGCCTATGAGCGCACTGTGTACCAAAAAAAGGCCATGAATTGGCCGTACATGAACAAAATTTTGCAGTCCTGGCACGCCTCCGGCTACCGCACAACCGCCCAGGTGGAGGCGGGAGACAGGCCCCCCAAGCGGGGCAGGCCCTCTCAGGCTCAGCCCAGGGACTTCCAGCCCAGCCAGGAGCGCATCCAGAAAAACGCCGACTGGCTGGATAAATTCTTAGCCGAGCAAAAGAAAGGGGAGGGCTGACGTGTCCTATGAACCCACCGTTATGCGCCGGGCACTGGCCCGGCTGGAGCGCCGCCGGGACAGCCGGGAGCGCCGGCGCTTCGATTTGGAGCGGGAGCTGTACGCCAAGCAGCCCCGGCTCAAGCAGGTGGACACCGCCCTGCGGGGCGCCATGACGGACATGGCCCTGCTGGCCGTGGGCGGAAAGCCGGTGCAGTCCGACGGCCCGGAAATCACCGCCATCCGCACCCGCAGCCGGGAGCTCCAGGCCCAGCGCACCGCCCTGCTGGCCGAGCTGGGCTATGGCCCGGACGCCCTGGACGATGTGCCCGCCTGTCCCCGCTGCGGAGACACGGGCTGGACCCAGAGCGGTATGTGCGCCTGCCTGAAGGAGCTGTGCGCCCAGGAACAGCTGCGCGCCCTCACCGCCCTGCTCAACCTCACCGATGAGCAGAATTTTGACCGTCTGCGCCTGGACATCTACAGCGACCAGCCCTGGCAGGGCCAGGCCCGCTCCCCCCGGGAGCAGATGCGCCGGGTGACGGCGGTGTGTGAGGGCTATGCCCGGCAGTTCCCCAGCTACCCCCTGAAAAACCTGCTGCTGTCCGGGGGCACTGGGCTGGGCAAGACCTTTTTGTCCGGCTGCATCGCCCGGGAGGTCTCCCAGCGGGGCCATTCCGTGGTGTACGACACCGCTATCAACCTGTTCTCCGCCTTTGAGACCCGCCGTTTCACCCGGGACGCCGGGGAGGAGCGCCAGGCCCGAGACGACGCCCGGCGGTATCTGGGCTGCGACCTGCTGATTCTGGATGACCTTGGCAGCGAGCACACCCTGCCCTCCACCCAGTCCGCCCTGTACGAGGTGGTGAACAGCCGCCTTCAGGGAGAGCGGCACACCATCATCTCCACCAACCTGTCCATGGAGCAGATCGCCCAGCGCTACACCCCCCAGCTCGCCTCCCGCATCGGTGGCCTGTATTGGGAGCTCACGTTCTACGGAGACGACCTGCGACTGAGAGAGTGAATAAAGCCCGTCCATCCTCTGATGGACGGGCTTTTTGAGGGGTGCAACCGCTGGTTGCTATATTTTCCAAGCCCTCTTGGTTGATTTCGCTCCGCCGCACTTGGTAAAATAGGGGCAGAAAGGAGCGAGTGGCCATGACCTTGTCGGAACAAATTTTAGAGCTGCGCACCGCGCAGAATTTGTCCCAGGGCGAGCTGGCGGAAAAGCTGGACGTGTCCCGGCAGTCGGTGAGCAAGTGGGAGACAAACCAGTCGGTGCCTGAGCTGGACAAAATCGTAAAGCTGGCCGACCTGTTCGGCGTGACGGTGGACGAATTGGTGCGGGAGGGGGAGACGCCCCAGCTGGCCCAGCCGGAGGCGCCTTGCGCGCCAAAGCCGGAGCAGGCAGCGGTTTATGCACAATGGAAGTTCACCCCGGTCCAAACCCTTGGCATCCTCCTAATTGCCGGGGGAATGATGATGATGATGCTTGCCGCGTTCGTTGGGGGCGATCCCCTGCTGTTTATTGGCGGGGTGCTGGCCATTTTCGGCGTGCCATTGCTGCTGGCGAAAAAGCACGGATTTCTCATCGACGGCTGGATGGCCTGGACGGCGGGATATGTCCTGCTATACACGCCGGTAATGATGGGCCAGTGGTACTCCCCGCTGTGGGGATTCCAGCTGATGTGGATCGCGCTGAATACGACGGGCAGCTTTGCGCCGCCCGTCATGCTTCTGTTCTACCTGGCCTATTTGGCTGTCGCCATACTGAGCATCTTTCTGCCCGTCTACACCGCCCGGCTGGTCTGGATATGGTGGAAGCGCCGCAAAGAAACCCCTCCCGCATAACAAGAGGCCCCCGCCAAGCGGGGGCCTCTTTGCACAAGCTCACTCCTGTGCCTCGGCGTCCTCAAGCCGGCACAGGATGTCAATCAGCTCCTGCCGGGTCACAGGATGGGCGGGGTCCAGCCCCTCTCCACCGTCTTCCAGCAGACCGCGCTCCACCGCCCAGGCCACGATATCGACGGGGTCCTCCAGGCCTTCCTCCCCAGACAGCTGGTACAGCACCTGGGCCGCTAAAGCACAGGATACCGTCTGCTCCTTCCGCTCCAAAAGCTCATGCCAGGGGTTTTCCTCCCGGGGATCGGTGGGGTCCCAGCCGTTGGCCTCCTCCTCCGAGATATACTCCACCAGCTTGTCCGGCTTGCCCAGAGGACCGGGGGAGTCCAAATCGTCCAGAATGGTGACCTTGGTGCCCCGGCCGCAGTTCTCATAAATCCACTTGGCGTCCGCCGTCTGGAGGCGCACACAGCCCAGAGAAGCGGGTTCGCCCAGCCCGTTGTATTCCTCCGTTATCAGGGTGGACGGGCTTCGTTTGGTGTAGCACACCGAGTGAAAGAGGATGTTCCCCTTGATCTGGGTACAATACTGACCATAGGAATCGTCCAGCATATGGACCCAGGTCCACCGCCCGCCGATGGAGAACGTGCCGGTGGGGGTGGCATGGCCCTTGCGCCCCACGGAGCACACCATGGCTTTCACTGGGACGGTGTAGTATCCCTCCTCGTCCAGCTCATAGATCGTGACAGTGTTCATAGCGCGGTTGACGACGATGTAATAGGGCTGGCCGCTGTTTTCCACGGGACCGGCGGCCAGCGCCGTGTGGACCCCGGCGCACAGCAGCACGCCGGTTACGATAGCCAAAAATGCACTGAGAATTCGTTTCAAGGGGTGTACCTCCATACCATATCTTGTGTAATACGTCCGATTATACAGGAAGGCGGGAGAAAATTCAAGGGAATTTTGTGAACAGACGGCGGAGTGAACAGGACTTGCCTCCTGCGGGAAAATATCGCAAGCTTGGGGAAAGCAGACCCCGGCTCGTGGCTCCCGTAAGTGCGGTCCGACGATATATCCGCCCTCCTTCTCCACCGGGCCCATATGGAAGACGCCCCGCTTGAACGCGGGGAAACAAACGAAAACGAGCGCCCTCCGCCTCAGCGGGGGCGCCCGTTTATCCACATTATACGTCTTTTGCCCCGTAGAAGTGCCGGGACAGCAGGAAGGACAGGACCAGCAACACCACCCCCGCGATGACTGCGGCCACCGGGACGGCGGCGATCTGCTCCAGGGTGGGCGCGTCCAGGGACTTGAGCCACTCCAGCCCGCCCAGAGGGAGCAGAAACGCCACAATCAGCAGAACAATGACGCCCATGACGCCAAAAAACATCATCCGGGCCCGTTCCGGGCCGAATTTGTACAGGAAGGGCAGCAGCATGGCGTTGACCAGCATGGCGAGCACGGCGCAGACGGTGCAGGCGAGCAGGTACTCCCCCAAGCTCTCCTCCATGCGGCCTGCAATGTTCAGCGCCACGCTCACCACAGTGGTAAGGACTGCGGAGGCCGCGAACATAATCAGCACCGCCAGATACCGTGCCGCCACCGTTTTGGTGCGGCCCACCGGCAGGGACAGACCGTACACGTCCCATTTGGCCTGCTTGTCATAGGCAAATACGTTCATGGGCAGCATGGACACCATCACCATCATGAAGCCGCCTACGAAGGAGGCCGACCAATATCCCAAGAAAGCCACCGCCACATAGATGGCGAGCATCAGCAGATAACTGCGCAGGGTCTTGCGCAGAATGAGAAAATCCTTTAAAATCAGCCCGGTCATGACTTCTCCCCCTTTACCACAAATACCATCATCTCGTCCAGCGTCACCGGCTCCACCGTCAGCCGGGGGTATTTCCGGGAAAACTCCCTCCGGTTTTTGACCAGCGCCTCGGTGGAGTACTGGCTTCTGCGCACGCTGACCAGATAGCTTCGCTCCACATGGTCCAGGTCGTCCCTGGCGCACACCAGCCGCCCGTAGCTCTCCAGCAGGCGGTCCTTCTCGTCGCACAGCAGCAGCTGCCCTTGGTGGAGGTAGGCGATGTAGTCCGCCACCTTTTCCAAATCCGACGTGATGTGGCTGGAGATGAGGATGGCGTGGTCCTCGTCGGACACGAAGTCCAGAAACTCGTCCAGAATCTCGTCCCGCACCACCGGGTCCAGCCCCGCCGTGGCCTCGTCCAGCAGGAGAAGCTTGGGCCTATGGGCCAGCGCCGCCGCAAGGGAGAGCTTCATGCGCATTCCCCGGGAAAGCTCCTTGATGTTTTTCGTCCCGGACAGGCCGAATTTGTCCAGATAATCCCGGTACAGGGCCTTATCCCAGGTTTTAAACACCCGGCTGAGCACGCTTTCCACGTCCTTGATGCGCAGATACTCGGAGAAAAAGCAGTCGTCCAGCACGATGCCGATGTCCTCCTTGGCGCGGTCGGCGTCGGTGCCCAGCAGAGTGACTTCCCCTTCGGTGGGCTTGACAATCCCCAGCATGGACTTGATCAGGGTGGTCTTGCCCGCCCCATTCTCCCCGATGAGACCCAAGATGGAACCGCCGGGCACCTTCAGGTCCACAGGCCCCAGGGTGAAGGTCTTGTACTCTTTGACAAGGCCGTTCAGTTCAATACAGTTTGTCATAATTACTCCTCGCAGTACAGGGTGTTTATTATTTCGGTGAGCTCGTCCAGACTCACGGCCCCCGCCTTGGCAGCGTCCACTGCCTGGGCCAGGTGCTCCTCGATCTGGCACAGCACGGCCTCCCGTCGGGTTTCCCGGTTCTGGGCGGCCACAAAGCAGCCCTTGCCGGGGACGGTGGTGAGAAAGCCCTCCCGCTCCAGCTCCTCATAAGCCCGTTTGGTGGTGATGACGGAGATGCGCAGGTCTCTTGCCAGCAGCCGCATGGAGGGCAGAGCCTCCCCCTCGGCCAATTCGCCTGAAAGGATGAGCCCCTTCAGTTGGCGCACGATCTGCTCATAGATCGGCGCGCCGGAGGAATTACTGATGATAATATCCATGGTGCACCTCTTTGGGGGCGCTCGTCAGCAGCCCCATATTTTGTATATATACTATATATACAGTATACCTGCTATATACGCCTTTGTCAAGAGCAAGGATACAAAATTTATGAAAAATGAAACCAGCCGCCTCCCAGTTTGGAGGCGGCTGGCTGATGGTTTACTTCAAACGGGCTTCCGGAACATAGGTCCGGTGGAGCATCGTGGCGATCACGCCCCGGCTGCAAACGGTGCCGGGCTGGAAGCCGCCGTCCGGATAACCCTCCACGATGCCGGTTTCCACCGCCCAACTGACGGCGGCGGCATAAGCCGCGTCCGCATCCACATCGGTAAAGCTGCCCGCGGCTTCGGCCTCAGGGCTGCCCTTGACCTGCCAGATGTAGCTCACCGCATCTGCCCGAGTGCAGCCGTCTTTGGGGTCAAAGGAATCGCCGATCATGCCCTTCTCCCGGGCCCACTCCAGTGCCAGGGCCATATCCTCCGCCGCGGCCGCGCCCTTGTTGCGAACCGCGCGGTACAGGAAGGTCAAAATCTGCTCATGGGTGCAGGGGTTGCCAGGGGTGAATTTGTCACCGCCGGTGCCTTGGGCGACGCCCTTTCCCGCGGCCCAGGCCACCGCTTGGGCGCACCACTCGGGCACGTCGGTGAACTCGGGGACGGGTTCGGCCGTCTGTTCCTCAGCGGTAAAGAGCATGGTGCCCTTGGCTACCACATCGCTTCCACCGCCCCGCATGATCCCCCACTCAAACAGCGTGTCCCCGCCAAAGAACTGACACAGGCTGTTGCTGGGGATGGCAAGCGTCATAACGCCGGAGCTGTCCTGGGATAGCTCGCCGCCCATCTCCTCCAGCATGGAGGCAAAGGTGCCGGCGGGCTGCGGCCTGCCGCTGATCTGGGTGAGGGAGACGGAATACTTCTCCTCGTAAGGGGCAAGGACGTATTTCTCGGACTCTTTGATCACCAGCCGCTCGTCATAGGTTCCGTCGTTGTCCAGGTCGGTAAAAAGCGGAAATAGGTGGTGTGGGAAGCGCGCAGCCCCGTCCAGGTAAACGAGTCGCCCTGGGGAATGGTGCGGGTGAGATCCACCCGAAGGTTCGGCTCCTCATAACTCCGGCTGGAGGTGAGATACCGCACCGTGAATTCGCCATCCGCCCCCATTTCCGCATCGTCCGGCTTGTCCAGATCCACGGTATAGCTTCCCACTGGCGCGCCGTTCTCCGCTGCGAAAGCGGGCACGGCCAGGGACAGCGCCATCATCAGCGCCAGCGCTAAGGAAAACCATCTTTTTTTCATAAAGTTTTCTTCCTTCCTGTTTATTTTGATGCGGGGATTTACCTGTGCTTGCCCATAAAGAACAGCGCCACGCACCCCGGCCCGGTGTGGGCCCCGATCACCGGCCCGATGGAGTTGATAATGATCTCCTTTGTCCCATAGCGCTTTTTGATCTCGTCCGCCACATACTGGGCATCCTCCGCACAGTCGCTGTTGCTGATGAACATGGTCTGCTCGGCGGGGTCCTCCCCCAGCTCCCCCACCTTGTCCACCAGGGCCGCCAGGGACGCCTTGCGGCCCCGGGCGGTGTCCACCTTGATGAGATGCCCCTCGTTGTCCACGTGCATCACAGGCTTGATCTGGAGCATGGTGCCCACCACGGCGGTGGCTGCGGACACCCGGCCCCCCTTCTTCAGGAAGAACAGGTCGTTCACCGTGAACCAGTGGCACTGGCGCAGCTTGTTCTGCTCCGTCCAATCCCGGACCTCCTCAATGGATTTGCCCGCCTGGCGCAGCTTGGCGGCTTGGTACACCAGCATCCCCTGGCCCAAAGACGCGCACAGCGTGTCCACGGCATAGACTTTCCGGTCCGGGTACTGCTCCGCCAGCTCCTCCGCTGCGATCTGGAAGGAGTTAAAGGTGGTGGACAGGCCGGAGGAGAAGCCCAGCACCAGCACGTCCTTTCCCTGTTTGAGCACCGCCTCAATGGCCTCCGTGGCCTCGCCCACGTTGACGGCGTTGGTGGTGGCCATAATGCCCTCCCGCTCCTTGTTGTAAAAGTCTTTGGGGGACATTTCCCGGTTATCCGAATAGTTCCGATAGGTCTTGCCGTCCATAATGAAGGACAGGGGGAGCACCTCCAGTTCCAGCTCCTTGACTAAGCTGTCATGCAGATCGCAGGACGAATCGGTGATGATGACATAGTTGCTCATGGTTTCGTACCTCCAAAAACAGATTTAGGACTTTTATTGTCACGCGGGTTATCCTCGCGCTTCTTACTTTTTCTTTTTCAACAGATCCTCATGCCCCGTCCGCTGGGCTAAAACAGCCAAGGCCTGGTGGCAGGCCACCATATTGGCGTAGCTGCGCATGGCCAGGTCCAGCACCAGCTTGGGCAGGTCGTGGTCGGTGGTATTCTCGTCGATGTGCCGGGCGGTCTCCGACATGGCCTCGTCCAGATAGCGGCAGAAGTACTCAAACTGCTTCTCCGGCGCCCGCATCTCCCGGCCCACAGTGGTAAGCACCTTCATCTCCCGCACGCTCATCACCTGCTTCAGCGCACAGATCGCAGTGAGGTAGGCCAGATGCTCCTGTCCATACTTTTTCCCATTGGCCCGCTCCAGCAAACCGTCCTTGATATAATTGTTAATCATGGCGGAGGTGAGCCCGTCTCCCTCCCAAAAGCCGGCCATCTGCCGGGACAGGTAGGACACCACCTGGTCCATATAGAGCGGAATGTCGGGCAGGTCGTCCCAGCCGTTGGGCCGCGCCTGCATGAGCTGTTGTTTCAGCTCTACCAGTTCTTCCACACAGTTCCCTCCAATCTAATCCCTGGAATTATATCATATCGTTTCGGAGACGTAAAGAGGAAAACGCAAAAAAGCCGCCCCATAGGGGCGGCTTTCAGGGATTTAGAAGTCGGAAACCAGGCTGGCTTCCGGGACATAGGCCCGGTGGAGGAAGGTGACGATCTCGCCGCGGGTGCATACCTTGTCGGGACAAAAGCTGAAGGTTCCGTCAGCGTTGGCGTAACCGTTGGTGATGCCGCAGGCCAGGGCGAAGTACACCGCGCCGAAAAGCGTCTCCGATTCGGCGGGCACATCGATGAAGAGATCCGCCCCGTCGGCGCCTATTTCATCGAAGGCTTTCCAAATGTAGATCATCGCGCTGCCCCGGGTGCACAGGGCTAGCGGGTCTATCCCCTGGTCCGCCATTCCCCGCTCCGCCGCCCAGCGCAGGGCGGTTTCAGCATAGCTGATATTCTTCCCCGTGATATCCGCAGGGAGCGGGGCGGAGGAGGCGGGCTTACCTGCGGCCCGCCACAGGAACGTGAGGATTTCCGCGTTGGTGCACTGGTCGCCCGGCGCGAATCTGCCGCCCCCCTTGCCGTCGGTGATGTTCTGTCCCACGGCCCAGTCCACTGCGTCCGAGCACCAGCTGGGCACGTCGGTGAATTGGGGATCGGGGGTGGGAGGGTTGGTGCCAGGCGTATAGGGCGTGGAGCTTATGGGCAGGAAGCCGTCGGTGAACAGGCCCTCCTGATCCTCAAGATAGGTGTATGTATACTCCCGGCTGCCGGCGGAAACAACGTATCGCTCCCCATTTCCGGACGCATTGACCATGAACACGCTGTCTTTCCCGATCTGGCTGTTGTCACTGTAGGTGATGTCCGCCAGGTAAAACTTGCCGTCCTCCATGCGAACCACGTTCCACATATGCCTTTCATCACCCCCATAACCCTCGGCTATGTAGCAGGTCACGTCCCCATCAAAATCCGACAGGTCACACAGGTATTTAAACGCTTTGGCGTACCCCTCGCACAGCGCGTTGGTGCTGGGGTCGTTGTCAAAGACGTAAATCAGCTGCCACGGGTCGCCATATGCGTACTCGTCCTTCAGCAGAGCGTTGTTCGCATCGTTGTTGTAGGTGTTCCGCGCACAGATTTCATCCCGGTAGGCCGCCAGCTTCTCGTAGTTGGACTTACCCGCGTTAGCGGCGACAATAGATTCCGCCGTTTTCGCAACTGATTTGGCCTGGGCGATTTTTGCCGGGTCTACCGTGGTCTTGCTGCCGCCCCGGTAGGACTCGATCACGTCAATCGAGCAGGTGAGGCTTGTAAGCCAGACCTGGCTGTCGGTGTGCTCCTGCCACCACGTCCAGTTGTAGTTGTTACCGACCCAAAACATCTCGAAGGGGCGGTTCACCTTCAGACAGCGAAAAACCTTATCCATGCTTTTGCCAATTACATCATTCAACGGGTCCTCAACATTGTCATTGTCAATTTTGGAAAGGCTCAACTCCTGTGCGGTCCAGGTGGCGTCCTGGCGTGTGATGGGGACGTTGACCTCGGTGCTGGTCCCGTTTCCCGCCGTAACCGCCAGGATGGCGTCTTCCAGCGCCTTGTAGATTTTTTGTTCCATCCGGGTCAAGTTTTGCCCCGCTGTGTCTGAGACCGTAGCCGCCTGAACCGGGACGGCCAGCCCGATACACAGGGCCAGCGCAAGAATCATTGCCGGGAATCTTTTCCTCATGTGTGCTCTCCCCTTTTTTGAAGTTGGTGCTCAATGAGATACTGCCATTTTACTGCGCCCGGATGGAAAATGCAAGGGGCTGCCCACAAAAAAGGCCGCCCCCGCAAAGTGGGCGGGGGCGGCGTACCGTTCGGGTTCAATTAGGGGTCAGGCGGGCGGAGGGGACGTAGGCCCGGTGGAGGAAGGTGACGATGGTGCCCCGATCGCAGACCTTGCCCGGGCTGAATTCGGTTTGGGCGGCATTGGTGCCGTTGGTGATGCCGTTGGACACCGCCCAGTCCACCGCCGTGGCGTAGCCGGCCCCGGCGGGCACATCGGTGAAGCCGCTGGCTGCGGCGTTCTCCCTGCCCAGGGCCTGCCAGATGTAGTTTACCGCATCGGCGCGGCTGCAGAACGCCTTGCCATTGAAGCTGTTGTCGATCATGCCCTTCTCCCTGGCCCAGGCCACGGCCTTGTCCATGTCGGCGGCCTCGGCCTTGCCCTGGCCCCGGTCCGCGCGGTAGAGGAAGGTCAGGATCTGGGCGTGGGTGCAGGTCTGGGTGGGGGAGAATTTGCCGTCCCCGGTGCCGTTGGTGATGTCCTTGGACACCGCCCAATTCACGGCGTTGGCGTACCACGCGCCGTCGGACACATCGGTGAAGGCGGAGGAGGGAAAGGCGGCCTGACTGTCATCCGCAACGATACGGATAACAGCATCGTTCGCACGGCTCGACCATAAATCATTCGATGTAACGGAAACGAGATAATCACCGGGCTCGGAAAGCGTAACGGTGGCGCCCGAATAAATGTAGATCGCCGCTACATCGTCCGGACTGTTCATATAATAGTCCCTCAGTGTTCCCGCGTTCTCTTTTATACCATCGTCATACATAATGGCAGCATACGTCCCATCAAAATAGGCTGCGTGTTCTTTTATCCGTACGCACTCATTTGTGACCGGGTTGTAGGAAACGCCAGCCACCGCTGCGTAGCTTATATAGTTATAATTGTCACCGGATTCGCGGTCTGTGCCAGTGTGCCTCCAATCGGTATAGTCGGCTGTCACAGTAATGGTAACGGGCTTGGAGCTGGTGAATACTGGGTAGTAGTCTCTCGGGGCCTCGTCCTGTCCGGCCCCAAGCCCATACTCAGCAAAAATTTCTCCTGTCTGTTCCAATCCCTCCCCCGTGATGCTGACCTCGCTGCGCTCAGCTGTGGTAATCTGACTGAAATTAAGGTGATACGTGGTTTTACCCGCCGCGAACGCCGGGACGCACAGCCCCAAACACAGGGCAAGCGCCAGAAAAACTGCTGTGAACCGTTTTTTCATCATGTCTCTCTCCTTTATCAAATTTTGTCTCCAACAGACCGCCCCGGAGCGGGTCGCGCACACCCGCCCCGGCGGTCCGCCGGAAACATAAAAAGCGGTGTCGAGCTCGGAATACCCAACACCGCCTTGAAAATCAACGCGAACACAAAGCCCGTCCCATTTCCCCACCTTGCTATTTCGGCGAAAAACGGCTATAATAAGCCCGTGGTACGATCAGAGATCGCTGTGTTGAGTGGTGTGGTCACTCGCGCAGGGCCGTGGGGTGTTCCCGCACCCCATGGCCTGCCGCCTTTTATGCTTCCTGTTTAATTCTATCCCATCCCAGGGGGAAATGCAAGAAGTTTTTGCCAATGGAAAAAGCGGCCTGGACAGGCCGCTTTTTTGCGTGTCACCCCTCCGCCGGCAGTTTTCCCAGCAGCAGCGCCACCCCCGTCTCCGCCAGCAGCAGGTCGGGCGAACGGCCGCTCCAGGATAGTACCAGCTCCTGCCGGTCCACCGCCCGGCCGTCCAGGGCGGCAAACTCCCGCTGCACCGCCACCGAGGCCCGGTCCTGGTCCAGACTGGACAGGGTGAGGGTGTTCCGGCTGGACGCGCCGTAACTGAGCACCGTCCCGGCAGGCAGAGCGCGGGTGAGGGCGGGCAGGCCGCCGGGAAGCAGAGCGGTGCGGCAGCTCAGCTGCCCCGCCCCGGCCCACCCCGCCGCCAGGGGGGACACCACCAGCAGGTCCAGCTCCACCCCAGCCAGCAGCGCCGGGTGCCCACAGGCCCGCACCAGGGCGGAACAGCCCTCCGCCAACCGGCTCACCCGCTCGGCCAGTCCCTCGTCCCGCTCCCATACGCCAATCTGCCACATGGCGTCCGCCCCCTTCCCAAGTATGGAATAGTGTGGCAGCTGGGGTGGATTTTATGCGGAGACTACCGCCGGGCCCTCTTTTCCTTGCGATGGGTGTAAATCACGTAATTGACCACATTCCCCAGAATCAGCACATTGCCGCACAGGTACAACCACACCAGCAGGATGATTACCGATGCCAATGAGCCGTAGATGAGGGAATACCGGGTGGAGTTGCTCATGAGGATGGAGAAGATTACGGACGCCGCCGCCAGCGCCACCGATGCCCCCAGCGCCCCGGGCACCACCGGCGGGCGGGGCTTGTCCAGCGGAGCCGCAAAGCGGTAGAGCAGCAGAATAAATACAAATACCATGCCCAGCAGCAGCAGATACTTCATCCACTGCCAAGTGCCGAACCGTTCCACCAACCCCTCCAGCTTCAGCACCTGGCCCAGCAGGTGGAAAAACCAGTTGCCCGTGACCACCACCGCCATGGACAGGTAAATGGTGACCACCAGCAGGGCGGCAAACAAAATGCTGGCCACCAGCTGGCCAAGCCCCCGGAAGGTGGCCCGGCCATAGATCTCGTGCATGATGTTCATCAGCCCCCGCACAGCGGAGGAGGCGAACAGCACCGTGAGAAACGCGCCGGACAGCAGCATAGCGGCAGACTGGTTGGTGTCGATATAGGTGAGATATTCCCGAAAAATGGCCACCACTCCCGCCGGGAGAAAGGCCGCGGCATCCTCCAGGATGGAGGTCAGGTTCAGATGCAGCTCGTTGACAAAGGCGGACACGCAGATGATGATGGGAAAAAAGGTGAGGATGAGGAAGTAAGCCAGCTCCGCCGCAGCCCGCCCCACCCGCTTGGAAAAATAGACATCCACCACATCCGCCACAAACCGGGCCGGCGCGTGGCGCAGCAGCTTATCCACCTTTTGCCTCATGGGTCCGCCCCTCTCTGCTGGTTATTTTGGGGATAGTATAGCAGAAAAGAGCGGGCGAAACAACCAGAAATATTGTCGATGAAGCGGTGGTGCGGCTATCCTCGCGTTTCCTGAGCACGCTCGCGTTGGGTGCGCTGTTCGCCCCGGCTTCCCTCCGTCTCGGACGAAATCCGGCCCGCTTCGCGGTCCTGGGTTTTCGTCCTCGCTCCAGTCCATCCGGGGCGGCGCGCCTACGCTCGCGCTTCCTACTCCAACAGCATGGTGAGATCATCCACGCTCAGCGACGGGTTGAGCGCCAGACTGATGGCGTAGCCCAGCACCTTGGACAGATCGGCCACCCGCAGATCCACCTCCCGGGGCGTGACGAAAAAGTCCTCGCCCCCCGGCAGATCCTCCCGCTCCGCCCCAGTGCGGCCCGCCCGCTCCAGCAGGTCCAGGGCCAATGTGGCCCCGTCCACCACCGTGGGCGCTCCCACTGTGAGCACCGGCACCCCCAGCGTTTCCCGGTTCAGCGGCACACGGTGATTGCCCACCCCAGACCCGGGCACCACCCCCGTGTCGGACAGCTGCACCGTCCGGCACAGCCGGTCCAGCGACCGGGAGGCCAGCGCATCCACCGCGATGACGCACGCGGGGCGGAGCTCCCCGGCCAAGGCCTGGGCCACCAGGCTGCTCTCCATACCGGTGGAGGCCAACACACCGGGAGCCGCCGCAGCCACCGGGCGCAGGTGGCCAAAGTGCTGGGGGACCTGCTCCACCAGGTGCCGGGTAACCAACAGGTGGTCTACCGTCAGCGGACCGATGAGGTCCGGCGTCACCGCCCTGCTGCCCAGACCAATCACCAACGCGGGCCCCTCCTCGGGCAGCAGAGGGCGCAGCGCCTCCGCCACCGCCTCCGCCGCCCGCTGGAAGGCCCCCTCCTCCCGGCGCAACAGGCCGTCCAGCTCTATCGTGACGTACACCCCCTGGGGCTTGCCCAGAGCCTGGGCCGCCCCCGGCGTGGAGATGGTGACGGTGTTCACCAAAAATCCCTTTCGCTCGCTTTCCTCTGAGCGCACCCCGGCCAGGGCGGTCTCCCCCGCCCCCTCCTGCCAGAGCTGATGGGCCTCGACAGCCAGGTCCGTGCGGCGCTGTGCCATGGCACTGTCCCCCTTTGATACAAGATGTTGCGGACTGTTCCCCGCTTTGCACCTATTTTTTGCCGGGAGAAAGTTTCTATGCAAAAAAAGAAAAAAGGTGTTGCAATTTTCTCCTTTTAATGTTAGAATACATATCTGCGGCGGGAAACCGCAGAAGAAATGATCAAAAAATCGGAGGAGGTGTTTGGTTTGCCCAATATCAAGTCTGCCAAGAAGCGTGTCCTGGTCAACTCCACCAAGGCGGCGCAGAACAAGGCGCAGAAGTCCGCCCTCAAGACCAACCTGAAGAAGTTTGAGGCCGCGGTGGCCGGCGGCAACCGCAGCGAGGCCGATGCCGCATATAAGGTGGCCGTCAAGGCTGTGGACCAGGCCGCCGCCAAGGGGTTGCTGCACAGCAACAACGCGGCCAACAAAAAGAGCGCTATGACCCTGAAGCTGAACAAGCTGGCCTGAGCGGAAACAAAAGAGCCGTCTGCCGTTTGGCAGGCGGTTTTTTATTCGCCGCGCTGAAAAAAGCGCCCCCGCCGACAGCGGGGGCGCACAGGCGCTTCAAATGGAGCGTATCCCGGATTACTCTGCTAATGCGGCGGTGATAATCGCCATGGAGTAGACCTCCAGGGCGTTGCAGCCCCGGGACAGGTCGTTGATGGGGGCGTTCAGGCCCAGCAGGATGGGACCGTAGGCGTCAAAGTTACCCATACGCTGGGCGATTTTATAGCCGATGTTGCCGGCGGTGATCTCCGGGAAGATGAAGGTGTTGGCGTAGCCCGCCACCTGAGAGCCGGGGAACTTCAGCTGGCCCACGGAGGGGTTCACCGCCGCGTCGAACTGCATCTCGCCGTCCACAGGGAAGTCCAGCATCATGTCCTGGAGGCGGCGGGTGGCATTGCGCATTTTGTCCACAGTGGAACCCTTACCGGAGCCGTTAGTAGAGTAGGACAACATGGCCACCTTGGGGTCCACGCCGAAAATACGGGCGCACTTGGCCACCTCCTGGGCAATCTCAATAAGCTCATCCTCGGTGGGGTCAATGTTGATGGCGCAGTCGCCCATAGCCAGCACCTGGTTTCCGCCGGTGGCGAAGGGGCGCACCAGGATGAAGCAGGAGGACACAATCTTGTTGCCCGGCTTGGTCTTCACCAGCTGAAGGGCGGGGCGCACCGTGTCGGCGGTGGAGTAGGTAGCGCCGCCCAGCAGGCAGTCCGCCTTGCCCATGGCCACCAGCATGGTGCCAAAGTAGTTAGCTTTCTGCAGGGCCTCCCGGCACTCCTCGGCGCTCATCTTTCCCTTGCGCAGCTCCACCATCTTCTCCACCATCTCGTCCATGCCCTCGTAGGTGGCTGGGTCCAGCACCTGGACGTTCTGCACATTGAGGCACTCCCGGTCCGCCGCGGCCAGGACCTCCTCCCGGTTGCCCACCAGGATGGGGGTGAGGAAGGTTCCCGACAGCAGGCGAGCCGAAGCCTCCAGAATGCGGGGGTCGGTACCCTCGGTAAAAACAATGGTCTTAGGGTTGTGCTTCAATTTTTGAATCAGCTTTCGGAACATAGTATAAATTCCTCCCAAATCAGGTTTTCCCGGCGGCGGCCAGGGCCGCTTTGCTTATAATGTACCACTGCTCCGGCCCTTTTTCAAGAGTAATCGGGAAAAAACACAAACTTAGCTGGCAAATTGAGGAATTTTCCCCTAAGTGACTCTTTACAAATCGTTTTGCCCTGATTATACTATACTTGCTGTGTTGAGACGCCGCCCTGAAGGACGGACCCTATGAGGAATCGCCGGAACCTGCCCCATGTGCACGGATTTGTCCTGCCCTTCCTCCATGAGATTTACAAGAGGGGGAAATAAAGACATGACAAATCCGGATTTCGCACGCACCCTGTCCCTGCTGCGACAGGAAAAGGGAATCTCTCAGCGCCAGGCCGCAAAGGCGCTCGGCATTTCACAGGCTCTGCTCTCCCACTACGAAAACGGAGCCCGAGAGCCCGGCCTGGTTTTTGTGGGCAAGGCCTGCGATTTTTATAACGTGTCCGCCGATTTTCTGCTGGGCCGCACCCTCAGCCGGGACGGCACCACCATCTTGGATGCGGACACCCTGTACGACGTATCCGATGAGCGGGACAACGTGCTGCGCGGCTCCGTGCTGGCCACTCTGTCTAAAAAGCTAATTGTCAACTCGGTCGGGCTGCTGTTTGACCTGCTCAGCCAGTTAGGCAACAAGAAGGCTACCCGGGCGGCGGCCAACTACCTGTCCACCACCATATACATCCTGTTCCGGCACCTTCACCGCGCCAGCCCCAACGGCGAGGACGACATTTTCTCCGTGCCGGAGGAGTGGTTCCTGGCCGGCCTGTCCCGTGCCGATATGATTATGAGCGAGTCAGAGTACGCCCAGGCCCTGAACAGCCCCGGCAGGGACACCCGCTTCCCAGCCATGGACCACAGCTCCATGAAAGCAGCCTACCCCGGCACCTACCAATCCCTGCTGCAAATTGTCCACACCTGCGGCGAACGGCTGAACGGCGAGATGTCCAGCCACATGGACAACACCAAGTGAGGACAAAATCCCCCGAAACCGAGGAGGAGCGATGAACGTACAAAGTCATCTGTTCGTGCTGGCCTATCTGCCCGCCGCCCTCATCCTGTGGCGGGTGCTGAACCGCTGGGCGGGAAACTCCGCCGCCCGGGCCGCCCTGCTGTGCGCGGGGCTGCTGTTCTGCGGCTGGGGCTCCCCCTGGTCGCTGCTGGTGCTGGCGGGGGAGGGCGCGCTGAGCTTCCTGCTGGGCCGCCGCATCGCCCAAGCCCCCAGGCAGGGCCGCCTCCTGCTTTGGACGGGCAGCCTGACTCTGCTGGCGGTGCTGGCCTTTTTCAAGTACACCGGCTTTGCCCTCTCCCTCACCCCGCTGGAGGGACTGTTCACTCCGCCCAGCTGGCTGGCCCCCTTAGGGCTCTCTTTTGTCACCTTCCAGCAGATTTTCTGGCTGCGGGACTGCTATGACGGAGCGGTGGGGCAGGATGTCACCCCGCTGGATTTCGCCTGCTGCCTCACCTTTTTCGCCACCGCCACCTGCGGACCCATCACCCGAGTGGGAGAGCTGGCGCCCCAGCTGCGTACTCCAGCCCCGCTCTCCTGGGACGATTTGGCGGCCGGGCTGTACTGCTTTTCCCTGGGGCTGGCCAAGAAGGTGCTGGCGGCTACTGTGTTCGCCAACGGGGCGAACTATGGCTTTGCCAACGCCTGGACCTTGGCCCCCATGGACTGTGCCCTCACCATTTTGTGCTATACCCTGCAAATCTACTTCGACTTCTCCGGCTACTGCGACATGGCCTCCGGCATGGCCCGGATGATGGGCATCGCCCTGCCGGTCAATTTCAACAGCCCCTATCAGGCCCTGTCGGTCAAAGACTTCTGGGCCCGGTGGCACATCACCCTGTCCCGCTTCTTCCGCCAGTGCGTGTACATTCCCCTGGGGGGCAACCGAAAGGGGACCGCCGTCACCTGCCGGAACATCATGCTCATTTTCCTGCTGTCCGGGCTGTGGCACGGGGCGGGCTGGGGCTTTCTCATCTGGGGGGCGCTTCACGGAGCCGCCCAGGTGGCCGAGCGGCTGCTGAAGGGGAATATCTCTCTGCCCAAGCCCGTAGTCTGGCTGCTCACCTTCGCCTTTGTCAATCTGGCCTGGGTCTTTTTCCGGGCGGACAGTCTGGACCAGGCCCTGGCCCTGTTGGGCGGGCTGTTCCGCTCTGGCTGGGGAGAGCCCAGCCCCGGCTTTGCCGCGGCGCTGCCCATGGGCGCCCTGTCCCACGCCCTGTCCTTCGCCCAGGGGCTTTTGAAGGAGGGAGGCCGGGCCCTCACCTACTGGGCCCCGCTGATGGCCATTCCCGCGGGGCTGGGTCTGCTGGCCTGCCCCAACCCCATCGTCCAGGCGGAACACTTCCAGCCCCGGGTGTGGAAGGCAGTGCTGGCTGTGCTGTGCGTGGTGGGGTCGGTGATCTTCTTCTCCGGCGTGGAGACGTTTATTTACGCAAACTTTTAGCCGAACGCCGCCCTGGTTGGAGCGCAGCGTGACAACGTTGCCGCAAACGGCAACGCCCTTTCACACTGCACTGCTCCTCCTCTCCTTGTAAGCCCAAGAGGCGGTTTTAGGGAACCCAAAAGGCATAGAGCAAGCAACCCACCACCGCGAAAGGAGGACCTTATGAAGCCCAAACACTTTTTTATCGCGGTGCTGGCGGGGATTTTGGCCTGCTTTGGGGCGCTGACCCTCCTGCTGTCCACGGAGGACCCCTTCTTTGTTCTGGGCGGCATTGGCGAGGAGGAAACCGCCCTATTTGATAACCAGCGCTATCAGATGGCGGGCCTCATCCGTCACCAGGATTACTCCGCCGTGGTGATGGGCACCTCCCTGGTGGCCAATTACCGCGCCAGCTGGTTCACCCAGGGCACCGGGGAGCAAACGCTGAAAATCACCTTCCCCGACGGGTGGATTTCCGAATTTGACACGGCGCTGCGCCTGGCCTTCCGCACTCACCCCAAGCTCAACCGGGTTTACTTTGGCCTGGACCCCAATATCCTCGTCCGCTCGGACAGCGGCCGCACGGTGGAGCTGCCCCAATATCTCTACAATCAAAATCCCCTGGACGACGTGGAGTACCTGCTCAACGCCGATACCTATGAGACCGCCCTGCGCACCTTTCTGCGTCGGCGGTCCGAGGATGCGGTGACGCTGGACGATGCCTACGTGTGGGACGGAGCCCACGATTTCAGCTGGGACGACGCTCTGCGGGGCTATGCCCGCCCGGAGATAAACCCCGCCCCTCTCTCCGCCGACGCCTACCTGAGCGCGGCAGAGGAGAATCTGGACGCGGTGTGCGCCTGGCTGGAGGAGCACCCGAACACCCAGTTTATCATTTGGTTTCCGCCCTACAGCATTTTGTACTGGGACAAGATGACCCGGGAGGGGACGGCGGACGCCATCCTCACGGCGGTGGAGTACGCCGCCGGTCGGCTGCTGGAGTACGACAACGTGTCGCTGCACAGCCTGATGTACTGTATGCCCATGACCAACCTGAACTACTATACCGACCACGTCCACTGCTCCGGTGACGTCACCGCCTGGGCCGCCCAGGCGCTGATGAACGGAGAGTTTCGCTGGACCCGGGAGGACTACCGGACCCAGCTGGCTGATCTGCGGCAGTTTGTGAAGTCATACGACTACGAAATACTATTCAACCGCCCAAAGCAGGAGGGCGGACACTCATGACAGACCAATCCAAAATTCGCAACTTTTCATTATTGCACACATGGACCGCGTCGTCGCAAAGTCCGCTTGACTCCGCTTCCGCCTTTGGCAAAAACGGAGTGCGCTCCCTTGCTCCTCCTTTCCCCACAAAGCCAACGGGCGGCTTTGCGGGGGCCCCGATTTTAATTAAAATTACGCGTTTCGCGCGCCCCGCCTGTGGCGGGGGTGGATTTGCCTTCGGAGGTATCCCATATGACAGACCAATCCAAAATTCGCAACTTTTCCATTATTGCACACATCGACCACGGCAAATCCACCCTGTCTGACCGGATGATCGAAATCTGCGGCGCGGTGGAGCAGCGGCAGATGGCGTCTCAGCTGTTGGACAACATGGATTTGGAGCGGGAGCGGGGCATCACCATCAAGGCCCGGGCTGTGCGCATGGATTACAAGGCCCAGGATGGGGAAACCTACTGCCTCAACCTCATCGACACCCCGGGCCACGTGGACTTCAACTACGAGGTGAGCCGCTCCCTGGCCGCCTGCGAGGGGGCGGTGCTTGTGGTGGACGCCGCCCAGGGCGTGGAGGCCCAGACCCTGGCCAATACCTACCTCGCCCTGGACCACGATTTAGAGATCCGTCCCGTGCTGAACAAAATTGACCTGCCCGCCGCCGACCCGGAGCGGGTGAAGCACGAGATTGAGGACATCATCGGTCTGCCCGCCTTGGATGCGCCGGAGATTTCCGCCAAGCAGGGCATCAACATTCAGTCGGTGCTGGAGGACATCGTGCGCAGCATCCCCGCCCCGGAGGGCCGCCCGGACGCCCCCCTGAAGGCCCTGATCTTCGACAGCCAGTACGACCCCTACCTGGGGGTGATCGTCTACTTCCGCATCATGGAGGGCACGCTGAAGCCGGGAATGCAGGTGAAGCTCATGGCCTCCGGGGCGCAGTATACGGTGCTGGACTGCGGCTACCTGCGCCCCCTGGGCATGGACAGCGCGCCCGCCCTGTCCGCCGGGGAGGTGGGTTGGTTCACCGCCTCCATCAAAAACGTGAAGGACACCCGGGTGGGCGACACCATCACAGAGTCGGCCCGCCCCACCGCCGAGGCCCTCCCGGGCTACCGCCCCGCCCAGGCCATGGTGTACTGCGGCGTGTACACCGAGGACGGCTCCAAGTACCCCGACCTGCGGGACGCCCTGGAGAAGCTTCAGCTCAACGACGCCTCCTTGTCCTTCGAACCGGAATCGTCCATCGCCCTGGGCTTTGGATTTCGCTGCGGCTTTTTGGGGATGCTCCACATGGAGATCATCCAGGAGCGGCTGGAGCGGGAGTTCGACCTGGACCTGATCACCACCCTCCCATCCGTCATCTACGAGGTGACGAAAACGGACGGCACCGTGGTGCGGGTGGACAATCCCCACAACTATCCGGACCCCGGCTCCATCAAGGAGGCCATGGAGCCCTACGCCGCGGTGTCTATCATCGCCCCGCCGGACTATGTGGGCAGCATTATGCCGCTGTGCCAGGACCGGCGCGGGGAATACAAGGATATGCAGTACCTGGACACCAACCTGGTGGAAATCCGGTATCTCATGCCGCTGAATGAGATCATCTATGACTTTTTCGACACCTTGAAGGCCAAGACCCGGGGCTACGCCTCCCTGGACTACGAGCTGGACGAATACCGGCCCTCCGATTTGGTAAAGGTGGATTTACTGCTCAACGGCGACCAGGTGGACGCCCTCTCCTTTATCGCCCACCGGGAGAAGGCCTACAAGCGGGCGCGGCGCATCTGCGAAAAGCTGAAGGAGAACATTCCACGCCAGATGTTCGAGGTGCCTATCCAAGCGGCTATCGGCGGCAAGGTCATCGCCCGGGAGACGCTGAAGGCCCTGCGCAAAGACGTGCTGGCCAAGTGCTATGGCGGCGACATCACCCGAAAGAAGAAGCTCCTGGAGAAGCAGAAAGAGGGCAAGAAGAAGATGCGCTCCCTGGGCACCGTCCAGATGCCCACGGAAGCCTTCATGGCCGTTTTGAAAATCGACGACGAGGGATAACTCACACAAAAAGCCTTCCCCCGCAGGGGGAAGGCTTTCCAGCCTAATATAAAGGAGCGATGCCTATGGCAACCATCGAGGCCGTACAGTGCTATGCCGCAGCTCTGAAGCAGGGCCAAAAGGAATACAAAAACTGCGTCCACCGAGGGCTGTACCCTTATATCCAGTCCCTCCAACACCTGCGGCAGTCCGTCCCCCTGTCCCAGATTTCCCTGGGAACTATGGAGATTCCCATCTATCTCATCGTGGGTTCCACCCAGGACGCCCGGTGCAATTCCTTCTCCCCCGGGTTCTACCCCCTGCTGGGAGCGGAGACCGAGTTTGCCGTGAAGTGGACTAACCTGTGTGCCTCCCAGCTCAGCGAAGGCATTCACGACCCCATCAAGTGCTTTGAGTACCTGGGCCGGTTCTATGTGGAGGAGGGCAACAAGCGGGTGAGTGTGCTCAAGTCTCTGGGCTCCACCACCATCCGCGCGGAGGTCATCCGGCTGATGCCCAGCCAGAGCGAAGACATCACCGTCAAAATCTATCTGGAGTTTCTGGAGTTCTACCGCTGCTCTAAGTGCTGGGGCGTTCACTTCAGCGACCTGGGCAGCTACGCCGCCCTCCAGGCCGCCCTGGGCTTCGCCAAAGACCAGCTCTGGCCGGAGGACTTTCAGAAGAAATTTAACCGCCGCTTCTTCGCCTTCCGCAACAGCTTCTACCGCCTGGGCGGCGCCGGACTGGGCCTCACCGCGGGGGACGCCCTGCTGCGCTGGCTGCATTTCCACACCGCAGCGGAGTTTATGACCATGGAGGAGGACGGCTACCGCCAGACCCTGTCCGCCGTGTGGCGGGAGCTGTGCGTCTACACCGAGACAGAACCCATCGCCGTCAGCCTGGCCCCCATGGGCGCGGAAAAAAAGGCGGGAGGCGGAGGCCTGCTTTCCTTCGGCAAAAAAAAGCTGCGCTGCGCCTTTTTGTTCCAGAAAAATCCGGACACCAGCGCCTGGACCGCCTCTCACGACCGGGGCCGGGAGTACCTGGAGGAAACCCTGGGCGACAGCGTGAGCGTGCAATGCTACTACGATGTGGACCCGGAGCGCGGAGAGGACGTGATTGAGCAGGCGGTGAGCGACGGCGCGGAGCTTATCTTCACCACCGCTGTCAGCCTTATCGACGCCGCGCTGCGCGTGGCGGTAAAGTACCCCAAGGTACGCTTTATGAACTGCTCCATCGACCAACCCTATGTAAACGTAAAGGCCTACTACTGCCGGGTGTACGAGGGCAAATTCATCACCGGGGCCATCGCCGGAGCCATGTGCAAAACTGGGCGCATTGGCTATGTGGGCAGCTATCCCATTCTGGGCGTACCCGCCAGCATCAACGCCTTTGCCTTGGGGGTGGCCCTTACCAACCCGGACGCCCGCATTGATTTGCGCTGGCACTGCCTGCCCGGAGATTATATGGGCGAGTTTTGCCGCCAGGGCATCCAGCTGGTGAGCGACCGGGACCATATCTCCGAGCAGCCTGAGGGGGCCCAGGGACTGGCCCGCCTCAGCCCGGACGGCAGCCTGAAGCTGCTGGCCTCCCCCAGCTGGCTGTGGGGGGAGTTCTATGTGCGCATCGTCCGGGAACTGCTCCAGGACCCCCGGCGCATCCCTCTGGCGGAAGATAGCGACAAGGCCATCAACTACTGGTGGGGGATGAACAGCGGCGTAGTGGACCTACGCCTCAGCCCCGACCTGCCCGAAGGGATGCTGGCCCTGGCCCGCATTCTCCAAAACGGCATTCGCACCGGGGCCATTCAGCCCTTCCAACGCGCCATCGTCACCCAGGACGGTCGGGTGGTCAACGACGGCAGCCGCCCGCTGTCCATGGAGGAAATTTTGAAGATGGACTGGTTATGCGACCGGGTGGACGGCTGTCTGCCCAGCTATGAGGAGCTGCTCCCCGTGGCCCGGCCCACCGTCCGCCGCCTGGGAGTGAACCGCCGGCTCATCCCGCCGGAGGAGGCGGGAGTGTGAAGCTGCTTGTCATCTCCGATGCCGCCGACCCCGGCCTCTGGGAGTATTTCACTAAGGATAAACTGACGGGGGTAGACGCCATTTTGTCATGCGGCGACCTGCCCGCCAGCTACTTGAGCTTTCTGGTCACCATGGGCAACATCCCCGTGTTCTACGTCCATGGCAATCATGACACCGGCTACGAAAAAAATCCCCCCGAGGGGTGCGACTGCATCGACGGCGCTGTGGTAAAATTCCGCGGCTATAAAATTCTGGGTCTGGGGGGCAGCATGGAGTACAGCCGCGGCCCCCACCAGTACACAGAATGGGGAATGCGCCGGCGTATCGCCCGCGTGCGGGGTGAGCTTCGGCGGGGCGGAGTGGATATTCTGATGACCCATGCTCCCGCCCGGGGTTTGGGAGATTTGGACGATCTCTGCCACCGGGGCTTTGAGTGCTTTCGGGAACTGCTGGACCGATACCAGCCCCTGTACCACTGTTATGGCCATGTCCATTTGCAATACGTCCCCACGCAGCCCCGGCTGCGGCAGTACGGCCCCACCACAGTGGTCAACGTCACGGGGAAATACCTGCTGGAGCTGCCCGACCGGCCGGAACAACCGAAAAAATGGTGGCAGCGGAGCTAAATCCGCCTACTCTAAACGATTTTATAAGAGACCGCCCTGCCTTTCCGGCAGGGCGGTCTCCCGTCTTTTCACCAGCGGACCGTCACATGGGCTTTAGATTTCGATTGAGCCGATCCACCATCCAGGCGATTCGCCTTTCCCGCCCGGCCTGCGTCTTCGCGTCAAGATATGCCCGCGCGTAGGTCTTTCGCACCGACAAAGACATCGCTTGAAAATTTGTGTAGGCCGGTTCATATCCTTCCAGCAGGGCAGACAAGCTGGCGATGTGCTCCTCTGTAACCGCCTCGGGCTTGGGTGCGTCCCATTGGCCGTTTTTTTGCGCCTCCTCTATTTTTCTCCTCCCGAAGTCAGTCATAAGACCCCGTTCCTCCAGACTCTTAACCAGCGCCTTATTTTTCTCCGACCACTTACTCTTTTCCCGGCGCATAGAGAAATACTTTTTATAGGTTTTATCGTCAATGCTTTGCATCTGTCCATCAATCCAGCCAAAGCAAAGCGCTTCCTCCAGCGCCTCCCCCGCCTTTATTGTTTTTGGCCCGCCAGCTTTGCCAAACAAAAGCCAAATACCGGCATCCGACAGACAATGGTCAAAAAGCCACCACCTGAACTCCTCTCTGTTGGCAAATTCCATGATCTCACTCATAATCCATACCTCCTTTCCCTGTCTCGTCTGTCAAGAGCCTTGAGCCCCGTGTTAGTCTCTCCGATTTTATCATAGGCTTTGCCTCCATTCAACCCGTTTCGCAACATCCCCAGTTTAAACCAGCCATGCTGTTCACGCAGTCAAAATTCTTCCGTCTTGTGAAAAGCCGGGTCAATGTGCTATACTACAAAAAAGCAGTTGAGAAAGGAGTGCCGCCATGAACGCAGCGCAGCGCCGCAAGCGCATTCTGGATGAACTGAGGGCCGCCCAAGGCCCCCTGTCCGCCACAGCCCTGGCTCAGCGGCTGTCGGTAAGCCGGCAGATTATCGTGGGCGACGTGGCCTTGCTCCGGGCGGCGGGGGAAACCGTTACCGCCACCCCCCGGGGCTATGTGCTGGACCGGCCTTTGCCGGGGCTGGTGCGCACGGTGGCCTGTCTGCACAGCGGGGCGGACATGGAGCGGGAGCTGACGCTTATGGTAGACCAGGGGTGCACCGTGGAAAATGTCATTGTGGACCACCCGGTGTACGGCCAGCTCACCGGGCCGTTAAAGCTGTCCTCCCGGTATGATATCTCTGAATTTATACGCAAGGTTGAGGAGTGCAGTGCCCAGCCCCTGTCCGCACTCACGGACGGCGTTCACCTGCACACCCTGCGCTGCCCCAGCGAGAACGCCTTCCAGCGAACGGTGGCCGCCCTGGAGAACGGGGGATTTTTGGCAAAATAAAGCCCGCTGCAACCACTGGTTGCGAATAGTTCCAGCATTCGCTGGTGGCCCGCAACCAGGTTTTCTGCTATTATGAGACCATCCAGGAGGTGGATTTGATGAAGCTAAACGAAAAAATTTTATACTATCGCAAGGCGGCCAAGCTGTCCCAGGAGGAGTTGGCCGCCCAGGTGGGCGTGTCCCGCCAGGCGGTGAGCAAATGGGAGCTGGGCGACGCCACGCCGGAGGTGGACAAGCTACTGGCGCTGGCCAAGGCCTTCGGCGTAACCACCGACGAGCTTCTCTGCCAGGACGAGCCCGCCGAAGCGCGTCAGGCGCCCCCGGCGGCCCCCTCCTCCCACACCGCCCCCAGCGCCCCAGTGGAGGACAATTTCGGCAAGACCATCGGGTTGGTCAGCCGCCTTATCCAGCGGTACGGCTGGCTGCTGGGGGTGCGCGTCGCCCTGAGCGGGCTGGGTGTCACCCTTGTGGGTGCGCTGGCCCGGTGGGGCTTTGGGGCCATGTTCGGCACGGCCGGTCAGATGATGGACAGCATGGGCGGGTTCGGCGGCATGGGCGGCGTGGAGTTCTCCCCCGGCACCCCGCCGGAAATCCAGCAGGCTCTTTTGGAGGAGCTGGGTCTGGCCCCCGCTGCCTCCCCCCTGGGCGGCATAGAGGGCTTTTTCCTGGGCTTCGCCACCGTTCTCATTGTCATCGGCCTGCTCACCCTGCTTGCCGGCATAGTTTTAGCCGTTTACCTTTACCAAAAGGGAACTCAAAAGCCCTGACTTTGGGCAAAAAGCCGATTGACATTTTTCTCCTACCCCTGTATCATAGTGCACACAGGTGTCATGACACCTGTGTGCACTATTTATTTGAGAGTTGAGGAATGGATATGGAAAATTTGAAGGCGTTCCTAAAGCGCAAGGATATCGTGATCTCCAGCAAGCGTTACGGCATCGATGCTCTGGGCGCCATGGCCCAGGGCCTGTTCTGCTCGCTGCTCATCGGCACCATTGTAAAAACCCTGGGGGAGCAGCTGGGGCTGGCTTTTTTGGTGGAGGCGGGCGCCTACGCCTCCGCTATGAGCGGCGCGGCCATGGCGGTGGCCATCGGCTGGGCGCTGAAGGCGCCGCCCATGGTGCTGTTCTCCCTGGTTACGGTGGGCTATGCCGCCAACACCCTGGGCAGCACCACGCTGTCCGGCGGCAAGGGGGCGGGAGGGCCGCTGGCGGTGCTGTTCATCGTCATCATCGCCGCCGAGTTCGGAAAGGCCGTGTCCAAGGAGACCAAGGTGGACATCCTGGTCACCCCCCTGGTGACCATTTTGGTGGGCGTGGGGCTGTCCGCCCTCACCGCCCCGGCCATCGGCTCTGCCGCCACCGCCATCGGCAACGTCACCCGGCTGGCCACCGACAACCAGCCCCTGCTCATGGGCATTCTGGTGAGCGTGGTCATCGGCATGGCCCTCACTCTGCCCATCTCGTCGGCGGCCATCTGCGCCGCCTTCAGCCTCACAGGGCTGGCGGGGGGCGCGGCGGTGGCGGGCTGCTGCGCCAATATGGTGGGCTTCGCCGTGCTATCCTTTCGGGAGAACGGCTGGGGCGGCCTGGTGAGTCAGGGCATCGGCACCTCCATGCTCCAGATGGGCAACATCGTGAAAAACCCCCGGATTTGGCTGCCCGCCATCCTCACCTCCGCCATCACCGGCCCCATCGCCACCTGCCTATTCAAGCTGGAGATGAACGGCCCTCCGGTGTCCGCCGGTATGGGCACCTGCGGCCTGGTGGGGCAGATTGGCGTGTGGACAGGGTGGATCGCCCCCAGCGAGGACGCCATCGCCAACGGCGCGGCGGCCATCGTCCCCGGCGCTGTTGACTGGATTGGGCTGCTTCTCATCTCCTTTGTCCTTCCGGCGGTGCTGTGCTGGGCTTTCGGCTCCTTCTTCCGCCAAATCGGCTGGATTCGGGACGGCGACCTCGAACTGAATTGATGAAAAACGCCCGCCCACCTCAAGCTGAGGTGGGCGGGCTCTTTTTTATGTGCCCAGCTGAATCCACAAATCGTTGTAAAGCTTCCGGGTCTCCTTGGGCAGCACCACGTAGCTCTCGCACCGCTCCAACACCTCGGCCGGCGCGGCCATGATCTCGTAAAGCTCAGGGTCCAGTTCCTCGCCGTACAGTTCCTCATAATAGGCCGGGTACTGCTCCAGCGCCTCGGCGTTGGGGGAGGCGTACCATATATAGTCCATATTCGCCAGGTTGGCCTCGGTGGAGGCGATGAAATTGATCCACGCCATGGCCTCCTCGTAGTGGGGCGCGTCCCGAAGCACGCACATGGCGTCCACAAACCAGTTGGCGCCCTCCTTAGGAATCACATACCGCAAATCCACTCCGTCCGCCTGGTTGTCCAGCATGGACAGGTAATCCCCCGCGTAATAGGTGGCAATGGCGGCATTGCCGCCCTCCATCTTCTGGAATACCTGGTCCATCACCTTGCCCTGGAACACGCCCCGGCGGTTGGCGTCGGCGATGAGGGCGAAAGCCTCCCGAAGCTCCCCCTCGTCGGTGGTGTTCACCGAGTAGCCCAGGTGCAGCAGCGCGGCCGCCAGAGCGTCCCGGGAGTTGTTGATGAGCAGCACATTCCCGGCATACTGGTCGTCATAGAGCACACCCCAGCTGTCCGGCTCCTCCTCCACCATGTTGGCGTTGTAAATGAGCCCCAAGGTTCCCCAGGTGTAGGGGACGGTGTACCTATTCTCCGGGTCGTAGGGCAGATTGCGGAAGCGCTGGTCGATGAGCTCAAAATTGGGAATTTGGCTGTAGTCCAGCTCCTCCAGCATCCCCTCCTCCAGCAGCTGAGAGATCATATAGTCGGATGGGACAATGACATCGTAGTCCGCGCCGCCGCTTTTCAACAGGGAATAGAGCGCCTCATTGCTCTCGGCGGTCTGATAATTCACCCGAATGCCCGTCTCGTCCTCAAATTGGGTGATAAGCTCCTCGTCGATGTACTCCCCCCAGGAGCACACATTTACCACCGGCTGGGAAGAAGTGGCCCCGGTGAGCAGCACCACCACCACGATAAACCCGCAGGCCAGGGCGGCGCTTGCTCCCCGGCGCACCCACCGCCAGCCCGGCGCGGCCATGCGCATGGACAGCTTCTCAAAGAAAGAGGGCTCCCGGATCTCCTGCCGCGCCTCACGGCGCTCTTGGCGTATCTCCCGCACGTTGTTCAGCACCAGCAGGGCCAGCACCGACAGAAACAACAGGGTGGACACGGCGTTCACCTCCGGGGTGATCCGCTTTTTCGTCATGGAGTAGATCCGCATGGCCAGCGTAGAGGTGGCGGAGCCCGCGGTGAAGTAGGAGATCACGAAGTCGTCGATGGACATGGTGAACGCGATGAGGGCCCCGGATACGATACCCGGCTTGATCTCAGGCAGAATCACCTTCCAGAAGGCCTGCATCCAGGTGCAGCCCAGATCCTGGGCCGCGTCCACCAAATTCTTGTCCATCTGCCGCAGCTTGGGGGCCACGTTCAAAATGACGTAAGGGATATTGAATGCGATGTGGGCCAGCAGCATGGTGCCAAAGCCCAGGTGCAGCGTATCGGGCAGCACAATCAGGGACTGCACACCATTAAACCACTGGGCGAAGGCCCCCCACGCCTGGAAGAACGCTACGAAAAACAGGCACAGGGACACACCGGTGACGATGTCTGCGTTCATCATAGGGATGTCGTTCACCACCAGCAGCGCGTCCCGCCGGCGGCGGGGCAGGGCGTACAGCCCTATGGCGGCGAAGGTGCCCGCCGCCGTGGCAATCACCGTGGCCAGCAAAGAGACGAGCAGGGTGGTGTACAGGCTCTCCATAATCAGCCGGTTCTGGAGCAGGGCTCTATACCACTCCAGGGAAAAGCCCTGCCACACGGCGCTGGAGTCGCCGGCGTTGAAGGAAAAGACAATCAGCAGAAAGATGGGCAGGTATAAAAACAGGAACACTAAGCCGATAAACAGGCGGCTTCCAATGCGGCGTTGTTTTTTCACAGGATCACCGCCTGTTCTTCGCCCTCGCCGAAGTGGTTCATCACCACCATGCACACCACCACAATCACCATCATCACCATGGAGATGGCCGCCCCTAAGTGGGGATTGTACGCCCCGCCCAGGAACTGCTGCTCGATGAGGTCGCCCAGCATGGTCTGCTGCGCCCCGCCGCCCAGCAGGGTGGAGATGGCAAAGGTGGACACCGAAGGGACAAACACCATGGTCACCCCGGACAAAATCCCGGGCAGGGACAGGGGAAAAATCACCTTGCGGAACACCCGTACCCCATCCGCCCCCAGGTCCCGGGCGGCCTCCACCAAGGAGCCGTCCAGCTTGACAATGACGGAGTAGATGGGCAGAATCATGAAGGGCAGGTAGTTATACACCATGCCCAGCACCACCGCGCCGGGGGTGCCGATCATCTGAATGTGGTCCACCCCCAGCAGGTTCAGCAGGCCGATGGCCCGAAACAGCTGGTTAAGCAGGCCGTTGTTCTCCAGAATGGACATCCAGGAGTAGGTGCGCAGCAGAAAATTCATCCACATGGGCAGCATGATCAGGGCCATGGCCAGCCGCTGAAAGCGGGGGCCCTCCTTGGCCATCCAGTAGGACAGCGGGTACCCGATGAGCAGGCACACCAAGGTGGCCACCACCGCCAGCCGGAAGGAGCGCAGGAAAATGGGCAGATAGCTGCCCATGCCCGTGAAGTTGTCCAGGGTGGGCAGGGCGGCGTTGGTCACCGGGTCGGTGACGGTGAAGGCGTATACCGCCATGATGACAATGGGGATGACCACAAACAAAGCCATCCAAATCACATAGGGAAAGGCAAACCAGGCCCGCTTATTCCTCATAGCCGCCCTCCGGGGGATCATCCCCCTCCCCGTCCGCCCCCTCGGGCACATCCAGCTCCTCGTACTCCTCGGAGTAGGAGGAGTAATCTCCAAACATCCCGGAGTAGTGGCTCTTTTTCATCACGTGGATGCCGTCCGGGTCGATTTTGATGCCAATACGGCTGCCCTCAGGGCAGTAGTCGGTGGTCTGGATCAGCCACTTGAAGCCGTAAAAGTCCACGATGGTGTCGTAGTGCACCCCTTTGAACGTCACAGAGGTGACCACCCCCTTGAGCTGGCCCGCCGCCTCGTCCACAATATCCACGTCCTCCGGGCGGATGACCACGTCCACCGCCTCGTCCTTGGCAAATCCATTGTCCAGGCACTGGAACTTACGGTTAAATATCTCCACCACTCCATCGGCCCGCATGATGCCGTCGATGATATTGGACTCGCCGATGAAGTCGGCCACAAAGGCATTTTTCGGCTCGTTGTAAATGTCCTCGGGCGTGCCGATCTGTTGGATGCGCCCGCCGTCCATCACCACCACGGTGTCGGACATGGCCAGGGCCTCCTCTTGGTCGTGGGTCACATAGATGAAGGTGATCTCCATCTCCTGTTGAATCCGCTTCAGCTCGTTCTGCATATCTTTGCGCAGGCGCATATCCAGCGCACCCAACGGCTCGTCCAGCAGCAACACCTTGGGCCGGTTCACCAGCGCCCGGGCAATGGCCACCCGCTGCTGCTGCCCGCCGGACAGGGCGGACACCGGGCGCTTGTCAAAGCCCTTCAGGTT